>JGI25151J46595_10002872_pt1 | contig 9896 bp, 5 predicted proteins | sample AraplaMF_Col_mLB_FD_46595 | JGI IMG/M metagenome (IMG submission 46595) | reverse complement strand
CATAACATTTCGGTGGCGCCGACCGTGCTGTTCCTGGACCGCCATGGCCGCAACCTGGCCGCTCCGCTGCGCGGGATGCAGCCCGACTTCTACGGCGCCTACCTGGAACAGGCCATCGATGCGGCGCGCGCCAAGGTGGCCACGCGGTCGGTGGCGGCCCAGTAGCCGTGCCGGCCGGCGGCGGATTGATTTCGGCAAATTGCGACCGATTGCCGCATCGCCCGCCCGCTTGATCGCTGCACGCGGCGCCGGCCGGGGCGCCGCAGTAGAATAGCCGCTGTCCGCAGATGACTCCCCCGAGGGGGCGCTTCCACACCATGTCCCAATCCACCACTCCTGCCGCCCAGCCCGCTTCCGCCCCGCGCAAGCGCTGGCCGCTCGCCGTCGCGGTCGTGATCGTCGCGCTGCTCGGCTTCTTCGGCTACCGGGCCATGACGCCGGCCAGCAAGGTGCCCGACGCCACGTTCACGCTGCTGTCGGGCCAGAAAGTCAGCACCGGCGACCTCAAGGGCAAGGTGTACCTGGTCAACTTCTGGGCCACGAGCTGCGTCACCTGCGTCAAGGAAATGCCGCAGATGATCAACACGTTCAAGCAGTACCAGGACAAAGGGCTGGAATTCGTGGCGGTGGCCATGAACTACGACCCGCCGATGTACGTGGCGAACTACGCCAAGACCCGCGAACTGCCGTTCAAGGTGGCCATGGATTCCGACGGCTCGGCCGCCAAGGCGTTTGGCGACGTCCAGCTCACCCCGACGACGTTCGTGGTCGACAAGCAGGGCAAGATTCTCAAGCGCTACGTGGGCGAGCCCGAGTGGGATGCTCTGCACAAGCTGCTGGAAGGAGCCCTGGCCAGCGCGGCCTGAGGTTCACCCGAAGGTCTCCCGACGTCCCTTCGTCGCCGAACGCCGTCGAAAAGGTGCCCATGCGGCACCTTTTTTGTTGCGCGGACGCTGGAGGGTGGCGCCAGCGCCGGCCGGCACTTGCCAGCCGAAGCTGTATGGATATACAGTGAGCGCCAGATTTTTCTCACGCCACCGCTGCCGCCCCCTCCCACCGTGTTGCCGGATCTCGCCCCCGAAACCGACGCGCCTGCCGCGCCTGCCGCGCCTGCCGCCACCGCCGCCGCCGGGGAAGCCCCGACCTACCTGTCGAAGCTGAATCCGGAACAGCGCGCCGCCGTGGAGTATGCGGGCGACGCGCCGCTGCTGATCATTGCGGGCGCCGGTTCGGGCAAGACCAATACGCTGGCGCACCGCGTGGCGCACCTGGTGGTGGCCGGCGCCGATCCGCGCCGCATCCTGCTGCTGACGTTCTCGCGCCGCGCCGCCGCCGAAATGGGCCGCCGCGTCGAGCGCATCGTCGACCAGGCGCTGGGCACGCAAAGCGGCGCGGGACGGGCGGCGTTGCAGTGGTCCGGCACGTTCCACGCCATCGGCGCGCGCCTGCTGCGCGAATATGCCGAAACACTGGGCCTGGCGCCCACGTTCACGATCAGTGACCGCAGCGACTCGGCCGACCTGATGCATGTGGTGCGGCACGACCTCGGCATGTCCGAACAGGCGTCGCGCTTCCCGCGCAAGGAAACCTGCCTGGCCATCTACTCGCGNGTGGTGAACACCCAGCTGCCAATCGAGGTGGTNCTGAAGACCCAGTTCCCGCGCTATGCAATGTGGGCCGACGCGCTCAAGACGCTGTTCGCGGCCTACGTGGACGCCAAGCAGAAGCAGCAGGTGCTGGACTACGACGACCTGCTGCTGTACTGGGCGCAGGCGCTGACCGAGCCCGCNCTGGCGCAGGACATGGGCGCGCGCTTCGACCACGTGCTGGTGGACGAATACCAGGACACCAACGCGCTGCAGGCGTCGATCCTGCTGGCGCTGAAACCGCACGGCCGGGGCCTGACCGTGGTGGGCGACGACGCGCAGTCGATCTACGCCTTCCGCGGCGCCACCGTGCGCAACATCCTCGATTTCCCGGCGCAGTTCACGCCGCCCGCCGAGCAGGTCACGCTGTCGCAGAACTACCGTTCGACGCAGCCGATCCTGCACGCGGCCAACGCGGTGATCGGGCTGGCCGCCGAGCGGTTCACCAAAGACCTCTGGTCGCTGCGCGAATCGGCCGAGAAGCCCGGCGTGGTGGTGGTCAACGATGAAGCCGACCAGGCGCGCTTCGTGGTGGAACAGGTGCTGGCGCGCCGCGAGGCGGGCCTGGCGCTGATGCAGCAGGCNGTGCTGTTCCGCGCGGCCGACCACAGCGCGCAGGTCGAGATCGAACTGGCCCGGCGCAACATCCCGTTCGTGAAGTTNGGCGGCNTGAAGTTCCTGGAATCCACGCACGTGAAAGACGTCATGGCCGTGGTGCGCTGGCTCGAGAACCCGCGCGACCGCATGGCCGGCTTCCGCACGCTGCAACTGCTGCCCGGTATCGGCCCGAAAACCGCCGCGCGCGTGCTGGAAGGGCTGGAGGCAGCCACCGAGCCGCTGGTGGCGCTGGAAGCGTTCGAGGCGCCGCCCGCCGCCGCGCCGGCCTGGCATGACCTGCTGACGCTGGCGCGCACGCTGATGGCGCCCACCTCGCCGTGGCCGTCGGAGTTCGAGCAGGTGGTGGCGTGGTACGTGCCGCATCTGGAGCGCATGCACGACGATGCCGCCGCGCGCCAGGCCGACCTGCAGCAGATCGAGCGCATCGCCGCCACCTATGGCTCGCGCGAGCGCTTCCTGACCGAACTCACGCTCGATCCCCCGAGCGCGTCGAGCGACGAATCGGGCGTGCCGTCGCGCGACGAAGACTATCTGATCCTCTCCACCATCCATTCGGCCAAGGGCCAGGAATGGAAGGCCGTGTACGTGCTCAACGCCGTGGACGGCTGCATGCCGTCGGACCTGGCCACGGGCACCACCGAGGAGATCGAGGAAGAGCGCCGCCTGCTCTACGTGGCCATGACGCGCGCACGCGACCACCTCGACGTGATCGTGCCGCAGCGCTTCTACGTGCACAACCAGGTGGGCTTCGGCGACCGTCACGTCTACGCGTCGCGCACGCGCTTCCTGCCGAACCGCGTGATGCCGAATTTCTATAGCCGCTCATGGCCGCCCCCGCCCATGCCGGGCGAGCGGCAGGCCAGGCCGGCGCTGCCGCAGGTGGATCTGGCCAGCCGCATGCGCAATATGTGGAAGTAGGCAAGCGCCACGCCGGAACCGCTTCACTCTCCGCCGACGCGGCTGTCCCTCGCACGCGCAGCAATCAGGCCAGGTCGATACCGGCCTGGCGCACCACCTCCACCAAGGCCCCGGTGCGCAGCAGCGCCGCCACCNGCTCGATCTCGTCGGTCATGTAGCGGTCCATGTCCAGGAACGGCACGTGTTCGCGCACGAAGGCGAACACGGCGCGGCCGGCCGGNGACAGGTGTTCCACGGCGCCGGCCAGTTCGGCCGCCTGGCAGGCCGCCAGCAGCTCCAGCGCCAGGATGTACTGGTTGTTGTCGAGGATGCGGCGGGCGTTGCGCGCCGAGATCAGGCCCATGCTGACCACGTCCTGGTTGTCGCCGTTCGACGGCACGCTCTGGATGCTGGCCGGGCTGCAGATCGTGCGGTTCTCCGCCACCAGCGCAGTAGCCGGATACTGCGCGCCCGCAAAGCCGCACGACAGCCCCTCGTTGGCGGCGGCCAGGAACGCCGGCAGGCGGTTGTTCAGGTGCGGGCTCAGCAGCCGGTTCAGCCGGCGCTCGGCCATCACGCCCAGTTGGGTGGCGGCGATGGCCAGGAAGTCCATCGCGAATGCCACCTGCTGGCCGTGGAAGTTGCCGCCGTGGAACAGCGCGCCGTCATCGAAGAACAGCGGGTTGTCGTTCGACGAATTCAGTTCGCGCTCCACCACGGTGGCGCAATGGTCGAGCGTATCGCGCACCGCGCCCAGCACCTGCGGGATGCAGCGCAGCGTGTACGCCTTCTGGATGAACACGCCGGTGCCGGTGTTCTTCTCGTCGCCGGCGCGCTCCTTCATCTCGGACGACAGCGCATCGTGCCCGGCCAGGCGCCGCGACCCGCCAGCAGCGCGCGCAGGTTGGCCGCCGAGCGCACCTGCCCCGGATGCGGCTTGGCGATGTTGTGGCCGTGGGTCATGAAGGCATCGGCCGAGGCCGACAGCCCTTCCAGCGCCAGCGCCGCAATTACTTCCTCCTGCCGCACCTGGGCGCGCAGCGTCTCCAGCAGCAGGCACGACACGCCCGTCATGGCCGACGTGCCGTTGATCAGCGCCAGCCCTTCCTTGTAGGCCAGCGTCACCGGCGCAATGCCATGCGCGCGCAGCACATCGGCCGTGGGCGCCGTACCGCCATCGGCGGTCAGCACCTTGCCTTCGCCGATCAGCGTGATGGCCACATGCGACAGCGGCGCGAGGTCGCCACTGGCGCCAAGCGAGCCCACCTGCGGCACCGCCGGCGTGATACCGGCTTCGAGGTATTTCAGCAGTTGCTCGATCACCACCGGGCGCACCGCCGAATAGCCGCGCGACAACGCATTGGCCCGCGCCACCATCATCGCGCGCACTTCATCGCGCGAGAACAGCGGGCCGACGCCGGCGCAATGGCTGCGCAGCAGGTTCTCTTGCAGCGCGCGGCCGTGCTCGATATCGACCCAGTTGTGCACCAGCTCGCCAAACCCGGTGGACACGCCGTAGATCGGCACATTGGCGGCGGCTACCTGCTCGAAGCGGGTGCGGGCCTCGCCCACCTTGTCGAGCACGGCGGCCGGCACATGCGCGGCGCGCTGCCCGTGGGCAATGGCGGCCACGGTGGTCGGCGCGAGGGTGTGGCCGTCGATGGCGGCGGGAGATGTGGGTTGGGACATGGCGAAGGCGGTGGTGATTGAGGCGCGCGCCCTCTCCCCCGGCCCCTCTCCCGCAAGCGGGAGAGGGGAGCGGACCCGAGGCATGTCGTCGGCCATCGGTGTTCTCCCCTCTCCCGCAAGGCGGGAGAGGGGCGGGGGAGAGGGCGGGCGCTTGATGAACGAAGGCGCAAAAGCCGCGAGTGTACCAACCCACCGGGGTTGCGCGCGCAACCTGCGGGTATCTACAGACCGTACCGCTTGATCTTGTCGTAGAGGGTGGCCTTGCCCACCTGCAGCAGGTCGGCCGCCTGGCTGACCGCGCCGCCGGTGCGGGCCAGCGTATCGGCGATCACCGCGCGCTCGTAGCGCTCCATCCGCTCGCGCAGCGGAATCGATTCGTCGCCGCTTTCCGCCTTGCCGCCCTGCGCGCCGCCTTCGGGCACGCCCAGCACCAGCCGGTCTGCCGCGTTGCGCAACTCGCGCACGTTGCCGGGCCATGGGCGCTGCATCAACTGCTGGCGCTGCATCTCCGAGAGGATCGGCGCAGGCCGCTGGTAGCGCACCGCGGCCACCAGCATGAAGTGCTCGAACAGCGGCACGATGTCTTCGCGGCGTTCGCGCAGCGGCGGCAGCGGAATCGTCACCACGTTCAGGCGGTACAGCAGGTCCTGGCGGAACGTGCCCTGCGCCACCAGCGCTTCCATGTCGCCCTTGGCCGCCGCCACGATNCGAACGTCGATCGGCACCGANGTGTTCGATCCCAGCCGCTCCAGCGTGCCTTCCTGCAGCACGCGCANCAGCTTCACCTGCAGCGCCAGCGGCATGCTCTCGATCTCGTCGAGGAACAGCGTGCCGCCCGAAGCGTGCTCGAGCTTGCCCACGCGGCGCTTGCCCGCGCCGGTGAACGCGCCGGCCTCATGGCCGAACATCTCGCTTTCGAAGATCGACTCGGGCACCGCGCCGCAGTTCAGCGCGATAAACGGCGCCTCGCGCCGCGTGGACAGCGCGTGCAGGCTGCGCGCCACCAGTTCCTTGCCCGTGCCGGTCTCGCCGTTGATCATCACCGGCACATCGGTGGCCGCCACATTGGCGATCAGGTCGCGCACCTGCGCCATGGCGGGCGAGCGGCCGATGATGCGCGTGCCCGCGGCCGGCCCGGCCAGCTCGCGGCGCAAGGCCAGGTTTTCCAGTTCCAGCGCGCGGCGTTCCAGCGCGCGGCGCACGGTCTCGGTCAGGCGGTCGGCGCCGAACGGCTTCTCGATGAAGTCGTAGGCGCCCTCGCGCATGGCCTGCACGGCCATCGTGATGTCGCCGTGGCCGGTGACCAGGATCACCGGGATGCCCGGCGCCACATTGCGGCAGTGGTGCAGCAGGTCGAGGCCGCTGGCGCCGCCGAGCCGCACGTCGGTCACCAGCACGCCGGGGAAGTCGGCGGTCAGGTGCGGCATGGCGGCCTCGGCCGATGGCAGCGCCANCACCGCGAAGCCGGCCAGTTCCAGGCTCTGCGCCGTGGCCTGGCGCACCAGCGGNTCGTCTTCCACGAACAGCACTCGCAGGCCGTCTTGCATCGCAATCATNTCGGTATCCTCTTCACGCNGGCACGGGCTGCCGNGCCCGCCGCAGCGTCACCACGAATTCCGCGCCGCCGCCCTCGGCATTGCCGGCCACGAGCTGGCCGCCAAACTCGCGCACGATCGACGACGAGATGGCCAGCCCAAGGCCCAGGCCCTGCCCGATCTCCTTGGTCGTATAGAACGGCTCGAACAGGTGCGGCAGCGCGTCGGGCGCAATGCCGGTGCCATTGTCGCGCACCGCAATGCGCACGCGTTCCTCTTCGGCATCCACGGCGATCTCCACGCGGCCTNCCACGCGNGTGTTCGTGCCGCCCTCCGCCCTGCCCTCGGCNGCGATCGCGTCGAGCGCGTTGCCCACCAGGTTCAGCAGCACCTGCTCCAGCTTCAGTTCGTCGGCCCAGACGGCCAGGTCGGCCTCCGCGCCTTCGAGCCCGCTTACCCGCAGCGTCACCGCGCCCAGCCGTGGCGCGATCAACTGCAGCACGTGGTCGAGCGCGGCCCGCACGCGCACGGCATTGCGGCGCTGGCGCGCCTTGCCGGCGAACAGCTTGAGCTGGCCGGTGATCTTGCCCATGCGCTCGGTCAGGTCGGCGATGGCCGACAGATTGCCGGTGGCCGCGTCGAGCTGTCCGCGCTCCAGCAGCACGCGCGTGTTGTCTGAGAACGTGCGCAATGCGGCCAACGGCTGGTTCAGTTCGTGCGTGATGCCCGCCGCCATCTGGCCCAGCGCCGCCAGCTTGCTGGCCTGCACCAGTTCGTCCTGCGTCGCGCGCAGCTCGCTCTCGGCGCGCGTGCGCTCGGCCACCTCGCCTTCGAGCTGCTCGTTGATGGCCATCAGGTCTGCCGTGCGGGCTTCCACGCGGCGTTCCAGTTCGTCGTAGGCGGCTTCCAGCAGGCGGCGGCTGTACAGCATGTCGCGCGCGCGCTGGCGGCGCTGCCGCAGGTTCACCAGCAGCAGGCAGATGCAGGCATAGGCCAGCGCCGCACCGATGGTTGCGCTGCGTGCGTTGGCCAGCACGGGGTCCAGCGGCGCCATCACCTGCATGTTCCAGCCCGCGGGGCCCACCGGGCGGTTGATCTCCAGGTAGCGGTCGCCGCCGGCGTCGGCCAGGTCGGCCATGCCCAGCCCCGCGCCATCGATGCCGTCCGGCGCGATGGCGGATTCGTTGCGGCCGGTCGGGCCCACCCGAACCAGCCGCTGGCCCTCGGTCAGCGTGGAGCCGGCCAGCCAGCGCATGACCGGCGATGCCAGCGACTGCATCGGCAAGGGCCTGACGTCCACGTCGTGGTACTGGCGCGTCTGGTGCAGTTCGGCCTGCAGCGCCGGCGGCAGCGTCTGCAGCGTGCGGTACTGCCAGCCCGGCACCGAGGACAGGAAGATCACGCCGTGGTCGTCGGACACCATCAGCGGTTCGCCACGCCCCGAGCCGGCGCGCGGAAACCATTCCAGGTTCAGCTTCACCACGGTGACGCCGATGACCTTGCCCGCCGCCTCGATCGGCTGGGCGATGTAGTAGCCAGGCTCGTCGCTGGTAACGCCAATCGCGTAGAAGCGCCCCACCTCGCCCCGCGCAGCCATCTGGAAATACGGCCGGAAGCGATAGTCGGTGCCCACGAAGCTGCCCGGCTCGCCATGGTTGCTGGCGGCCAGCGCCAGGCCGTTCGCGGCGATTACATAGGTGGCCGAGGCACGCGCGCGGCGGTTCACCTCCACCAGGTAGTCGTTGACGGCGGCAATGCGCGCGGCATCGGTGGGNTGNGCCAGCAGCGCGCGCACCGACGGGTGCAGCGACACCAGCGCGGGCAGNAATTCGTAGCGGTCGAGCGTGGATTCGAGCGTGGCCGCGTAGCGGTCGGCACGCATGGCCGTGGACTGNTGCAGCGCAGCGATGCCGCGCTGCACGGAGAGCAGCCAGGTGAGCGTGCACAGCGCCAGCAGCCCCGCCAGCAGGGCGATGGCAAAGCCCCACCAGCGCGAACTGGCGCCCGGCGCGTGGACGGCGCCAGTTGTGGCGGGGTCGTGCACGGCAAGGAAGTCGTCGGAATGGGGCATCGGCGCGCGCGAATCGTCTGGCGCCGATGATACCCGCTGGTCGCCCTGGTGGTCAGGGGTGCGGGCGGAGGGGGGCGANGCGGTGCCCGCGACACCGTCGAGCGGGTCGCCGGGCACCTTGCCGGTCACGTCAGCGGGCGCCGGCGTCGGCGAGTTCGACGCTGTCATCGCCGCCCAGCAGCACGCGGTTCAGGCGGGCGCGATCGAGTTCGCGCTCCCAGGCCGACACCACCACGGTGGCCACGCCGTTGCCGATGATGTTCGTCAGCGCGCGGCATTCGCTCATGAAGCGGTCGATACCGAGGATCAGCACCATGCCGGCCACCGGGATGGTGGGCACCACGGCCAGCGTGGCCGCCAGCGTGATGAAGCCCGAGCCGGTCACGCCGCTGGCGCCCTTCGACGTCACCATGGCCACGGCCAGGATGGTCAGCTGCTGCAGCAACGTCAGTTCGATGCCGGTAGCCTGGGCGATGAAGATCACGGCCATCGTCATGTAGATGTTCGTGCCGTCCAGGTTGAACGAATAGCCGGTGGGCACCACCAGGCCCACCACCGACTTCGAGCAGCCCAGCTTCTCCATCTTCTCCATCAGGTGCGGCAGCGCGGCTTCCGACGAGCTGGTGCCCAGCACGATCAGCAGTTCTTCCTTGATGTAGGCAACGAAGCGGATGATCGAGAAGCCCGTGAAGCGCGCCACGGTGCCCAGCACCACCAGCACGAACACGATGGCCGTGAAGTAGAACGTGCCGATCAGCTTCAGCAGCGGAATCAGCGAGCCCAGGCCGTACTTGCCGATGGTGAATGCCATGGCGCCGAACGCGCCGATCGGGGCCACCTTGGTGATCACGTGCACGATGTGGAAGAAGACCTTCGACACCTGGTCAACCATGTCGTGGATGATGCGGGCGCGCTCGCCCACCACCGCCAGCGCCGAACCGAAGAACAGCGAGACCAGCAGGATCTGCAGGATGTCGCCATTGGCGAAGGCGCTGAAGATCGTGTCCGGGATGATGTGCATGAAGAACTCGACCGTGCTCTGGCCGTGCGCCTTCGACACGTATTGCGAGATCGACTTGGTGTCCAGCGTGGCCGGGTCGATGTTGAAGCCCACGCCCGGCTTCAGCACGTGCGACGCGATCAGGCCGATCAGCAGCGCGAAGGTGGAAACCACCTCGAAGTACAGNAGCGCCTTGCCGCCCACGCGGCCCACCTTCTTCATGTCGCGCATGCCGGCAATGCCGGACACCACGGTACAGAAGATGATCGGNCCGATGATCATCTTGATCAGCTTGATGAAGGCATCGCCCAGCGGCTTCATCTCCACGCCGGCGGCCGGCGCGAAATGGCCGAGCAGAATGCCCACGGCAATCGCGAACAGGACCTGCACGTACAGGATCTTGTAGAAGGGTTTCCTCATGATGTCGTCCTCGGTGTTTT
>JGI25151J46595_10002869_pt1 | contig 9907 bp, 8 predicted proteins | sample AraplaMF_Col_mLB_FD_46595 | JGI IMG/M metagenome (IMG submission 46595) | reverse complement strand
TAATTGAATTTCCTTTAAAAATTTTAGGTGTCGCGTATATGCTATATTTAGCCTTTAAAATAATTACTAGTAAAGGCGGTGCAGATCACAATGAAAAAAATAATAAAAACTTATTTACAGTGGGTATTTTCATTCAATTTGTTAATCCAAAAGGAATATTATTCGGACTCACAGTAGTCTCTACTTTTATACTCCCCTACTACAATTCATATTCAAGTTTTCTGCTTTTCTCATTATTTCTAGGTATAGTCGGTTTACTGAGTACATTTAGTTGGAGTTTATTTGGTTCAATATTCCAAAAATTATTAGTAAAACATAACCAATTATTCAACATNATTATGGCTGTTTTATTAGTTTTCAGTGCCGTTTCAATCGTTATACACTAATTCGATGCTCATTTTAGATTTTGTACTTTTTAATACCACTCTTTATCAATCAGACTACTTTATATACTAATCCATCCACATACCCTATGTGGTTTAAAACTTTTAAGAGGAAACCTTCTAACAATAGGTTTCCTTCCATATCATATTAAATAAGAAGCAGGTTAAATACGGAGGTGATTTTGATTAAGACTACTTTAATTTCTCATTTTTACAATGAAGAATATTTACTTCCATGGTGGTTAATGCACCATACAAAGCTATTTGATCATGGCATTCTTATTAANCGTGGATCCACTGATCGTTCAGTTGAAATCTGTAAAACATTCGCTCCTAATTGGGAAATACGAAACTCAAAATCACTCGAATTTGATGCTTATTTAGTTGATCAAGAAGTTATGGAAATTGAAAGAGAAATTACAGGATGGAAAATGGTATTGAATACGACAGAATTCCTGTGCTGTTATAATAAAGAACAATTTTTTAAATCACTTAGCACTATGGGCGGCAATATGTTTTCAATAAGAATGATTATGATGATTGATGAACCGACTTATGGCTACACTAATCCAAGATATAGCTCTCCGCTTGTTAAACAACGTTATCACGGCATAATAATTCAACCTAATCCAAATCAACTATATCTTAACGGTAGATTAATTCACAATAATTCGCACGGGAACTATAGAGTCGGGAGACATGGTTCGCATTATCCTTATAGCATTTACATGGAACCTGCTTTTATTTTTAAATTTTTTTACAGTCCATGGAACGATCCAATGAAAAAACGAAAATTACAAATTGGGCCGACTCTTTCTCAACATAGTGTACGACGCGGATTAGGTTCTCATCACTTAACAACAATTGAAAAATTAGAAAAAAAATACAAATACTATGCAACCTTAACTACGGATCTCCGGTTATTCCCAGAATACCAAATTATATTTCCTGATCTTTGTCCTTAATGTCATGAATATTTAGTTTCGACATCTATCCGTTTTTTATTAACATACCAACTCCAACTAAATACTTTTCTCTAGTAGAAATCTGAGCTAGAACTCTTGCAGCACGCAAATTCCTCTTATTTAATCTCGTATCACTAGCCTATAATCTTTCATACCATTTCATTAAGCACTTGATGTTGGATCAGAAATAAAAAATCGTAATTCATTTGGAAAATTTTCAATTTCAGATTATATACCTTCTAAAACAAAAAATTCAAACAATAGAACCTAAACTAATGTTTNAAGTTATGGCTTTATTTTTTTCTNATTATTCACTTTAAAATCTTTTTATAATAATATTGAAAAATACGGTATAATATAAATTACTGTTCTTTAGGAGGATCACAATGGCTGATAAGTATAAATTTTTCATTCTCATTGTTACCGCATTTTTTTCATTCTTTTCTTTAATAAAAGATTTTCGCAACACTTCAAAAAGTTTCTTTTGGGGTAGTTTTATCATTCTTACAAGCTTCATGATACTATTAATACATGCTCTAGATTTAACTCAAATACTTTTTTATCCAAAGCAAATTGCGCTTGAATTTATTACAATACCACGGAAATTATTTTTACCATCTGTCACTGAGGCCGCCAGTCTCCCTCCAACACTAAGATAATAATTTGATTAAGAGCTCTTTCTAAAAGAGCTCTCTTTTTTTTACATAAACATACCATATACAAAATCCAACCTTAACCACTTAATTACTTATAAGAACCTAACTTATAAAACGCATAATAATTATACTTATTTACTAGTATACAAGCCGTATCTCTTAGTAGAAGCACAGCATATTATACGATACAGGACAAAACTTTCAAAACACTTGTCCGAGTTAATTTTCAAAAAGGGGTGAACATAAATGCCTATCGTTAAACCTTTTATAGCTGGAAGACGATTTGTAAGTACAGCAGCAACAGGAACTGCTGCTGGAGCAGATTTAACTTTTGCTAACACAGACTTCACTGATGACACTGGTGCTGTAACAACATTCCCTGCTTCTTATGCCTTTTTAACACTTTATATTAATGGTGTTATTCAAACAGGTGATACTATTACTGGTGTGACTACTACAGCTGCTACTATTGTAGGAGGAGCAGTCCTAGATGGAGGCACTCCTATCGCAATTGAATTTACTATAACGTAAATTTAGTTGTCTTTTTAGAGGTTTCATTGAAAGAAACCTCTAATTTTAAAAATTCACATCAATTTTAGTAGCAACTACATAATACAGTGCACATACTAGATAGAATGATAGAATTTTATACTCACTCTCAAAAAGAGCACTTATCTATAGCGATCTTTTATATAGCGCAATAATTTTTCGCCTATTTGCTCTTGGAGAACCGACTAAGCAGTTAGTTAAATTAGCTAACTGCTTTTTCCATATAGTATTTATTATTATTCATAGCTTTATCCGTAATAGTAANGCTTGTGCACTATCTACTATAAATTTTCATATATTGTATTATGCTTGTCCAAAATGTGAAGTTAATACTCACGAAATCTAAATACAAGAAAGGAGTGAAAATATGCGCTCATCCATTCGTAAATTCGCTAATTTTAATTGTGAAGCACAAGCACCTAGTACACTACCTGCCCTAGGTTTTGCCTTCAATGCTACTTCACCTCAATTTGCAACATTATTTACACCACTACTATTACCTAGTACAGGCCCAAATCCTAACATTACTGTCCCTGTAATCAATGATACAATTAGTACTGGAACTGGTATTAAAATTCAGGTAGCTGGTATTTATCAAATTAGCTATACATTAACGATTAGCCTTGATAACGTTCCANTAGCCCCNGAAGCAGCACGCTTTTTCTTGACATTAAATTCATCGACTAATGTTATTGCAGGATCCGGAACCGCAGTCCGTTCTAATATTATTGGAACTGGTGAAGTCGATGTATCAAGTGGNGTCATTCTAATTAACTTAAACCCNGGTGATNTAATTCAAATTGTCCCCGTTGAAGTAATAGGTACAGTAGATATTCGTTCTGCAGCGTTAACAGTTGNNCAAATTCGTTAATAAGGTGAAACTTTAATCATTGGGGTTTAGTTCATCCCCCCATGATTATTAGCCCTCACCAATTGGGTTGCCCGTTAATGCGGGATAAAAACAAAAGACTTNGCTAACTAACATTTAATGTTCCTTATACACACTAAAATATATTTTTATAGATTTGACACACATTTATATCAAACAAGCATATTTTATTGTATGTTGACTATATAGTCATACAAATCTAAAGCGTTCATAAAAGCACACTTATATGTGTGCTTTATTTTTAATTAAAACCTACAACATTCTCAAACAATATCCATATATTATCTTGATTCCTCTCTAAATATGTAGTTTGTCTCAGAGCGCTTTTAACAGCGCTCTTTTTATTTAAATTCCGATTTTTAAGGTTCGATTTTATGATTTACGTTATACACATGCTACGCTACTTTTGAAACAAGGTATACATCTAAAGACTGTAAGTGAACAATTCAGTTATAAAGATATGTTCATAACATTAAATCGCTATTCACATGTTTTGCCTGGAATGCAGGAGGATGCTGTTAAAATATGTAGTGAAAAACCATTTGAATAGTAATATTTACAAATATAAAAAATGCGGTTTCTCCTCTCAAGAGAAACCGCAACATATCAATGTTTTTACTATATTTTAAACTGACTCGTATACAGATCAAAATAAAACCCTCTATCTTCCATAAGAGACTCATGATTCCCTCTTTCTAAAATTCTTCCATCCTTTATAACAAGGATTTGATCTGCTTTTTCAATTGTTTTAAGTCGGTGAGCGATCACAAAACTTGTGCGACCTCTCATTAAATTATTTAGCCCTGCTTGTATTTGTAATTCTGTTCTTGTGTCAATATTAGATGTCGCTTCATCGAGAATTAATATATCTGCATCTGCTAAAATTGCTCGTGCAATCGCAAGAAGTTGTTTTTGTCCTTGACTTAAATTCGATCCTTCTGAAGCAATTTCTGTTTCATATTGATTTGGCAAATGCTTAATAAAAGAATGTGCAGATGCTGCCTTAGCTGCAGTGATAACTTCTTCATCAGTAGCATCTAAGCGTCCATAACGGATATTATCCATAATCGAACCAGCAAATAAATACGTATCCTGTAAAACTACTCCTATTTTACTTCGTAAAGAATTAATATCATAATCTTTTATATCTTTTCCATCAATATGAATTTGTCCTTGCTGTATATCGTAAAAGCGAGTTAACAAATTAATGATTGTTGTTTTCCCTGATCCAGTCGGACCAACTAAAGCAATTGTCTCTCCTGGCTGCGCTTTAAGACTCACTTCTTTTAAAATCGTTTTATTTTCTGCATAGCCAAATGAAACATTCTCAAGTGCAACATGCCCTTGTAAATTTTGTACAACAAATGCGTCTTTTTTATTTTGAATTTCTGGTACCTCATCCATAATCTCAAAAACACGTTCTCCACCAGCAACTGCCGCTTGAATTGTATTCATTAAAGTCGCAAATTGACTTAGCGGTCTTGAGAATTGACGAGAATAATTAATAAAAGCCGCAATAACACCTACTGTTGTCATTCCGTTTAAGACCATAACTGATCCAGTCCCAATGACAAGCCCCATACCTAAGTTATTAATAAAGTTCATACTTGGAAAAATAAAAGCTGAAAATGTATCAGCCTTCGTAGCTGAAACTCTTAGCTGTTCATTAATTTTATTGAAATTTTGTACAGTTTCTTTTTCTTTTCCATACAACGTCGTAACATCCGCACCTGTAATTGCTTCCTCAATAAATCCATTTAATTCACCTAAATCTTTTTGACGCTTCGCAAAGTTTTTACCACTATATGCAACTAGTTTTTTTGTAACGTAAAACATAATAGGTACTGTAATTAAAGTTACAATTGCTAAAATCCAATTTAAGGCGAACATCGCAATCGTTACACCTATAAAAGTTAACGCTGATGAAATAATTTGTACAACACTTTGTGTCAAAGCTTGATTCAAATTATCTATATCATTTGTCACACGGCTCATTAAATCACCTTGAGAACGCACATCAAAGAACCGTAAAGAAAGCGTTTGGATTTTCTCAAAAATATCTTGTCGTATTTTTTGAATTGTTTTTAATGCAACGTTAATCATGACAAATGTTTGTAACCATGTTAAAAGTACAGTTACACCGTAAATCGCGATAAGTAACATACACATTCTTGCTGTACCACTTAAATCTTTCGGTACAATATATTGATCTATAATGACTCCCATAAAATAGGGACCTAATAATCCAAGTAAAGTAGTAACAACGACTAGAAATATAACAAACATTAGAGCAGCTTTTTGATAGCCCATATAGTTCCATATCCGCATTACAGTTCCTTGAGCATTTTTAGCTTTTCCCATCTTTGGGGTGTTTCGTCCACCTTTATTAGCAAATTGCCCTTGAAAATTACGCATGTTCTTCCCCACCTTCTTTATGCAAATTACCACCTTGGGAAAGATAAATTTCCTGATAAACCTCACTTCGTTCTAACAATTGTTCATGTGTACCATTGCCAACTAATTCACCATTATCTAATACAAGTATTTTATCCGCATCCATTATGGAAGAAATTTTGGACGCGATTAATAAAGTCGTTGTGCCTTTATATTTTGTTTTTAAAGCTGTTTGAATAGTAGCCTCTGATTTTGCATCAACTGCTGATGTAGAATCATCTAATATGAGAATCGGTGGTTTTCTCACAAGTGCCCTTGCAATTGATACACGTTGTTTTTGTCCACCTGATAGATTTGTCGCACCTTGTGTTAAATTATATTGATAAGATTCTTCCAGCTTATTGATAAACTCAGTCGCACAAGCTGATGCAGCTGCTACTTCCAGCTCATCATGTGTTGCATTTTCTTTACCATAACGTAAATTCTCTTCTATACTACCTGAGAACAACAAAGCCTTCTGAGGTACAAACCCTATTGAAGCACGGAGTTTTTGCAAATCATATGTTTTAACATCTATTCCATCTATACATATTTCACCTTGATCCACATCATATAGACGTGGTAACAGTTTCGCTAAGGTAGATTTACCACTTCCAGTTGATCCAATAATCCCTACTTTTTCACCTTTTTGTATGCTAAACGAAATATCTTTTAAAACGTATTCATTATTTTTCGTATAGCTATAACTAACATTTTTAAATTCGATATTCCCCTCGATTTTCTCAGGTTCGATTGCATTAGCTGCGCTTATAATATCAACCTCGGTATTTAACACTTGCTGTACACGATCCGCAGATGGAAAAGCTCGCGCAATTTGAATAAATACCATGCTAATCGACATAAGTGACATTAAAATGATATTCAAGTAATTAATAAATGCCAAAATCGCTCCTACTTGAAGCGTTCCATTGAATACTTTTTCTCCACCAATCCATAATGTTGCGACAATCCCGCCACTTACAACTAGCATAATGATTGGCATCATTAAAGAAATAAGTTGCACAGCTCGAATATTTATCTTCGTTAAATTTGTATTTACACTTCCAAATTGAGCGATTTCGTATTTTTGTCTTACATACGCTTTTATAACACGTACACCAGATAAATTTTCTTGTAACTTTGTATTCACTTTGTCCAATGCCTCTTGCACCTTTTTAAATGTACCACTTGCTTTACTTGCAATTAAAATAATCGCAAGTAATAAAATCGGAACAACTACAAGTAATATTGGAAATAACTCTCTTGCTGTTACAAAAACAATAATTATACTTCCGATAAATAACAGTGGACCACGAACGAGAACACGTAATGTCATCGTCATTGCTGATTGAATGGAAGTGATATCATTCGTCACGATCGTTAATAATTTACCTGTTCCAAATGAATCACGATTATTACTAGAAAATGTTTCTATTTTCGCAAACACATCTTTTCGTATGTCAGTAGCGAAATTAACAGCTGCTTTTGTAGAATACATCATACACCCAAGCCCTCCAACTAAACCGAGTGCTGCTGCTCCTATCATAAGAAGCCCCATTTTTATTACATAATTTAAATCCCGATTTGCAATCCCAACATCAATGATATGTTGCATAATAGTCGGTTGAATTAAGTCCATCGCAACCTCAAGTACCATAAATAGCGGTCCAATTATAGCGAAGAACATGTATGGTTTTAAATACTGTAATAACTTACGAAATGATTTCATACATAATCTCCTTTTCCCATGAAATTACCACTGAATAATTCATATCCCTCCTTATTTAAGCGATATTTTTTGTAATTTCTTCATTACTTCTATTATATTATGTAAATTAATATTTAACATTATTAAATGATAAGTATTAATGACTTTCTGGTCAATAAATGTGCTTTATATTATGTAAATACAAAAACCGCATTCTTAATGAAAAGAATACGGTTTTTCATCTATATTTCTTCAATTGTAAAATTTAAAAACTCAGTCTCAAATCCCTTATTTTTAGAAGGACTACACGTGTAAAAACCTATTTTAATAGGCTCATTCCCTATATCCTCCATTAAATGAGCGATTCTTATTTGTTCCCATTGATGGCTCTTTTTCACATATATTGTATAATCACCGCGTTTTCGAATAATTCGAAAACGAAGTTGTTGCTTAGCTGCTTCAGTTGGATAATCTTGCGTTGACCAGTCAGAATATCCATTATTCGTTACGACAGCACCTAAGTGAGATGGCCCTTCAGGGATATATTCTAAAGATGTTTTTAGCCAACAGTTCTCCGAAATCATAACAAAAAGACCTGCTTGATCGAATTTTGAATTTGGATTCATACGTAACTGAACTTCAGCTTGAAAGTCTGTCATCATCTCATTATAAAATACATGACCATTCATTACTTCAAAACCATAATGTGTTTTAAGCCAAAAATCAGTTTCTGCTTTCGAACGGACAATAAACGCATGATTATCATTAATTTTATAGTATTCAGGTACATTCATTATAGTGAGTTGCTCAATATGTTCTGGTATATATGATATATTCATAGCTCCTCCATAATAAAGCATTTATATAGACATTTAAAACTCCGCTAATACTGGGAATTTATAACCTTTAAAATCTAACTCTTTATCACTTCGAACCATTAAATACTTGCTAGACTGTACTTCTGTAAACTGTACATCCTCAACCCCTAATTGATCCGGAGAAAAATAAAATTCGATTTCCGTAAACCTTTCATTGATTTCTCCACATAATTCATCTAAAACCGGAAGTACTGGCGCAAATACTCCAAATAATTTCAACTTTTCATTGTCTACTTCATAAACGATTAGAGCATCTAGTTTCTCTGAATAATACAATTTCTCATTCCATTCCGAATCATACATATTCAAATAAAATGAAGGATGGAAGTTTAAAGTTGAAAAACTATTTGAAAGTCTTTGGCTACTATCAATAGTTTCATGTATTAACTGTCTATTCTCTATATTATAGAAATCTAACTTTTTAAGTAGTGAATCGTTATTATTAATATTTTTATCATATGGTATAGTCATCAAATATTCCTGCACAACTTTAAATCCAAATGCTGTATATAGTTCAGGTTTTTCCGTAAACAATAATGCACATTCACATTTCTTATCGATTTCTTCTATCATTTTATCCATTAATTGTGTCATTAGCCCTTGTCTACGGAAATTAGGGTGTGTCATTACTGATTGAATACCCGCCGCATTTATTTTTTCACCATTAATTAATAATGGGAGTGAAAATGCCGCAACATTTGCAATCACTTTATCTTCTTGTAAAAATGATAAAGCTTTATATGTATCATCCCAATATCCTTTATCCGAAAAATCATTCAATGTTTGAGTTGTAATTCCAAACACTTCTTCAAATAAAGGAAATAACTGCTCTCTTTTCGGTTCTTCTATTAGAAGACTTGCCAATTTTTCAACATTCCCCATGTTGTACCTCCAAATGTTAAATTCCATTAAATTAGATATACTTATATGACCTACTCTTAAAAATAGAGGTCTTACCAATCAATATACTATCATAAAACATAAAAAAAAAGTCTAATTAATTTTATGTTTTGACTATTTGAAAATAAGTCGAATAAAAAAATATTAAGATTTTCGGATATTAATTAGTTTATTTTATAAAAATAGCGCTTTCTAATTAGCTTTTACTAATAGAAATACACTATTTATAATAAAATATTTTTATTCTTTTATCCCTTCAAGTCTTTCCTTCGTATTAATTTCTTCTCCACGTATACGCTTTTCAAAAGACTTTCTCCAACTATTTGAAAGTGCATTTACTTCTAATATCCTTTTTACCCCTTCAATATTTTGTTTTTCCTTATGCATGATACGATTAGCAAACGCTACTGAAACACCTTTTGGATCAGACTGTAGTTTTTTTAAGGTATCGACTGATGATACCCATCCTTCTTTTAATACACGAAAATAAAATCCTGTATATCCTGTTTCTTGAAAATATAGTGGTAACTTTGGAATATTATATTT
>JGI25151J46595_10002858_pt1 | contig 9921 bp, 2 predicted proteins | sample AraplaMF_Col_mLB_FD_46595 | JGI IMG/M metagenome (IMG submission 46595) | reverse complement strand
TACAGCTGATGCAGACGACGCCTTCGAGGCTGTCGATGATGCTGGAGCAGGAGCACAGCGCCACGCAGCTGCGCCGTATACCAGCCCTGCTGATCGGCGGCGAGCCGCTGCCTGCGGCGCTGCTGGAGCAGCTTCGGGTGCAAACGAATGCGTCGCTGTACAATATGTACGGCCCGACGGAAACGACGGTGTGGTCTACGTTTGAGCATTTAAAGGAACGCGAAGGAGAAAAAGTCAGTATCGGCCGTCCGCTGGCGAACACGCAGGCGTATGTGCTGAACGAAGCGCTGCAGCTGCAGCCGATCGGAGCCGTAGGCGAACTGTGCCTCGGAGGCGCCGGGGTCGCCCGCGGATACTGGGCACGCGAAGAGCTGACCAGGGAGAAGTTTGTCGATCATCCCTACCTCCCCGGGGAGCGGATCTACCGGACGGGCGATTTGGCCCGCTGGCTGCCAGATGGTAGACTGGAGCATTTAGGACGGATCGACCATCAGGTGAAGATCCGCGGGTACCGGATCGAACCGGGCGAGATCGAAGCACATCTGCTGCGAATCGACGGCGTTAAGGAAGCGGTCGTAACCGTTGCCGCTGGGGAAATGCAGGAACTGTGCGCCTATGTAACGGGCAGCGGTGAGCTTACGGCGCAGGCGATGCGGAGCAAGTTGGCGGCGGGCCTTCCGTCATATATGATCCCTTCGCACTTTATTCGCCTAGAGAAGATGCCGCTCACGCCAAACGGGAAGCTGGACCGCAAGGCACTGCCAGCGCCGGAAGGGACGCTGAGTACGAGAACGGAGTATATAGCGCCGCGCACGACGACGGAAGCGAAGCTGGCGCAGCTATGGCAAGAGGTGCTGGGACTGGAGCGTGTCGGCATTCACGATAACTTCTTTGACATTGGGGGCCACTCGCTCCGGGCGATGACGCTTGTATCGCGCATTCATCAGACGCTGGAGGCGGAGATTCCGTTAAGAGACGTGTTCCGTTGTCCGACAGTCGAAGAGATGGCGCAGGCGATCTCCGGGTTGGAGCAGAAGGAGTATGCAGCTATTCCTCTCATCGAAGCAAGGGACTACTATCCGGTGTCCTCGGCACAGAAACGGATGTACATTTTGCAGCAGATCAACGGGGCAGAGCAGAGCTACAACATGCCGGGCATGCTAATACTTGAAGGAACGCTAAACCGCAATCGCTTCGAAGAGGCATTCCGCAGTCTCATCGCTCGTCATGAGACGCTGCGCACAGGCTTCGAGATGGTGCAAGGTGAGCCGATGCAACGCGTGTACGAGACGGTCGACTTTGAAGTAGCTTTTTCACAGGCTGGCTGGAATGAGGAAGAGACCATTATACGCGACTTCGTGGAGCCGTTCGACTTAAGCAAAGCGCCTCTGCTGCGGGTCGGTTTGATCGAATGGGCAGCGGATTGCCATTTGCTGATGTTTGACATGCATCACATCGTTTCCGATGGCATATCCATGGATATTTTGGTTGAGGAGTTTGTCCGCTTGTACAGCGGTGAGGAACTGCCTTCGCTGCGCATTCAGTACAAAGATTACGCAGTGTGGCAGCAATCTGAGGCCCAGAAAGAACAAATGAAACAGCATGGCTCTTATTGGATGAAAGCATTAGGCGGAGAACTGCCTGTGCTGGAAATGCCAACAGATTATGTACGTCCTGCGATACAGAAATACGAGGGCAGCTCTCTGGAATTCAAGATCGACTCAAAGCAAAGGGATGCATTGCACCAACTTGCCGCCCGAAACGGCGTGACGCTATATATGGTGTTGCTGGCCGTCTATAAAGCTTTTTTGCATAAATATTCGGGGCAGGAAGACATCATCATCGGTGTGCCGCTTGCGGGGAGAACCCACAGCGACTTGCAAGGTTTGATAGGTATGTTTGTCGGGACATTGGCCATCCGCAGCTATCCAGCGGGAGAGAAGCCGTTTCTGTCTTATTTGAAAGAAATCAAGGAAACGATGCTGAACGCCTATGAACACCAGGACTACCCGTTCGAAGAACTGATTGAACAGGTGCAAGTCAATCGAGACTTGAGCCGCAACGCGATCTTTGACACGATGTTTGTTTTGCAAAATAAAGAAAGCAAGCCGTTTGAACTCGATCAGCTCCTGATGAAGCCATATCATACCGAGCATAAGACAGCAAAATTTGATTTAACCTTGCAGGCTGTGGACGAAGAAGCCGGAATAGCTTTCCATTTGGAATACGCAACTTCATTGTATAAGCTTGAAACCGTGCAACGGTTTGCGAGACACTTTGTGCAGTTGATCGCCTCAGTGATCGAAAATCCGCAGGCGAGCCTTGCAACGCTGCAAATCGTGGCGGATGAAGAACGAGTGCAGCTGATCAGTTTGTTTAACGATACCCAATTAACGTATCCTCGAGAGCTTGCGATCCATCAATGGTTTGAGGAGCAGGCCGAACGAACGCCACATGCACCTGCCGTTTTATTCGGGGAGAAGCAATGTTCCTATGGAGAGTTGAACGAGAAAGCAAATCGTTTGGCGCGGACGTTGAGAAGGGCCGGGGTAGAAGCAGAACAGTTGGTAGCCATTGCGGCTGAACGTTCTATTGAGATGATTGTCGGTATACTGGCAATCCTGAAAGCGGGAGGAGCCTACGTGCCGATCGACTCTCAATATCCGGAGGAACGCATACGTTACATGATGCAGGATGCAAATGTTCGCGTACTGCTAATCCAGAGCCATTTACAACAAACTGCCTTTGCTGCTGAAAAGGTTGTGCTTCTCGATGACGAGCTAGCTTACGACCAAGATGGTACCAATCTGAAGTCGCTCACAGGGCCGACTCATCTGGCGTACGTCAACTATACTTCGGGCTCTACAGGAACTCCCAAAGGAGTCTGCGTCACACAGCGCGGGGTTGTACGTCTTGTTGCCCAAGCAAGTTACGTAGACATCTGTGAAAGTGACGTCTTTTTGCAAGGGTCAACCATTTCCTTCGATGCTGCGACATTTGAGATTTGGGCCAGCTTGCTGAATGGAGCGTCTTTAGCGCTCATGCCTCCAACCAGCTTGTCGCTGGAAGATTGGACGCAAGCGATTCGGAAGTATCAGGTCACGATTGTATGGCTAACGGCAGGATTGTTTTCGGTAATGGCTGAACATCAACTCGAAGGATTGGCAGGGGTCAAGCAATTGCTCGTGGGGGGCGATATTGTATCGAAACCGCATGTGAAAAAAGTTTTGGAACGCTACCCGAACCTGCGATTAATCAACGGGTACGGCCCGACGGAAAACACAACGTTTACATGCTGCCATACGATCAGCTTGGAGGATATGGATCGATCTACCATTCCGATCGGTCGTCCAATCAGCAATACACAAGTGTATGTGCTGGATCGAGCAGGCATGTTGTTGCCTCTGGGCGCGGTGGGAGAACTGTATGCGGCTGGAGAAGGCGTAGCTCGAGGTTATTTGAATCTGCCAGAACTTACAGCGGAGAGGTTTGTAGACAATCCGTTTACACCAGGTGGAAAAATGTACCGAACAGGCGATCTCGCTCGCTGGTTGCCAGACGGTACCCTCGAATACGTGGGACGAACGGATCAACAGGTAAAAATTCGCGGTTACAGGATCGAAGTTGGAGAAATCGAGGCGCTGCTTGGACAAATCGATGCTTTGCGCGAAGCCGTTGTGATCGCAAGGACTGCTGAAAACGGAGAACGGCAGCTATGTGCGTATGTTGTAGCTGATCGGAAACTGGCTGCAGGCGAACTGCGAGAACACTTAGCTCAGCGATTGCCAAATTATATGATTCCTGCGTACTTCGTGCAGATCGATCGGATACCGCTGACGGCAAATGGTAAAATCGATCGAAAAGCGCTGCCGGCGCCGGAAGAAAACCTTCTGGCTGCGGCTGAATATGCAGCGCCCCGAACTCGCGTCGAAGCGCAGCTCGTGAACATTTGGAAAGAAATACTTGGTCTTGACCGTGTAGGTGTGCGCGACAACTTTTTTGAAATCGGCGGTCACTCTTTGCGCGCTACGACCATGGTGAGCCGTCTGCACAAAGAACTGCAAGTGAACGTACCGTTGCGGGATGTATTCCGGTTCTCTACCATCGAGCTGCTGGCCGAGGCCATAGCAGATAGAGAGCAGCAGACGTTCACTGCTATCGAACCTGTCGAAGAGCAGGCGTATTATGCAGTGTCTTCCGCGCAAAAGCGGCTGTATATCTTGCACCAGCTCGAAGAAACGGGACTGAGCTACAATTTGCCTATAGTGCTGGAACTTCAAGGAGCGCTTGACCGACAGAGGTTTGAATCCGCGCTTCACAAGCTCATTGCCCGTCACGAGACGCTGCGCACAAGCTTTCACATGGCAGAAGGCGAGCCTGTACAATGTGTTCATCATGAGGTTGGCTTTACTGCGGAATACGTGCAAGCAAGCGAAACGGAAGCCACGGAAGCTGTTCGGACATTTATTCGTGCCTTTCATCTGGAGCAGCCGCCGATCTTGCGCGTCGGGCTGATAGAGCTTGCGTCTGAACGCCATTTGTTCGTGCTCGACATGCATCACATCATTTCCGATGGCGTATCGATAGGCATTTTGGTAGATGAATTTGCTCGCTTGTATGAAGGGGAAGAACTTCCGCCTCTGCGTATTCAATACAAAGACTACGCGGCATGGCAGCAGTCCGAGACGCAGATAAAGCGCAAGCAGCAGGAGGAGGCCTATTGGTTGAATATGTTCAGCGGGCCTATTCCTGTTCTGGAGCTGCCAACCGATTATGTCCGGCCTGTGGTGCAAAGCTTCCAGGGAGAAGCGATGTCATTTATGCTTGGGAATCCGTTGAGCCAGCGCTTGAAACGGATAGCAGCAGAAACCGGATCGTCTCTGTATATGGTACTGCTGGCGATATATACAACCTTGCTGCATAAATATTCGGGTCAAGAGGATATTGTTGTTGGTACGCCGATTGCAGGCAGATCACATAACGACTTGGAGTCACTGGTGGGTATGTTTGTGGGCACGCTAGCGATACGCAGCTATCCGGCAGGCAACAAAACATTTTTATCGTATGTAGAAGAAATAAAAGAAACGATGCTTGATGCCTACGAGCACCAAGGCTATCCATTTGAAGAATTGGTAGAGAAGGTGCAGGTCAAAAGGGACAGAAGCCGCAACCCGATTTTCGATACGATGTTCGTTCTGCAAAATATGGAACAAAGAGATTTGCAAATCCAGGGCTTGCACATCCAGCCCTATGCAATCGAACATTCCGTAGCGAAGTTTGATCTCACCTTCCAACTGGTAGAGGTGGAGAACGGAATCTCGTGCAGCATCGAGTACGCTTCCTCCTTGTTCAAACGAGAGACCATTGCGCGGATGGCGAAACACTTCGAGCATTTGATTCATGCGGTTACGGCAAATCCTCAGGCACAGATTGCGTCATTAGAGATCCTAACTGCGGAAGAGCGCGCACAGCTTGAGGCACGTAATGCCACAGCTTCGGAATATCCTCGAGAAGCAACGGTATACCAATTGTTCGAGCGGCAGGCGGAAAAAACGCCAGAAGCGGTAGCCATCATTCATGAAGAAGAGCAAGTGACATACAGTGAGCTGAATGCCCGTTCCAATCGCCTGGCAAGGACATTGCGGGCAGCCGGCGTACGAGCGGATCAATTTGTCGGCATTTTGGTGGATCGGTCGGTGGAAATGATCGTTGGCATACTAGGTGTGCTAAAAGCCGGAGGAGCTTACGTGCCGATTGATCCGGAGTACCCGGAACAACGTATTTGTTACATGCTGGAGGACTCCGGTTCGCAGGTGCTTCTCACGCAGCATCATTTACGGGCTCGCGTACAGTTTGAAGGAAAGCTTATCGATCTAAACGATCAGGCTGCCTACAGCGAAGATGAATGGAATCTCGATCCGGTATCAAGCGCCAACGACCTTGCTTATGTGATTTATACATCAGGAACGACAGGAAATCCGAAGGGAGCAATGATTACTCATCAGGGCCTGACGAATTATTTATGGTGGGCGAAAAACGTATATGCTGCCGGGGAAAGGTTGGATTTCCCGCTGTACTCTTCCATTTCCTTCGACTTGACGGTGACATCCGTATTTACGCCTTTGCTTACAGGCAGTCTGATTCGGATTTATAGCGGGGAAGACAAAGCGCTATTGATTGAGCGGATTGTAACGGATAATCAAGTCAACATTGTCAAGCTGACGCCAGCTCATTTAAGTTTGATCAAGGAATTGAAGGTCACGCTCGGATCGAGCATCCGAAAGCTGATTGTCGGTGGAGACAATCTTGGCACAGATCTGGCGAGAAGCATCCATGACCAATTTGGCGGAGAAATCGAGATATTCAATGAATACGGCCCGACAGAAACGGTTGTCGGCTGCATGATTTATCGATACGATCCGGCAACAGATACAAGCGGTTCGGTTCCCATTGGCGTACCGGCTGCGAATGTCAGCATCTATTTGCTCAACTCTGATGGCAAGCAAGTTCCAATAGGGGTACCAGGAGAAATCTATATTGCTGGAGATGGAGTAGCGAGAGGGTACCTCAACCGCTCCGATTTGACGGCAGAGAAGTTCGTAGACCATCCACTCGCTCCTGGAAAGCGGATGTACCGCACAGGAGACTTGGCAAAAATGCAGGATAATGGAAACTTGGAATATTTGGGTCGTGCAGATGACCAAGTGAAATTACACGGTTTCCGCATCGAGCTGGGCGAAGTGGAAGCCGCTCTGACGAAAGTGAAGGAGGTGAAGGAAGCGGCGGTCATCGTTCGCGAAAATGAAGCGAAGGAGAAGAGTCTATTCGCATATGTCGTAGCGGATACTGAGCTAGTGGCCGGAGCACTGCGGAGAGCCTTATCCAAGCAGCTCCCAGCCTATATGATTCCGACCCGATTCGTGCAGCTGGATATGCTGCCGCTTACAGCCAATGGCAAAGTCGATCGCAGAGGCTTATCTCATATACAGCTCAATGAGCCTCTTCAAGCAAATTATACAGCACCAAGAAATGCGTTAGAACAAGCGCTTGCCGACATTTGGCAGGAGATTCTCGGCTTAGAGAGAATCGGCATTCACGATAACTTCTTCGATATAGGCGGACATTCTTTGAAGCTGATTCAAACGATTGGTGAAGCACGCCGTAGATTGGACGTTGATATATCGTTTAGTGCCGCCTTCGCTTACCCGACGGTTATGGAACTCGCTGATTATCTTCAAAGCGGAAGCAGCTCAGACGATCTAGTGAAGCAGCCAACTGAAGGAGTGTCCGTGTGGAACGAAAACAATGCAAACGGCATAACCTTGCATTGTTTCCCGCCTATCGTCGGGTTTGGTCAAGTATTCACGATGCTGGCGACATTACTGCAAGATACGACTGCTATATATGCCTATGATTTTATTAGGTGCGAAGATGCAGCCACATACTTTGCACAAAGCGTTCACAAGCTGCAGCCTCAGGGTCCGCTCTATTTGTTGGGCTACTCTGCCGGAGGTAACCTAGCGTTTGAAGTGGCCAAGCAACTGGAACAACAAAATCGCGAGGTAGCCGGCATCATTATGCTTGATGCCTACCCAAGAGATTCGCATTCCTTGAACATGCTGCAAGAAGAGTACCTGGAGACGCTTCAAGAAGAAATTTCTCTATTCCTCCGGTATGTTCCAGGACTAGACGCAGAAGAAGTTAGACAAAACATTACGACCTACAAAAATTGGATCGATAATATGGAAACGACAGGAGAAGTTCGGGCAGACATTTATCTGATCCAATCGTCAGAAGCAATAGGCGAAGTAGAACGCGGAGGGACGTCCTGGAGCGAGTTAACAACTGGACAGTTGCACTTCTATTCAGGAGACGGCAAACACGAGCAGATGCTGGAAAGAGACTATGCTCCTACAAACGCATCGCTCATAAAAGCGATTTTGGAAAAATCCAAAGCTTACAAGTAAAGAAAAAAAGGTTGACCATTGCATGTAAACGGGTACCCATAGACTGGACACTAAGAGAAAAAAGGTGTTCAGGCTGTGGGTATCTTTTTTTTTACCTAGAAAATAGGAGTTGCTCCCGGAGTTTTTGAAGAGTTGACTTAGAGTTATTTTATGGTATTATAACAATATCAGTACTAAAAATACTAATTTGGTACTATAAGTACAAGAAAAATAAGCAGAGGAGAAAACGAATGGCAGTACCTATAATTTGTTTCTTACCTTTCGGGATGCCCTTGATGATGGAAATGCAGACAGAGGGATGAAATTGGGGGATTGGGTTGATGATCGGCGGGAGGAACTATTTGCGTTCAGTATTCAATTTCATGTTCCACGATAGATTACTATCTAACTTGGAGAGACAGAAAGGAAGATTACCATGACTGAGAAACAATGGAACAAGCATGGAGGTAACATTCTGATATCCGATGATGTCGTCGCCACGATCGCTGGTCTCGCTGCGCTTGAAACTCCAGGAATTGCTGCTATGTCAGGTGGATTGTCGGATGATTGGGTGAAGATGTTGAGTGGCAAGAACGTGCAAAAGGGGGTGTCTGTCAAGGTAGGTGAAGTTGAAGCTGCTATAGACTTGCGAGTTATTGTTGTGTACGGTATGAAAATTCATGAAGTGTGTCACCAATTGCAAGTAAACATCCGCGATGCAGTTCAAAATATGACTGGACTTAGCGTTGTAGAGATTAATGTAAATGTAGAGGAAGTCTCTTTCAAAGATGAGGAGTTGAAGGAAATTCAACGAATTAGCAAATAGGCACTGACATGCAATATAAATGGATAAAAAACAATAGGAGAGGTGTAAATATATGCTGGATCCGCGACTTACGAATTTAGCTGATATGCTCGTAAACTATTCTACAAAAGTGCAAAAGGGAGACAATGTATTAATAGATTCAACTGGAATCGACACATCTTTGGCAAAGGAACTTGTGAAGGCCGTGCATAAAGCAGGTGGGCACCCATTCGTAAATCTGCGCGAAAATTCTGTACGACGCCAGCTTTTATTAGAAGGGACAGAAGAACAGTTTAAGACCTGGGCTAAGATTGAAAAATATCAGATCGAAAAAATGGAAGCTTGTATTATTATCGACGGCGGACAGATCAACGAGATGTCAGATGTACCCGATGACAAAATGAAGCTGTTTTCTTCATTTTATCAATCCGCTATGAAGGAGTTTTTTAAATCCAAATGGATCTATCTTCGTTATCCGACTCCTTCTATGGCACAGCTGGCAAGTATGAGCACAGAAGCATTTGAGAACTTCTACTTCGATGTTTGCATGGTGGACTACGGCAAAATGGCATGTGCCATGGAATCATTGAAAGAATTGATGGAGAAGACAGACCGCATTAACATCCAAGGGCCAGGCACGGAGCTTGCTTTTTCGATCAAAGATATCCCGGCAATACCGTGTGCTGGTGTAAATAATATCCCGGATGGGGAAATATATACCGCTCCGGTTCGTAATTCTGTGAATGGTGTTATCACGTTTAACATACCATCGCCTTACCAAGGATTCACATTTGAGAACGTTCGATTGGAGTTTAAAGATGGGAAGATCATTCATGCGACAGCAAACAACACCGAGCGGCTAAACAATATCTTAGATGCGGATGAAGGTGCACGTTACATAGGGGAGTTTGCAATTGGGGTGAATCCTGCCATTAGGGAACCAATGAAGGAAATTCTGTTCGATGAGAAAATCGAAGGCAGCTTTCATTTCACACCGGGCCGATGCTATGATGATGCATCAAATGGGAACAAGTCAGCAATCCACTGGGACATGGTGATGATCCAACGCTCAGAGTATGGCGGTGGAGAGATTTGGTTTGATGATCGACTGATTCGAAAAGACGGACGTTTCGTGATTCCAGAACTGGAAAAGCTAAACCCCGAAAATCT
>JGI25151J46595_10002854_pt1 | contig 9934 bp, 9 predicted proteins | sample AraplaMF_Col_mLB_FD_46595 | JGI IMG/M metagenome (IMG submission 46595) | reverse complement strand
TCGGGCAGCTGGATCAGGATGCCGGCGCCGTCGCCCATCAGCTTGTCGGCGCCCACGGCGCCGCGATGGTCGAGGTTCTCGAGAATCTTCAAGCCCTGCAGCACGATGGCGTGGCTCTTCTCGCCCTTGATGTGGGCCACGAAGCCGACGCCGCAGGCATCGTGCTCGTCGGCACCGGAATACAGACCGTGTTGTTGGAGATGTTGAATCTCGGCAGCCGTCGTCATGGCGCACTCCTTCAGTTTTCGCAGGGATTGGGAGCATATTGCGATGCACAAAGAATGCCAAACACTTTAATGGGGGTCAGATTCCGATTAAATCTTGAGCTTTCTTGTCAGAATTTAATTGGGGACACATCAATTTGGATAGCGGAAAACGACCACCGGACGGCGGTTTTCACCCGCTTCGGCTCAGCTTTTGATGCCCGAAGGCGGCCGCCCGGCCTTGGCCGGCAGCACCCGGCGCTCGGTGTTCTTCTGCAACGCTTCCAGAAAATCGGCGTCGCCGGCCGCCCAGCCACGCAGCGTGGCCTCGGTCAGCGCCGACTGGTCGGCGGCCCGGACGCCCGCGCGCACCAGTTCGACATACGCGGCCTCGCGCGCGAACGGGGTGTTGCCAAGCTCCCAGTACAGCGGATGGGGCGTGAGCAGCCGGTCGTGCCGCAGCCCCGCGTAGTGCGCATGGCTGGACCACGCGAAGTCGCGCGGATCGATCACCAGCCCCGCGCGCACCGGGTTGAGGTCGATGTAGGCCATACAGGTCAGCAGGTAGCGCTCGGTCTGGATCAGGGTCGACCTGTAGCGCCCTTCCCACAGCGTTCCGCTGCGGCCATGGCGGTCGTTGAAGTAGCGCACGTAGCTGCGCCCGACCGACTGCATCAGCTGCGGCAACCCGGTGGCGCTGTCGGGCGTGGCCAGCAGGTGGAAGTGGTTGTCCATCAGCACGTAGGCATGCACCGCGACGCCGAAGCGCGTGGCGCTGTCGGCCAGCAGGGCGAGCAGCTTCTCGTGGTCGGCGCGGTCCACGAAGATCGGCTGGCGGTTGTTGCCGCGCTGGATCGCGTGGTGCGGCAGGCCGGCAAGGGTGAGACGGGGAAGGCGGGCCATGGGCCAGGAAGGGTTGACGCGCGGGGCCTGTATCCTAAGCCGCCCGCCGAACCATTCCATCCTGGCGGGGGAGGAGCCATTCGATGTTCAAGTTCTTCAAGGAAATGCTCGATACGGTCAAGGAAGGCATGGCGGAGGGACGCGCCGAGCTGGCGCAGGAAACCGCCGAGCGCGAGGCCAAGGCGCAGCAGGACGGCGCGGCGCTCGAGGCCCGTCTCGCGGCCTCGTCGCGCTACGAGAACATGGCCGTGGCGCTGGCCGCGATCTACCGCGAGACCTTCGCCCCCGAGCTCAAGGCCGCCAAGGAAGCGAACCGCAGCGCGGTGCACCTGCTGTGCGTGCCGATCCCCGACGAGGAAGTCGGGCCGTGGAAGAACCTGCTGGCGCGCGACTTCGACGCGGGCGACGAAGCCCAGGCGCGCGAAGCCATCGCCGACACCCACGACGCGGCCGAGGCGATGGCCCGCAGCACGGACGGCGAACTGGCCGTGTGGATCGCCCGCTTCGCGCACCTCGCGACCGGCTCGGCGGCGGTCGGCTACCTGCAAGCGCGCGAGGCGCTGGATGCGCTCGAGCCGGCGGTGGCGCTGGCGATCGAGCGCTTCGACGGCTGGGAGGGCTACGGCCGAAGCTTCCTCGAAGGCGAACGCGACGCCGCGGGCAGCAACTTCATGGGCCGCAAGGTGCTGGCATCGGTGACCGAACGGCTGCTGGAAGACGAGCGCAGCCCGTGGAAGACGCTGGCCTGGTCCACGCGCGACGCGCTGCCGGCGCTGCTGGCTTCGCGCTGACCCGGCGCGGCGCGCGGCTCAGTCGAGCCGAAAGCGGGTATCGCCCAACGCATCGAGCCCGAACTGCGCCAGCAGTTCGCGCAACCGCGCGGCCGCGCTCGCCTTGCGCTGGCCGGTATGGCGCGCGAGGATCAGTTCGTTCTTCATGCTGTGCTCCCAGCCCACGAGTTCGGTCACGGTGACGCTGTAGCCGTTGGCCTCGAGGTACAGGCAGCGCAGCACGTTGGTGAGCTGGCTGCCGATCTCGCGGGTGTGCAGCGGATGGCGCCAGAGCTCGGCCAGCGGCGTGCGCGAGAGCGCCAGCGCCTTGGTCTCGCGCAGGCAGGCCGCCACCTCCGCCTGGCAGCACGGCACCAGCACCATGCAGCGCGCCTTCTTCGCGAGGCCGAAGGCGATCGCGTCGTCGGTGGCGGTGTCGCAGGCATGCAGCGCGGTCACCACGTCGATCTGCGATGGCAGCTCACCCGCGGTGGCGGACTCGGCCACCGTCAGATTCAGAAAGGACATGCGGTCGAAGCCCAGCCGCTGCGCGAGTTCGCGCGACTTCTGGACCAGCTCGGCGCGCGTCTCGATGCCGTAGACGTGACCGCCCTGCCCCACGCGGAAGAACAGGTCGTAGACGATGAAGCCCAGGTACGACTTGCCCGCGCCATGGTCGGCCAGCGTGGCATTGGCGCCGCCCTCGGGCAGCTCGCGCAGCAGTTGCTCGATGAACTGGAACAGGTGGTAGACCTGTTTGAGCTTGCGGCGCGAGTCCTGGTTGAGCCGGCCCTCGCGCGTGAGGATGTGCAGCTCCTTGAGCAGCTCGACCGACTGGCCCGGGCGCAGGGCCTCGGCGAGTTCGGCATCGGCCTTCGCCACCTTGGCGGTCTTGCCGCCCTTGGTGGATTGGTCGTCGCGGGTCTTCTTCGGTGCTTGGGTATTCATGAGGGGGTGCTCCCGGGGCCGACGTCGAGCGCGGCCCAGCCTTCGGGCCCGAGGGCCTCGAGGGTGTCGATGTTGCGGCCGAAGATTTCCTCGGCGTCGGGAAAGGCCTCGACCGCGCGGTCCACGCTCTCTTCGCGCAACAGGTGCAGCGTGGGATAGGGCGCGCGGTTGGTCGCGTTGCCGATGTCGTCGGGCTCGGTGCCGCCGAACTGGAATTGCGGATGGAAGCTCGCGAGCTGCAGCACGCCGTCGAAGCCGGCCTTGGCGAGCCGGCGCTCGGCGCGTGCCGTGAAGTCGTTGAAATCGAGGAAGTCCGAAAGCGCGTTCGGCGCGATCAGCAAGGTGGTGTCGCGCTCGGCGGCATCGAGCGCGACCAATTGACGGGCTTCGGCGAGCAATGCGTCGAGCAGGTCGTCATGCTCGGCAGGCAGGTAGGTGGCGTAGTGGATCTGGCCCTTGACGTGCACGGCCTTCGCGAACGGGCACAGGTTGAGGCCGATCACCGCGCGCTCGAGCCAGCGGCGCGTGTCGGCGACGGCCTGCTCGGCCGTGACGGAAGTATCACCGTTCATGGCGCCGCGGCCTCCAGCGCCAGCCGCGCACGGCCGAGCCGGCGCGCGATCGCGATGCCGGTCAGCGAGCAGGCGAGCGTCGCGACCCAGGTCCAGTGCCATCCGCCGACGCGGTGCGCCACCCAGGCAACGGTCGGCGGCGCCAGGAACTGGCCCAGCGACGAGGCCTGCTGCATCAGCCCGACGGTGGTCGACACGGTGGCCGGCCCGGGCGCGAAGCGCACGCCGAGCAGGAACAGCGTGGCCGGCACCATGCCGCCCGCGAGCGAGAAGGCGCAGACGGCCACGAAGCGCAGCGAGGCGGGCAGCCCGACGGCATCGGCGCCCGGCCCGCGCAGTTCAGCGAAAGCCGCGATGCCGCCCAGCGCCATGATCAGGAAGCCCCACTGCAGCAGCCGCTCGGGCGCGATGCCGCGCTGCAGCCAGCGCCCGCCCATGATGTTGCCGACGATGTTCATCGCCGCGGCCAGCGCCGTGAGCACCGCGTTCCAGCCGGCCGGCACGCCCGCGCCGGCATAGATCGCGGGCAGGAAGCCGATCACCGCCATCCACTGCGCCGAATAGACGGCGAAGCTCAGCGCCGTGAGCCAGGGCCCGCGCGCACCGACGGTGGTGCGCAGGCGCGACCAGCCGCTCTCGGGCACGGCGGCGGCGCTCGGCGCGCGCTGCCGGTCGGCCGGCACCGCGACGAGCAGCCAGGCGGCCGCCAGCGCCGACACCAGCGCCAGCGCCCACCACCAGCCGGGCCAGCCGTTCCAGCCGATCAGCACCGGGCCGAGCAAGAGGGCCAGCGCCACGCCGAACGGCATGTAGGCGCCCCAGAGCCCCAGCGCGGCCTTGTCGGCGCCCGCGGGCGTGAGGGCGCGGATCAGGCCCGGGCCCGGCATCACCGCCAGCAGGAAGCCGATGCCCTCGACGGCGCGCAGCACCAGCAGCCAGGGCACGGCCTGCTCGGGGGGCAGATGGCTGCCAACCGCGCCGCCCGCGAGGCTGGCCAGGGTCAGCACCACCAGTCCGCCCAGCATGCTGCGGCGCAGGCCGATGGTGTCGGCCGCCAGCCCCGCGAGCAGGCCCAGCGTCATGCTCGCGACCTGCACCAGCGAGAGCAGGAAGCCGGCCTCGACCAGACCGATGCCCAGCGACGCCTGCAGCGCCGGCACCGCCGGCGGCAGCTTGCCCAGGTGCAGCGCGGCGCTGACGCCCGCGACCACGACCGCGAAGGCGGCCGCGGGAATGCGCGGGCGCGCGCCGGCCGATGTCATGCCGTCGGCCCGTCGGCGCGCGCGATGCCGCGCCGGCCGGTCAGCCGCTCGTGCTCGCGCATCGCGAAGCGGTCGGTCATGCCGGCGATGTAGTCGGCCACGGCACGTGGGCGATCGGCGCGCTCGGCGAAGGACTCGGGCATCTCGGCGCCGCGCTCGAGGTAGGCATCGAACAGTTCGCGCACCACCTCGCGCGCCTGATCGGTGGTCTGCACCACCTGCGGATGGCGGTAGAGATTGCGGAACAGGAAGCGCTGCAGCGTCTCCGACTGCGCGCGCATGCCCTCGCTGAACGCGACCACCGGCGGCGCACGGCGCACCGCGTCGGCATCGCCGGGCGCGAGCGCCTCGAGCGTCGCGCGGGTGGCGTCGATCACGTCGTAGACCTGGGCGCTGAGCATGCGGCGGATGGTCTCGTAGAGCACGCGGCGACCGCTGAGCGCCGGGTATTCGGCCAGCGCCTCGCGCCGGTAGCGCTCGAACAGCTCGACCTCGGCCAGCTGCTCGACGGCGATCAGGCCGGAGCGCACGCCGTCGTCGATGTCGTGGGCGTTGTAGGCGATCGCATCGGCCAGGTTGCACAGCTGCGCCTCGAGGCCGGGCTGGGTGCGGTCGATGAAGCGGCGCGCCACGCCGCCGGGCTCGGCCGCCTCGAGCTTCTCGGCATTGGCGCGCGAGCAGTGCTTGAGGATGCCCTCGCGCGTCTCGAAGCTGAGGTTGAGGCCGTCGTACTGCGGATAGCGATGCTCGAGCGCATCGACCACGCGCAGGCTCTGCAGGTTGTGCTCGAAGCCGCCGTGCTCGGCCATGCAGGCATTGAGCGCGTCCTGCCCCGCGTGGCCGAAGGGCGTGTGGCCCAGGTCATGGGCCAGCGCGACCGCCTCGACCAGGTCCTCGTTGAGCCGCAGCGCGCGCGCGATCGAGCGGCCGAGTTGCGCCACCTCGAGCGAATGGGTGAGCCGCGTGCGGAACAGGTCGCCTTCGTGGTTGAGGAACACCTGCGTCTTGTAGACCAGCCGCCGGAATGCCGTCGAATGCACGATGCGGTCACGGTCGCGCTGGAAGACGTCGCGCGTGGGCGCGGGCGGCTCGGGATGGCGGCGGCCGCGCGAACGCGCGGGGTGCGAGGCGTAGGGCGCGAGGCTCATGGATCCGCGGTGATGATGCCGGCCATCGGAATGGGGCTCAGGCCGCCGCGCAGGACTGCGCGAGCACCTCGCGCACCAGCGCATCGGGCGCGCCGCGCATGATCGCGGAGCCGGGCTTGTCGATCACCACGAAGCGGATCTCGCCGCCCTCGGATTTCTTGTCGACGCGCATCAGTTCGAGGTAGCGGTCCGCGCCGAGGTCGGGGCCGACCGTGGGCAGGCCGGCGCGCTGGATCAGGCGGGTCAGGCGCTCGACGAAGGCCGCGTCCACACCACCGAGGCGCTGCGACAGCCGCGCCGCCATCACCATGCCGCAGCCCACGGCCTCGCCGTGCAGCCACTCGCCATAGCCCAGGCCCGATTCGATCGCATGGCCGAAGGTGTGGCCGAAATTGAGGATCGCGCGCAGGCCGGTCTCGCGCTCGTCCTGGCCGACCACCAGTGCCTTGATCTCGCAGCTGCGCTTGACCGCATGCGCGAGCGCGGCGGGATCGCGCGCCACCAGGGCGTCGATGTTGGCTTCGATCCAGTCGAGGAAGGCCATGTCGTGGATCGGCCCGTACTTGATGACCTCGGCCAGGCCGGCACTGAGTTCGCGCGGCGGCAGGGTCTGCAGGGTGCCGAGGTCGCAGACCACCAGCTGCGGCTGGTAGAAGGCGCCGATCATGTTCTTGCCCAGCGGATGGTTGATGGCCGTCTTGCCGCCGACCGAGGAATCGACCTGCGCCAGCAAGGTGGTCGGCACCTGGACGAAGGGCACGCCGCGCATGTAGCTGGCGGCCGCGAAGCCGGTCATGTCGCCGACCACGCCGCCGCCGAGCGCGAACAGCACCGTCTTGCGGTCGCTGCCGTGGCCCAGCAGCGCGTCGAAGATCAGGTTCAGGGTCTCGAGGTTCTTGTAGACCTCGCCATCGGGCAGCTCGAGCAGATGCACCTGCCGGAACCGGCCGGCCAGCGCCTGGCGCAGACCCTGGGCGTAGAGCGGCGCGACCGTGGTGTTGCTGACGATCAGCGCGCTCGCCGCCTGCGGCACGATGCCGTAGGTCTGGGGATCGTCGAACAGGCCGGCGCCGATGAGGATGGGATAGCTGCGATCGCCGAGCGGGATGTCGACGCGTTCGAGGGTTGGCAGGGAGGCGGAAGCGGCGGGCGATGGCATGGCGGGAGTTTAGGCGGTGCGGCGCCCAGGGGCCGGAGCGCTGGCCGCAAGCGCCTCGGCGCGCGAGGGTCGATGCGCCTCGGGCCGCGCGAACTCAGTCCGAGGACGAGGTCGGCTCGGGCCCCTCGGGATGCGCGCCGGGCGGCACGATGCCGGCCAGCTCGAGCTGCATCACGATGATGTTCACAAGCGTCGCGACCGTGGGACGCCCCGTGTCGACGACGTCATGGGCGGTCTCGCGGTAGAAGGGATCGCGCGCATCGTGCAGCTCGCGCAGCCGGCCCAGCGGATCGGCCACCTGCAGCAGCGGCCGCTTGACGTCGTGGCGCAGGCGCCGGAACAGGTCCTCGGGCGAGGACCGCAGGTAGATCACGTGGAAGTGGCCGCGCAGTTGCAGCCGGTTGGCCTCGCGCAGCACCGCGCCGCCCCCGGTGGCCAGCACGCCGTTCGCGCCCGCCGCCAGCTCGGCGATCACTTGCTGTTCGAGATCGCGGAAGGCGGCTTCGCCCTCGCGCTCGAAGTAGTCGCGGATCGAGCAGCCGATGCGCTGCTCGATCTCGTGATCGGTGTCGACGAAGGGAAGGTTGAGCCGAAGACCCAGCCGTCGGCCCACCGCGGACTTTCCGGCGCCGGGCAATCCGACGAGTGCGACGGCCACGCCGTGGCTGCTACGCCCGCGCGTCAGCGCGCGGCGTTGCGATCGGTAATCATCTTCGGGGTGATAAAGACGAGCATTTCGGTCTTGTTCGCAATGCGAGTCCGTGTGCGGAACAGCGCCCCCACATAGGGCACTTCACCCAGCACCGGCACGCGCGACTCGTCATTGGATTCGTTGAGCTCGAAGATACCACCGATGACGACCGTGCCGCCGTTCTCGACCAGCACTTCGGTCTGGACGTGCTTGGTGTTGATGGCCGGGCCCGCGGTGGTGTTCACGCCGCGTGCATCCTTGCTGACGTCGAGCGTCAGGATGATGTTGCCCTCAGGCGTGATCTGTGGGGTAACTTCAAGCTTGAGCACCGCCTTGCGGAACGAGATCGAAGTGGCACCGCTCGAAGTCGCCTGCTGATACGGAATTTCCTCGCCCTGCTCAATCAGGGCCTTGGTCTGATCGGCTGTAATGACGCGCGGGCTGGACACCAGCTTGCCCTTGCCGTCGGCTTCGAGTGCCGAGATCTCGAGGTTCAGCATGCGGGAGAAGCTCGAATTGAACAACGAGATCGCGAAGGTGCCGGGCGAGGCCCCGTTGCCGGTCGGATCGCTGGCCGGCAGATTCACGAAGTTCGAGTTGGTCCAGGTGGTCGTCGTGGAACCGCCGCTGTTGCCGCCGGATCCTCCACTCCCCGAACCAGACACCGGCATGACACCCAGGGTGCCGAAGGCACGGTTGCCATTGGCCGACGCGATTCTCTCGTTGGCGATGCCGCCGCCCAGCCTGGCGCCAAGCGACTTGCCGAAGGTATCGGTCGCCTCGACGATGCGCGCCTCGATCAGTACCTGGCGCACCGGAACGTCGAGCTTCTGGATCAGCTCGGCCACCTGCGCCAGGCGCGAGGGGATGTCGGAGACGAACAGCTGGTTGGTGCGCGCCTCCGCGATCACGCTGCCGCGGGGACTCAGGATGCGCGTGGTCGTGCCCGAGCCTCCGCCCCCACCGCTACCCCCGCCAGCGGATGCACCGGTCCCGGTCAGCCCCTGCGCGATGGCAATCGCCTTGGTGTAGTTCAACTGAAACGACTGCGTGCGCAGCGGTTCGAGGTTCTCGATCGCGGCTTTGGCCTCGAACTCGAGCTTCTCCTTGGCGTTGATCTCGTCCTTCGGCGCGATCCAGAGCACGCTGCCGTTCTTGCGCATGCCGAGATTCTTGGCCTGCATGATGATGTCGAGCGCCTGGTCCCAGGGCACGTCCTTCAGCCGCAGGGTCAACCCACCGGTTACCGAATCGGAAGTCACGATGTTGAAGTTCGTGAAGTCGGCGATCACCTGCAGCAGCGAGCGAATCTCGATGTTCTGGAAGTTCAGCGAGAGCTTTTCGCCGGTGTAACCCACGCCCTGTGTCAGCTTCGTGGGATCGACCTTGCGCGCACGGACCTCCACCACGAACTGGTTGTCGCTTTGATAAGCACTGTGCTCCCAGTCGCCCTTGGACTCGATCGTCATGCGGACACGGTCGCCCGCTTGCTGGGCCGTGATCGACTGCACCGGCGTATTGAAGTCGGCCACGTCGAGACGACGACGCAGGCCCTCCGGCAGCGTCGACTTGGTGAACTCCGCCACGAGGCTCTTGCCCTGCTGGCGCAGATCGACACCCACCTGGTTGTTGGCCAGGTCGATGATGATCCGACCCGTGTTGTCGGGCCCTAGGCGGAAGTCGACGTCGCGCAGCGGCAGCATGTCGCGATTGCGATTCTCGGAGAAGGTCGCGGCAGTGGATGCGGCGAGTGCGATACCGGTTGCCGGCTCGAGCATCACGAGCAGCGACTTGCCCTGGATTTCGGTCTTGTACGCCGTGGCCTGCTTGAGGTTCAGCACGACGCGGCTGCGTTCACCAGCCTGCACCACGTTGATCGACCGCAGATTCCCCTGGTTCACCTCGATGGCGGAACGTCCGATGGCATTCGTGACGCCGGGGAAATCCAGGGCGATGCGCGCGGGCGCTTGCACGGCGAACCCATTGGGCACGGCGGCAAGCGGTTGCGCGAGGTCGATGCGGATCACCTCCGCACCCGACTGCATCGAGCTCGTCACCGATTCGATGGCATTCTGCGCATGGGCCGCAGCCAACGCGCCGAATGCCAGCAGCCCGAGAGCGAGGCTTCGCAGCCGCTGTGCCATTTTCATTTTTTCTGGGTTCATTTCGCACTCTCTTGCAACTGCAGCGATGCTGCGCGTTCGATCCATTCGCCAGCCGCGTCCTGCACGACCTCTCGCAGGGCGACTTCGCTTTCATTGATCCGGGTGATGCGGCC
>JGI25151J46595_10002837_pt1 | contig 9980 bp, 9 predicted proteins | sample AraplaMF_Col_mLB_FD_46595 | JGI IMG/M metagenome (IMG submission 46595) | reverse complement strand
AGATTTGGCGCAACTCCATGCCGCCGCGCCGCGGAGGAAACGGTCTCCCCGGCGGCATAGCTTTCCTCGATGATCTGCAGTTTGCGTTCCGTTGTCCAGCGTAGCCGCCGGACGTCACCGATCAGAAGATCAACCTGTCGAAACTCGTTAGACATAAGCTTATCCTCAAGCCTGTGCTTGAGCCTTCCCGCTTATGCTGAGTGTCCGGTCGAAAGTGGGGGCAGTTCAGGTCGGATGTGCTGGCCGCCGTGTATAGCGCAACACCGCAGGATACCCCGCCAAACTTCAGGAAACCCTTCCACTGGGCTCGATGTGCCGATGCCATAAACGCATACTCCGAATCACTTTGGTTGTGACTCAAAGACATGCAAGGGTGATTCGTTCCAAAGGAAAACGAATCATTTTTCAAGGGCTTGCGGACTGTTGCTCGCAAAATGATTCACCGGCCGTCAGTCGTCGGAGCTTCGTTGGAGGAGCTTGCAGCGCCACACAATTCGGTGCTGTAGTACCAATGTTACCGCTGCTTGTTTGCCAGACAACTCGAAAGAAAGGGATGCGAGTGGATGACGGAGGTTCGAAGGGTCGTTTGTCTCGTCGTGCTTGATGCATCACCGGGGTTAAGGTCGAGCGTTTGGCAATCATAAGACTGCTCGTGCTGTCTTGCGGCTTGCGGCCGAAAACGTCGACTGATTTCGGCGCAGCCTTCGACCGACCGATAACCCAGTCGGGGGTTTAGGGATCTCCATCGCCCTGGGCGCTGTCGCGTGTTTCCATGGCAAGGTCGTGAAGCGCTTGCGTATCTTCAGGGTCAAATTCGGCAGACAAAATCACCGTCAGGAAAGCTGCGCGAGCGATCTCTTTCTTTGACGCTTTTGGGTGCCTCGCCTTGACGGCGTCAATCAAAGCCTTTGGCATCATTCCCGGTACCGCTAGCGCCCGTATCGTCGCGGCGATGTCTTGCATTTCGCGAAGCTTCTTCTCGCGCATGGTGGTCTCCCGTGGGCCTGCCAAGCAGAGTTCCATGTGATCATTAGAGTTTTATGATCGTGTCGATAGCTTCAACCGTGACATTGTCGGAAAATCAGCAAAGCCTTTGATGGACAACCATTTCACGTCGCAACCTGAGAGGAACTTTCCGCGTCCAACAGCCGTTTTGTTCGAGAAAGAAAGGACGGCAAAATGGCAAACATTGACGATGATCAGAATAAGGTGTGGGATCTGGCGAAGGATATCGGTTTTTGCATGTTAACGACCCAGACGGGCAGCGATCTTCGCGCTCGACCGATGTCGGCTCATGCAGAGCGCAGCGATCATGCATTCTACTTCCTGACCGATGTGGACAGCCACAAGGATGAGGAGATCGCTCGATATCCTGGTGTCTGCCTGGCTTTCGCAAATCCCAAAGGGCAGAAATATGTATCGATTTCCGGCACGGCCGAAATCATGAATGACCGTGAGAAGATCAAAGAGCTTTTCGCTCTACCAGCCAAAGCATGGTGGGACAGCCCTGAAGATCCGTCCATCCGAATCCTTAAGGTCACGCCCTCGTTTGCTGAATACTGGGACAGCCCCGGTACGGTCGTCAGCTACATCAAGATGGCCGCTGCCGCCGTAAGCGGCGCCAAGCCAGACCTGGGCGACAACGCTTCGGTCATACTCTGATCGCCAATGGCGATGGACGACGTGCGCAACGTCCGGGCTTTCTGCGCCCCAGAGATGTCTCTCATTAGGCCGGCAACGCCGCCATGAAGTTGCCGGTTGACGATGGGTCGCCAGGCGGCAAAATGGTTACCGACGCTTTCGCTGCTTTTTTGATCTGCGCTCAATCGAGCTATAGCCTTCCCGCTGCTATCCGCCGTTCAGCATTGAGACGATCGGGGGAGCTGGTCGCGAGTTGAACGTGAACGCCTGTTCACGGATAATCCTGGACAGGCGCTGCTATGGGTCCAATGCAATGGGCTTGATCTGGCGTCGGACTGACGGGTAGGACAGCGGTGCATCGAGTGGCCAGGCGACCAGAACGTCCATTTTCATTTTGGCCGCTAAACTTCGACCTTTTACCGGGATGGCTAGCGTGCCAGCTATGTGGTTGACCTCGCCCAGCTACGGAGCTTGAGCGGGCCTTCCGAACAGGAGAGCCCAGCTAGTGTCATCAACGCTTCCAGACCGCTGGGCATGACCCGACTATGTCGTCAACGCCCAACAATCATGCACGATGGTTCATCTGCAAGCTACAAATCTTGGTGGCCCGAAAACCACCACTGACATCATCGAGACGCCGACGCTACGATGCGCTCGAAAAACCGTAACTGATCCTCGCCCGCTCTATGCGCTGTTTCGAATATCAGCCGGTCGTCACGATAGACCGCGCCAGTTTTCTTTGTCATTTTCGAGATGACCTTTGACGGCGTCTTCGCACTGAGCGTTATCGCCATCGCTTTCGGCCCGCCCTCGAGCTTAGCGAAACCAACTTGTGATGCCGCTAGTTGCAGGCGGCTCGTACGCAACAGCAGGGTTACGTCATCGGGCGGACGGCCGAAGCGATCTTCAAACTCTTCCTCCAAGTCATCGATCTGTCTGGTTGAATCTGCCCGCAAAAGCTTGGCGTAGAGATTGAGTCTGACAGCCGCATCCGACACGTAATCACATGGTATAGTCCCAGTCACACCGATGTTCAGGACAGCGCGATGTGTTCGGAGCGACGACTGTTTGCGCAAACTTGCGACGGCGCCGGCGAGTAGCTTCTGGTAAAGTCCGATGCCGAGAACCTTTATGTGCCCAGCTTGGTCATCCCCGGTAATATCGCCTCCACCCCGAAGTTCAAGGTCTCGAAGGCTGATGGCGAAGCCAGAACCGAGCCGGTCGTTCTCGACCAAAGCCGAAAGGCGCAGGTTCGTCTCCTCCGCCAATTCTGCGCCCTCTTCGGCGAACAGATAGGCGATGCCCTGCGCCCCCGAACGTCCAACGCGGCCGCGCAGCTGATGAAGCTGTGCCAGTCCAAATCGCTCAGCGCTTAATACGAAAATCGAGTTTGCGCGCGGAATATCGAGGCCATTTTCAATGATATTCGTCGCGAGGAGAACGTCGCCGTCGCCCTCGGCAAATCCCACAATCGTTTCGTCAATGGCTATGGCGGGCATTTTGCCATGGGCGACCTTGACCGAAAGCTCAGGCACGAGCTTTTGAAGCATTGTCTGAACGCCGTCGATATCCTCAATCCGTGGGACTACGATAAAGCTTTGTCCGCCCCGGCGATATTCGCGCATCAACCCTATTCGTAGAGACGGCCTGTCCAAGGCAAGAAGCGATGTGCGAACAGGTAGGCGTTTAAGGGGTGCTGTCGACAGGAGGCTCACGTCTTGAACACCGATCATCGCTGCCTGCAATGTGCGCGGAATCGGTGTGGCGGACATAGTGAGTATATGGATCGATGGTGCAAGCCTTGCCATGGCACGCTTCTCCTTCAATCCGAACCTATGTTCCTCATCCACGATCACGAGCGAGAGGCGGGAAAACTTGATATCCTTTGCAAGGATTGCCTGCGTCGCGATCACGACCCCGATATCACCACTGGCCAAGGCTTCCTTGACTTGTTTCGCCGCGTTCGGCTTGAGGAGGCGAGACAACATGCCAACTTTGATCCCCGTGCCGGCGAAGCGGCGCTCGAAGGTAGCGAAATGCTGGCGCGCTAGGACCGTCGTCGGTGCAATGATAGCGACCTGCCGACCTGTTAGTGCGACTGCGGCGGCGGCGCGTAGTGCGATTTCGGTTTTGCCAAAGCCGACATCTCCGCAGACGAGCCGGTTCATGGGTTTGCCCGAATCCAAGTCAGCAAGGACGGCCCTTATCGCCTCAGCCTGATCGGCTGTCTCAGCATAAGGAAACCGCCGGACAAAAGCGGAGAACTCGGCGCGTGGTGGGACAATTTTCTCGGCCTGCGATGCCATCCGTTGGCGGGCGAGGTTCAAAAGGTGGCGAGCCGTCGACTGAATGTCCGCCGCAATTTTTTCCCGCTTTTTCTGCCAAGCATCAGTGTGAAGGCGGTCAAGCGTAACCGCATCTGGTTCGGAGCCATAGCGCCATAACTTGTCAAAGTCTTCCGCAGGGACCAGAATGGAACTCCCATCTCTATAGCTGAGCCGAGCCGTGTCACGGGAAACGCCCTCAATGACGACGTTTTCGAGGCTTTCTAGGACCCCAACACCATGTTCTTCGTGAACGATTACGTCTCCTATCCGGATCTCTGGCTCAGCGAGGAACGCATTTGAGACGTTTCCCGTGCGCAAACCTTCCGGTACGGCGACAACTGCGACTTTCGCGATAGTGTCAACGAAGCTATCTTCAAGTTCGATTGCCATCTGCAGGAGAGTTCCAGGTTTAACCTCCAAGATTTTGTCCCAGCTCTCAACGGATTCAGCCGTCATTCCGCTCGCTCTAGTTGCTCGCCGGCAGATCGACTCGGCTGCTTTTCCTCTCCCCGCTATGACGACCGTCAAGTCCCGCGATAGAAGCGTCTTGACCGTTTCGATCGAACTGCTGCGCGTGTTGTCGGCATGGATCTCCGTGGAAAGGTCGGCGCCTCCCGAAAGATCAAGATTTGCGCTGTCTGCAATTTTCTGGTCCCACTCGGAGCGGGTAAGGTAGAACGAGGCAGCAAGCATGTCTTCGTGTATGGAGCCGCCGCGAGCGCTGCGCGCATCTTCAATGATCTCGAAGTAGCGACCAACCCGTTGTGTGGCGGCAGGAGCCAAGTGCACTGGCCCGCTTTCGAGAAAATCGATAAGGCTTGGCATACTCTCATAGCAACGTAGGAGATGACGCTCCATGACTTCCAGCTTTGCCGAGGACCCATTTTTGTCGCCATCTGACAACACAAATTCGGAGGCCGGACCAAACGTTACGCGATCAATAAAGCTTTCGGTCCTCTGGGACAAACGATCAAAGCCTCGCAACTCTCCGACATCCCCATTCTGCGTAAGAACGATCCGCATGGGGCCCGGGGCGCCGGCTGGATAAATATCGATTACGCTATCGCGAATTGCCACTTCACCTGGATCGTCCGCAACGCCGTCTTCCACGTAGCCCGTCTTTCGAATGAAATCGGTAAACGCCATGCAATCGAATTGCTCTCCCACTGCCAGGTCGAAATGGCTTTTGGCAATGACGGTCGCAGGGGGAATACGTTGGAGCGTAGCGTCAAGTGAGGTGAGCAATAGCCGCGGCCTGCCGCCTGGCGCCGACCAGATCCGCAAAGCATCCATACGCCTTCCCATGCAGTGCCGCGACGGGGGTACGCGGTCGTATGGAAGGCAATCCCAAGGCGGGAATAAAATGGTTGTCACATCTGGAAACAGCTCGCTCAAAGCCTCGGCAATTCTCTCCGCCCCACTCTCGTTTAAGGCGATATAGCAAATCGAGCGCTCCGACCGTCGGAGCGCTGCTGCCAGTCTCGTTGCCACGAAGCCTGGCGGTAGCGTTGCGGTTTCAGGTGCGGTAGCTTCTACAAGGAATGCTTTCTTGCTTTTGGACGACCTAGCCACCACACCCTGCCATTTCAAGATTTCTTCGCATTAAACGTAGAAACTAAGACGCTGTTCCTGTCCAAATGCCGGCATCGGCTCTTCGACATATAAGGACAACCCGCGCTGTCATTACCCCAAGAAACATCGTTGATTGCTCGTATTTCCACGGGCCGGAGATATATCGCCAGAGATCGACGCCCGTGACCCTGATCTTCGTCGGTACAAACTCTTGCGACAGACGTCCGTGACCGTGCTCCGCTGTACTGGAGCGCGTCGTGTCCGTGGACCCGCTACGCAACTCACGCCACATTTTCCAGCACACCCAAAGCAGCAGCAGGCCGCCCGCCAGTAACAGGCCGACGATCGCGAAAAGATGGACGGCGACACTCGCGAATAGGATTCGCAGGATCGTTGCCGCTGCGATGCCGACGAGGATTCGCCGCCGTGAGGCCTCGAGTCGGCTACCGCCAGCCCGATTACAACCGCGTCATCGCCTGCCAAGACGAGATCGATTGCAATGACTTTTAACAGCGTTGCGGACGCGGCGGCGCTTAACATATCCATCGGCAGGCGATCTCCGTCGGTCAGTGGTCGCCTAAATTTAATTGACCGGAAATTCGCGTGAAGGGCCACGGTGACCTAAATGGTGGCGCTTCTCAGCGTGTATTTGGAAGGTCGACGAAGGCCTGGATACTTACTCGGTGTCGGCAAGCGCCTTCACGAGGTTTACAACGGATCTGCGAACTGCCGGGTCTTTAATTCCAACGAACGCCTTGTTCAGCGCAAGTCCTTCAGAAGAACTCAGTAGGTCGTCGATCGCTTCCAGCCCCGGAATGGTCGAAGGCACGCCCTTGATTTCCTCGCCGAAAAGCGCGCTCGGCGTGGTGCCCAAGATGGTCGCGATGTGCTGCAGCCTGCTCGAGCCTACTCGGTTCGTGCCCTTCTCGTATTTCTGGATCTGCTGGAATGTGATGCCAAGACCGTCGGCGAGCGCTGACTGTGACATACCGAGCAGTTTTCGGCGGCCGCGGATTCGCGAGCCGACATCGATGTCAATCTGAGAGATAGCCGTGGTGCGAGGCATGGGTGATCCTTGCGCGATTGCATAGGTTAAACGTTAACCAGTAGATCGGAAGTTGTCCAGATAGATTGTTTGCCTCAGCGGCTCCGCGACCTGCCGGCAATCCCAAAACGCTGCTTCACCGAAAATTGCCGCGTTCTAAATCGCTTACGATCGAAGGAGGTAAACTATGCCCGAAAAATCCCGACACGATGACCGATCGTTAACGGTTCGAGTCATGTTTCGGCCAAGATGACGCTGTGCTCATGAGGTGAGCGAGGGTGTCGTTCAGGTCCAGCCCCCCATACTCAGTAGCGATCGCGTCTTTCGCTTCTTCGACAATAGTTTCGTGAAATCGCCCGAACCGCGTTTTTGGAAGCTCGGAGACTGATAGCGTGGCGGCATAAATCTCGTGCAGCTTTATCGCGGATGGTGAACGTGCCAAGCGATAGGCTGGACCGTTTGCGGTCAAGATTTCCGCGAATATTAGTTTGTCGATGACCGACACCATTGAAGAGGCGCGGTAATCCTCGCGGCTGATTAGCTCCGCGTGCGAAGTCAGACGAGAGTTCGACTGGTTGTTGACTACCGTCAGAAGAATCTGAACGGCTCTCGAAAAATCTTCTTCCATCTCTTCGTATCGTTAGAGGGATGTCGCCATGCAACATCCGCGCTATCGACAAGGCCCCCCGGCCCTGATCTCGCATTATCGTAGCAGCCATGCCGTGCTGCGTCACGCCACGCTTTGATGGGAGTGCAAAAAGCTCAATTCACTGTCTAGAGCGGCAGGGCCGAGGCAACGTGCCGGAAAAAGGGGCGGTGGGTATTGACAATACCGGTTTGCTGATCAGTCTCTGACACCTCAGAACGCTATCGGAAGTCGCGCGCGCTTGGGAAACTGGTCTTCCGGAGATGGGGACGACGCCAAAACGATGACGCCTAGCGAACCATTGATCTGACATCAGACATGATCAGTTTGTCGATAATATAAAGAAAGGTCAAATAAGGGCCCCTTCAGCTAGGCCGAAGGAGCCCTCCCCAAGAAACGGGTCGAATATTCTGGGAGGTTAATCCAGATGTTTCTAAACTACCGGTGTATTGTGACAGTCACGTGAAAATCCCACTGCTCGATGCTCGGCTGGCGACGAGCATCGACGCTCGGTCTCATAGCCGCCATCTCGGCCGGCATTTGCTCTCGGTAGAGGGGCGGCGACATCTCGAACCTCCATGGCGCGAAGCGGCTCGTTTTCACGAGCCGCGTGTCCGCAAGCGATCATAATCAAGCTGTTACTGGCAGTTGCCGCCGACCGTTCCGCTGGCGGTGTTGGTTGACGCGGTGCCATTGGTACCTTTGCCACCGGTAGCGCAGTCGCCTGAATCCTTCTTGCCCGTCGAGTCTTGTTCATCGGAGGAGGGATTTGCGTCATTGGTCCCAGAGACCCCGCTACCGGATACGCCGCCGTTGGCCGTTCCGCTGCCGGACGTGCCACCGACACCGCTGCCGCTGGTGCCGGTCGAACCACCGGAGCCGCTGGTGCCGCCGCTGTTGCTGCTTTGGGCCATCGCGGAAGTAGCCAAACCAATAGCAAGGGCCGACACTGTGATAAATTTCAACATTTCAATCTCCTAGTGTTCAGTTGACGAAGGGCGAACAACCATCAATCGCGATAGTTCCCTGGATTATTTCGGCCGAATTCAGCTAATGCGGCGTTCAGCGCTTGCGTCAGCCGCAACGCTTCTTCGTACGTGAGGTTTGACAACGGTCGTTGATCGGCGGCGATTGCCACATTGTCCCCGAACAGAACCTTCCACCGGCCTTCGCCAGAGGAGGCGATTGTAAAAGTTGAAGGTGTCGTGGATGGATTGTTCATCGTGCCCAAACTTTGAAGAGCGCGACAGGTTCCAGGTTAGCGCTGCCCGTTAACCCTTTTCACCTTGATGTCCACGGAACATTTGGGTCCGCGGGCAGCCTGTTCCTATGGAACTGCAGTGTTAGACGGGCGTTCATCCACTTGGCTACTGGAACACTCATGGTTTCAGTCCCTGAACACTGGAGACAGCCCATGAACACGCTCTTCAAGTCCTCGGGATTATTGCTAACCCTCTGCTCGGCTATGGTATTGTCGAGCTGCGTAGAGGGTGGCGGCTATTACGGCGGCTACGGATACTACGACCAGCGAAACTACGACCGGTATGATCGCCGCTATTATCGCGACCGGCACTACAGACACGAGTCTCGATACGATGATCGGGATCACCTACCGCGCACACGTGCCGACAATCCAACAAACTACGACCGAGACGGCGGCCGCTGGCGCACTGAGAGCAACGGGCAACGAATTTGGATTCCCGGTACAGGCCGGTAAGTCCTTTTAGATCTTCAAGGAGGCAATATGAGATTTTTCAGAATTGGCGCGGTCCTGGCCCTCGGTCTTTCGCTATCATTCCCGACCTCATCGGCGTTCGCCGGGCCGGTTGCAATGCAATCAGTTGAGCGTCCGGCCAACAACATTGTGGAAATCAAGCACAGGAAGAAGCGTTACCGCGATGCCCACCGGCATGAGCGTCGGCACCGGGATTACCGTAAGAAGGACTACTATGGCCGCAATCTTGGCGGTCGTTGGCGGACTGAAAGCAACGGTCAGCGTATCTGGATTCCTGGCACCGGCAGGTAAAACAAGCGCTCGCTCGGCTTTACAATTGCACGCCTAACAAATAGGGCCCCTCACTCCAAAGTGAGGGGCCCTTTCCGCAAGGTGTCACCCGTCAGCATCACAAGAGGAAGCTTTATGCGGACAGAGTCGTAACGTTCTTCAACATAACCGGTTCCAGCCAAGTGCCCGGCAACTGATCTGGGAGATAGATTGGCTAGCGGTCTGGCTGCTGACCGACCACACGCCTCACCAGCTTCAATGTTCTGTCGGTTTGAAGGATGTATGTCTCCTCGATCCGGTTGCCCTGTTGATCGTAAAACTGATGCGGAACCACAGTTCCAGGAGGAGCTCGCATTAGCTTCGCCCTTGGTTGTCCTCCATAGGTAATACTCCCTGGTATGGGCTGTAAATCAGCCGATGGCGCACAGCCATTGAGCATAGCTGCGAAAAGCGCAATTACGACGATGTGATTGATCGATGTCACGAAACCTCACGCAAGGTGTTGCAGGCCCCTCGATAACAGAAGCGCCCCGCTTTTGGCGAGGCGCTCATCCCCACGTGTAACCAAACAAATCCCAGAGGAAGTTTGCGTACGGACAGACAATGAACGCGCGGCGCATGTTTAGGTTCCGCCACGCGGAAATGACGGTGACCTCGGAAGCGAGGGCGGTTGATCGTCCGACTTCTTGAAACATGGGGATGGGGCAGGGAACGCTGCTCTAACGGCGAAAAATCCCAGACCCG
>JGI25151J46595_10002811_pt1 | contig 10058 bp, 9 predicted proteins | sample AraplaMF_Col_mLB_FD_46595 | JGI IMG/M metagenome (IMG submission 46595) | reverse complement strand
GTTGATCATACTAGTAGAGAAGCCAACTATTTTAGAAAACGATTAATTGAATTAAACGAAGGGAAATTGAAGCCACTTGCTGATGCTATTATAAAGGAAAATGTCTTTTTTTTAAGAATTATGGCTGATCATGCCCAGTTTATAGGTCATCTTCTTGATCCATCCGAACGAAAACTTGTTGATATGGCCAGAAACTTCAGTCATGATTTTGATCAATTAGTGTTTCAAGCAAGAGATTTAGAGTCTATGAAACCACAATCTCAAACGGTTCCTCTTTTAGATCAATTTCTTGATCAGAATCGTGTTTCTGTAGCTTCCCTTCGGGACTTTAAAAAAACAGCCAGAGATTTAATTGAGGAATGTAGAATTAAAAGTATTATCCATCCTCTTCTGGCTGATCATGTTTTTCGAGAGGCTGAAAGGTTCCTTCATATTATCGATATGTTTGAAAAGAGTCTTCAAGCACATAAATAATACATTGATGTTAAATTTAAACTTTCTTCTTTATGAATCTTAATGATTTAAATTCAAAGGGCTTCGGATTTTAATGAAGCCTTTTGTTGTTATCTTTCGAAGTGTCTTATGACCATAGCATTGCTCTTGAATATACGGGAAATTGGGAGGAGGATTAGCAAGTGACATCTACTTTTATAGGAATAGACCCTAATCAACAAAATGATTATCTTGATGCTATCGATGCTGCTTTAGAAAAAGGAATGGCTGCCAAAGAGGTAGCCTGCTCAATCACAACAGGCTTCCGAAGAGTTCCTTCCATGCGAGTTGCCCCAGGACTAAATACGTATCATGCTTCTGTAGCTGATATCGGCTACGGGTTTGATGCAGTACAAGGTACGATTAGTCGTATCCGTCAAGGAGAATCTGTTGACCTTGCAAAAGAAATGCTTGTGTTTAATCTAGACACACTGCGTATTAGTGAAAAGCAATTAAGGCCCAATTTTGAACTTGCCGTAAAAAGGGCCAACCCCGATGCCTTTTACTTAATTGAACAAAGTCGGTATCTGCATCGTCAATCTTTGAAACAATTAAAGAGGCAATCAGGATCGGTCGAGCTTTGCTAGGCCCTGAGTGGGAGACCATACGAGCAAAGATAGAGGAAATTCAAGCGATACCACGTCTTTAGAGGAGAGGAGGAGGATAGAAAGATGTTTCCTAGCGCAGAGCTTTTAAGTATGAGTGTCGATCAACAGCGATACTTATTGGACTGGTGGAATACAACGGAGTCAGCCAAATCGGTTGTAAAACGTTTGGTTTCATGAGTAAGTGAACTAAGGTTACACCCTGAATCAAGTCACGCAGATGGAATGATCCNTTTTTATCGGGCTGTTTCAGAAGTTTCATATGGATACGCAGGTACAAGAGGATGTATACGCAGGGCGTTTAATGATGAATACAGTGAAGCTCTGAGAAAGAATATGACGATGTGTNACGGGTTTGCCAGCAAGTTTTCCGTAGATACAAAGGTTCTTCTTGAGAGAGTAGCTAAGCAGGTTACTGGCCTTCAAATTTCACAAAAGCCAGCTGACAAGGATCATTCATATGGTCACTGGAAAGCTGAAACTGTTTCTTCATTGGTGGCTTCGTTTATTATGGCCATTGTGGGACTTCAGGTTCTTTATGAGGCTGTTACTTCTATACTTGAGCAAAAAACAGAGGCCCCAGACTTAATTACGGCCTGGACAGGCATTTTTTGTGCAATTGTCATGTATTTTGTTTATCACTATAATCGCAACTTAGCTACAAAGATTAATAGTCAATCTGTTATGGCATCAGCTAAAGATAATTTATCAGATGCGTGGGTAAGTATCGGAACAGCCATTGGAATTATAAGAACACAGTTTCACCTTCCTTGGTTAGACTCTGTTACGGCTCTTATTGTAGGATTCCTTATCTGTAAAACAGCCTGGGATATTTTTAGAGAAGCTTCTCATCATTTAACAGATGGATTCAATGAAAATCAATTGGAAGAGTATAAAGAAACCATTTTGAATACGCCAGGCGTAAAAGGTGTAAAAGACATAAAAGCAAGGAATTATGGAAGTAGTCCCGTAGTAGATGTTTCTATCCTCGTAAATTTTACCTTGGGAGTAGGCGCTGCTCATGACATAACAACTAAAGTGGAGAGTGCATTAGCCCAAGAACATAATGTAGTGGATGCTAATGTACATGTGGAACCAAGCTAAAAAGTAAGCAAGCATGCAAATTAAAACGAACATCTAAGGGAAAGAAATTAATCATATAGAATTGGGATATAAGAAAAATATACAGTTTATAATAAAATCTATATATCTTTTTTTCCATCACTATATAAAATGTAACAAATTGTTATTGACGTTACAGTTAAAAAGGATTTATAATCTTATAGAAATTATAAATGATAATGATTTTCATTTTCGATTCATGCAATTAATAGTTATTTATTTCTTTGAGAGAGAGGGAAAATAATGCAACGTAGGATTAGCCTCTACATAATTATTTTTGCAATTGCAATGATAGCATTCCCATTTCGTAGTTTTGCGGCAAATGCAGAAGATAACTTGCAAGATGCAAACAAAAACATTATTGAAGCGATTCAATCTGTACAAAGTGGAGATATGCAAGGAGCCAAAAAACAATACGAAACATTTTCATCTACATGGACGTCGATTGAAAGTGGTATAAAAAAACAGTCTCAGGATGCTTATCGTGAAATAGAAGACGGGATGGGACAGATACAATTTGCTTTGGCTCAGCAACCTATTAAAAAAGAGAATTTAGAAAATTCTCTCAAAAATTTAAAACAAACCAATGAAAAGTTTATTTCTGGAAAATTCCCTCATACGGTAGCAAAAACTGAAGATGAGGGAACAAAGCAAGGTAACGTAGCCGATTTGATTGTGTTATTAAATCAGTCACTTTCTAAATTAGATCATAACGATGTGAATGGTGCAAAAACGGATATTGAGCAGTTCCGCTCCTCTTGGCTGGATATAGAAAGCGTAGTATTAACACAGTCTTCTAAAATCTATACAAACGCTGAGAGGGACATGGTAACGTCGTATGCAATGCTTTCTTCTAAGAACCCTGACGTAAAGGGAGCTAAAAAAACAATTGAAGGAATGCGTGATTATCTTTCTCCACTTGCATCTAAAACAAGTTATAACATGTTAGATGCTACAACAATCCTTTTACGTGAAGGTTTAGAAGGTTTACTTGTTGTAGTAGCACTTTTAGGTTTTCTAAAAAAATCTGGTCATGCAGATAAGAGTAGATGGATTTGGATCGGTGTTGGATCGGGCCTGGGAGCCAGTATTATCTTAGGTATTATTGTAAACATGTTGTTTTCTGCCGGAGCATTTGGGAATAATAACTTCTTAATCGCTGGGTGGACGGGAGTCTTTGCTGCCATGATGCTTCTGTATATGAGTTATTGGCTTCATAGTAAATCGAGTACGGCAGAATGGCAACGATACATTCAGGCTCAAAGTACAAAGGCTATTGATAAAGGAAGTCTATGGTCATTAGCTATTCTTTCTTTCCTTGCAGTTTTCCGGGAAGGAACAGAAACCGTGTTATTCTTTATCGGGATGGCTTCATCCATTAAGCTACCTACACTTTTAACAGGGATAGCTATTGGATTAGTACTATTGATCGTTCTCTCTTACTTAATTTTAAAAGTTGGATTGAAGATACCAATGCGCCCGTTTTTCCTAGTATCCAGTATTCTAATGTTTTACTTATGCTTCAAATTTGCAGGTATGGGCATTCACGGGCTACAACTTGCTGGATTATTACCAGCTACACAAGCTCCAATCCCTACTATAGATTTCTTTGCGATTTATTCAACATGGGAAAGTGTAATTCCACAGATCATTCTACTTATAGTTGCAGTTGTCGCAATGATATGGAATAGAAAAAAAGATAAAAAAGCAAATTTACAACAGACAAATCAGGGGGAATCAAAACATGCGCTCTAAAAAACTTATTGTACCAATCATCTTAGCAACGTCATTAACATTAGCAGCTTGCGGAGCAAAAGAAGATACAAAGAAAGAAGCTTCAAAAACAACAGAGGAATCCTCAAATTCAAAAACAGTTTCGATTGCTGACGGTGCAAAAGACATGAAACAAGTACTTGCGGATATGAAAACACAACTTACAGCAAAAGACGCTACGAAAGTAAAAGATAGTGGAGAGAAATTAGAGGAGAAATGGGAAGTGTTTGAGGACTCAGTAAAGGATAAAAGTCCCGATCTATATGAAAAGGTAGAAACGCCACTTCATACAATTGAAGCAGGAGCAAAGATTGAACCCCTCGATACAAAAACGTTAGACAAAGCAGCAACAGATTTAGACAGTGTACTAACAGAGGTACAAAATTTAAAATAAAACAATAAAAAAGAGCTCTTTATTTATAGTTAACATAGATAAAGAGCTCTTTTTTATCTTCATAAAATTTAATATATATAGCAAGTCATTGAAGACAGGTACTCTTTTAGCCATCTATATTATATATGACAGCTATTTAGGTTTTTAAAATTTATTATCAGAAAGAGATGGGAAAAGAACACTATCTGTTGTTATGTATAGAAGTGAATGAAGTTCACATCTATACATGATTTATACTTAGGTGCCTTATATAATTTATCTGTATTAACACATAATAAAAATACATTAAAAGCTCAATTGCACTTTTTGATTAAATTACTAGCCTAATTAATAAATTTAGATGATACAAAAGGAGGGCTTTTTATTCCTGATACGAACATACTGAAGGAGAATGAGCAATGAGTTTTATTGAAATTATAGGCAGGGTAATTATTTTTTTAGTGTTTTACTATTGATGACTCCTATTATGGGGAAAAAACAAGTAAGTTAGTTAACTTATTTTAACTACATTACAGGGACACAATTGGTGCTGTCGCTGCTTCCATTACGATTGATAGTAGTATTGATATGAGCGATGGTTTCGTTANTATGGTTTTTTGGTCGCTGCTCACTGTTCTAGTAAGTTATATCAATTTAAAGTCTCCAAAAGCTCGTATATTACTTGATGGCACTTTATATATTGATAAAAGGCAAGATAATTAGCTCATAATACATCAAAAAGATAAAGAAACATATTGGAACTCATCTTCCTTGGTTAGACTCTGTTAAGGCTGTTATTGTAGGATTCCTTATCTGTAAAATAGCCTGGGACATTTTTAAAGAAGCTTCTCATCATTTAATCGATGGTTTCGACGAACACCAGTTAGAAGAGTACAAAGAAACCATTTTGAATACTCCAGGCATAAAGAGTGTAAAAGACATAAAAGTAAGGAATTAATAATGCTCAAGCGTGTGAAAGCTATCCTTTTTGTAAAATGAAATAACCAAAAGGATAGCTTTTTTATAGAATTAGCTATGTTTCTCCATTTAAATAGTTCGCAAATATAGATTTATCTTAGAGTTAATTGCGTAACTCTAGGTTACCTAAAATCGTAAAATGCAAAGGGAAAGTTGACGCCTATTTAAAATGAGATGACATAGGGTCACACGATGGTTTTGCTGTATTCGTTGATTGCGCTAACTTAGTTAAATAGTAGCTGATAAGGTTTCAATCCTTTAATGAAATTTATGTAGAAGAAAAAACTCCCCCAAAAAACTAACTGAACAATTAGATAGGGGAGTTTTTTCTGTTTTTAGGCTGTATATGATATGTACATAGTTAACATAAACACTCTTAAAGGAACCAACCAGAAAAACCTCCTTGTTCAGCAACGGGGGATTTCATAAGAGTCTCTATTATGGATTGTGCAGCTTTTTAGATATTCATTAGATTTTTATGTCTATCTATGGGGGAGATTCAATAGTGTGTGGTCTTTACTATGAATGCAATTTGTTACCACAATGCATAAATGTAAAATACNAGGATAATCTATTTGTAGNATTTATATCCTATAGGAGGTAACAAATTTGGGCAGAAACGATAGTAGATTAACTTCCTCAGAAATTACAAGCCTGTGGGTCCAATATATTCGGGAAACAATGGCAATTTGCATTAGCAAATACGTATTAGCAACCGTTAAAGACTCCGAAATCCGTTCCCTTTTTGAATTTTGTTTAGGATTATCTGAAAAGCATCTTAAAATGTTAACGAAGCTTTTAAATAATGAGAATTTCCCTCTACCAAATGGCTTCACAGATAAAGATGTAAACCTGCAAGCTCCTTCTTTATTTACCGATTCCTTTTGGCTGCAGTACATACATGATATGACAATTCATGGATTATCAGGACATGGTATGTCGTTTAGTGGCTCAGTTCGAAAAGATATACGGGACCATTACTATCAATGTAATATTGATGCGATGGACGTTTATAATAAATCAATTGATATTCTCTTATCTAAAGGAATTTATGAAAGAGACCCTTATTATTCTACGCCACAAAATAGTGAAATCATTACGGACTTAGGATATGCAATGGACATATTAGGGAAGAAGAGGCCTTTAAATACGATGGAGGCTTCAAATATATACTTTAATTTGAGAAAGAGTATTGCAGCAAAGGGGATTATTCTTGGTTTTCAGCAAGTAACTAAGGATAAAAAAGCACATAAATTTATGGGGGATGCTTTAAATTTGTGCAACAAACATATTGGTATCTTTTCTTCGATATTACATGAAGCCAACCTTCATTCCCCAGGGTTATTAGACACCCAAGTTACAAATTCGAAAGTAGCTCCTTTCTCAGATAAATTAATGTTATTTCATGCCGGGTTTATGTTTAATTTAGCAATGGTATATTACTCTAATGCTATGGCTGTAAGTATGAGGGTAGATGTAATAACACATTGTGAAGCATCTATTCTAAGGGATTTAAAACTTACTACAAGTTGGGGAAACATTATGATTGAAAGAGGATGGATAGAGAAACCCCCTCAAGCAAATGATCAAAAGGAATTGCCTCATAATTAAAGTTTAGAAAAAGACATCAGCACGTTAATCCAGCATCTTACTTTACCAATGCACAGGTTGAGATTTATTTAAATAATTTTTTCTAGAAAAACTATAGTTTAGGGAGTAGAAGAATAGATATTCTTTTAATGGTAAATCTAAGAAAAAATCGATTTAGGAGATTTTATATGGAAAAATTAAATTCTGCGGAAATGGGTAAACTTTGGGCTACATATATGGGTAATAGTATGGCTACATGTATTCTAAGTTATTTTCTCCAGCATGTTGAAGATCAAGATGTAAAGAGGTTATTAGAAAATGCATTAAATTTGAGTAAAGAATTCCAGAGTACTATAAAAGATACTTTCGTAAAAGAGAACATTCCTATTCCACAGGGTTTTACAAAAGACGATGTTAATCTTGCTGCTCCAAAATTATTTGAAGACGAGTTCTATGTACATTATTTAAGATATGTAACTAAAGTAGGACTTAGTCTTTATAGTGTAGGAATACCGTTAATGTATAGAGGGGATATAAGGGAATTTTCCCTTTATTGTATGGAGTCAACTATAAAATTGGGGGAAAAGATTAAAGATCTTTCAATAAATAAGGGGTGGGTTATTAAATCACCTATTATTCCGACCCCACAAAAAGTAAATATAGCACACAAAAACTATTTAAAAGGTTTTATTGGAGATGTGCGACCTTTACATGCATTAGAAATTGCCCATTTATACGATAATTTAGAGACGAACGTGGCAAGTAAAGCCTTAGTAATGGCATTTAGTCAAGTTACAAAAACGAAAAAGATTCGAAATTTATTTATAAAAGGAGAAGAACTTACTTATAAAGCGATTGAAGGTTATATAAAAAAACTTCACGATGATAACTTGCCTTCCCCAGGACTAATTGATCATTTAGTGACAACTTCAACATCTTCTCCTTTTTCCGAGAAATTAATGGTTTTTCATAAGATGGATATGTTTTCAATGAGAGTAAGAAATTTTGGAAATTCAGTAGCAGTAAACGGAAGACGCGATTTAGCGCTAATGTATGCAGATTTTTTAAAGGATATATCAGGATTTGTTCATGATGCAGCGGATATCATGATAGAAAATGAATGGATGGAAACACCACCCGAAGCTGCGGATAGAGAAGATTTATCTTCAAAGTAGGGAGTACACAATTGTCAACGGTAGTCGGTCCAGGAAGCATCATCATGGTAATTCTCCAGTCTCCTTACAAGAACAGAAAAAGCTACTGTTGGGGACAGTAGCTTTTTTCTGTTTTTAACCTGTATATTATAGGCACCAATTATTATCAAACTAAACAGGTTATCATTATTTTAAAATGAATACATAAGGTAGCTATAAGAAATAATAGGTGAGGTGAATATATGGGTACTTTCGTCCTTTGTGATGGAGCTTTTGGTGGAGCCTGAGCATGGAGAGAAGTTGAAAAAGAACTGATAAAACAAGGACATTTAGTTTTTTCATTAACTTTAACTGGATTAGGCGATCGAAATCATCTTTTAACACCTGATATTAACTTAGAAACCCATATTACTGACGTAGTAAACACCATACTCTTTGAGGATTTAAACAACATTTACTTAGCAGGGCACAGCTACGGTGGTGGGGTTATTATTGGTGCTGCAGATCAACTACCGAATAGGATTTCCAAACTCATCTTTTTTGACGCTCTAATACTTGAAGATAATCGATCAATTAATGATCTATATTCAAAATCATTCGTAAAATAAAAGAAGGAGATTGTTCAATCAAAAGGAGATGGATTCAGACTTTCAAAACCTGATAGTGGACCTATCTATAACACAGATCATCCTTTTAAAGCATTTGAACAAAAGATTAAATTAATGAATAAAGCAGAACTGAGACAAATACCGCGTGTATTTATTAATTGCACCCAAAAGAGTAGTCATCCTATTCTGGAGCCCATCAATAAATTTGCAAATAGAGCTAAACAAGAAAAATGGGAATACATTGAAATTTCCGCCGGACATAACTCGCATTGGGAAAAACCGGTTGAATTAGCTAAAATATTTATAAATTTGGCTGGTAAGAATGCTGCATATGATTTACAACCTTAGTTACCATAATAGAACTTTCCGGCACACATGAAAAAGGAAAATCTTTGGCGTAGAAGGATTTTACCTTTTTGAGTCCAAGTAAGATAATAATCGTGACTTATAAAGCAATTGAAGGATCCAGAAATGGAGGGAGGTAAATTGCCTAACAGAGAGTATCCATACTATTTTATAAAGTTAGGTACATTATATTACGTATATCATTCGTATAAGAACGTAAAAAAGAAGGAGGTATGCAGTTACGAATTTACTAATGATGAATCGTTAGCATTTCCCGTAGATGAAGTGTCTGCTAAACAATTGGCAGATGAATGTGGAGGTCATATTGTAATGAAGAATGCTACATTTAATGATTATATTAGCCAAGGAGAAAGATGGAGTCATTTTATAGATAGCAAAAAGAAGAATATATGGAGAATCTATATCATTAATTAATATAGACGAATGGCTGGGCTAGCTGGATTGGAACCAACGTATGACGGAATCAAAATCCGTTGCCTTACCGCTTGGCGATAGCCCAATAAAAATGGTTGTGGAACAGGATTTGAACCTGTNGCCTTTGGGTCTTGAGCCTGATGAACTACCTGACTACTCCCTCACTATAATGAACTAAAAGATTCAAAGCATTAAATCACAATAAATATTATCTACTCTATGAGCTATTTTCATTCAAAATAAAAAAATTATACTGAACTTCACAAGATACAATCTTGAACTATTTAGCATTAACTTTATATTTCCCACTCATTTTTAAATAAGCAATAGACAAAATATAGCTATCTTTTCTTCATTTCTTGACATGATTGGAGACTTTTTAGGACTATGGGATTACCGATATGAAGTATTTCCGTTAACTTCTAACTACTTACCTTGGGACTTATTTCTATTACCTATCCCCGTGATGTTTTTTATACAAGTGAAGCCTAAAATTAAACCTGTAATCAAAGCACTAATTTATTCAGCATTAGCTTCTTTTATTGGTCTTCCACTGCTTAATTGGATTGGCGTCTATAAACCA
>JGI25151J46595_10002808_pt1 | contig 10061 bp, 10 predicted proteins | sample AraplaMF_Col_mLB_FD_46595 | JGI IMG/M metagenome (IMG submission 46595) | reverse complement strand
TCACTGTCTCCCGTAATTGCTAAAACAGGACATGATACTTGCTCTAAATATGTAACTACATTATATTGTAACTGTTCTCTTAGCCATTTTGCATTCACTTTTGTACCTTTGATCCATATAACAGCTTTTGTTGAATGTTGCACCTTTTTCATCAGTACTTCATTTTGCTTTCTTATATGCTGCGGAATTTTCAACATTTTAGATAAACACCCTCTGAATCCTGACGCTATTTCTAACTCGTTAGCAACTTTATCTACTCGTCTCTCGAGCAACAATTTAGATGGTTCTGCTGCACCAGCAAGTAATATTAATCCCGCAACTGATTCTCTTACGTAGACAGCTGGTGCAAGCAACGCTCCCTCACTATGCCCCGCAATAATAACACGTTTCGGATCTATTTGCGGATGATCCTTTAAAAATCTAATCCATAAAGCAGCATCATCAATAAAATCTGTTACCCCTGCTTTATAGTAATTCCCCTTACTTTTATGAGTACCACGTTTATCATAACGAAGCACTGCAAATCCTAAAGAGGTAAAATAATCAGCTAATTCTTTATATAAGTTTAACTGTAAACGACTTGTATTTCCATCACGATTTCCCTTCCCAGTACCACCAATCAACATAATAACTGGATATGTTTCTGAATAATATGTAGGAATTGTTAATGTTCCTTGAAGTGTAAAAGTACTTTCAATTGTCACAGACAGTTCTTTCCCCATTTCTATTCGCCTCTCATTCTTTTTCAGGAATGATAATCGTTGCAATCGCTCTTCTTTCCTACTATATTCTATGCCTATATTATCAAAAGTAAGAACAGGTATATAATCCAAACAGCTGTTGAAAATGATTCAACAGCTGTTTGGATTATATGAAAAAAATCTATTCTGTTACTTACGATGAAGTTGCAATAATTGTAATATCAAGTTTTCCGTATTTCCATCATCTCTTATTTCTTGTGTAACCTTTCCATCTTCCATAAAGAGAATCACATCTCCAATATCTGCTGCTACATCCATCATATGTGTAGAAAAAACAATGATTGTACCACTTCTCTTTATATCTTTTAATAATGTAACAAATTCATTTACCCAATATGGATCTAAACCATTTGTTGGTTCATCTAATAGTAGTAATTTAGGCTTGGCGAGCCACGCTTGTCCAAATAAAAGCCTTTGTCTCATTCCTTTTGATAGTCTGTGTAAACACTCGCTTTGCTTCTCTTCTAATCCAAGTAATGCAATTACTTCCTGAACTCTCTCTTTTCCTACCTTTCGAAAAGCTGCATAGAATGATAGAAACTCTTGTACAGTCATAGATTGTTGCGCATGAAAATCATCTGGCATATAACCAATTTCAGCTACATATCGCCTTCTATTTTTACGCAATTCTATGTCCTGTAACCTTACTGTTCCAGATGTAGGTGAAGAGATTCCTGCTAATATATTAAGGATCGTACTTTTCCCCGCTCCGTTTCCACCGCATAGTACAATACATTCNCCATCTCTACCGTGTAGCGAAGTAGGAAATAATGCCGTTTTCTTTTTATACTGCTTACAAATTCCATCAATTTGCAATACNGTCATTGGTTTCTTCTCCTTTCTAGTCGCCAAACAGCTAATAATAAGAAGATTACTGTATAGATCGCACTATACATAAAAAGAACTATAACTACTGCCCCACTCTGAAAAAACATCACAAGCTGATCATAGGATTGTCCAAATACTGCCCCTCCCCCTAATTGAATAACAAATATGATTCTTAGCAGTTCAGCCGGATTACAAAACACAAAAACTTTTATAAGCGANGCTATCATCGTATATGGAACAAGATTAAGAATACTAATTACTGCCGTAGGCCACATCATAATGAGTAAAAACCAAACTGCAATTGAAATTGCTAACGCTTGCCACCTTGTCANAGAAAATGCACCAATTGTTATACCTAAAACTATAAAAAAGAATATAAGAATAATAGAAAATAAGTAAATTGCTAGTATCCAGCTACTTTTAAACATACTTCCACTTAATAATCCAATCATTACACTACTTCCAAAGCTAAGTGTAAAAAGAATAATTTGCGCTATAAATTGACCAGCAATCTTTCCTATTACATATGAGGATGTAGTTAAAGGATATGTACACAGAAGCCGCCATTGTCCATTTTCCATCTCATTTGCAATTGAAAATGATCCTGCGATTAACATAAATAAAGGGATAATGTATAAAATTAAGTTTAAAATNGTTCCCATTGTGTTCGTATATCCCNCTAAGGATGGTACATTCCGTTCCATCAAAAATAATAAAGAAAGTATTACAATCCAAAGTAATAAAAATGTATACGAAGACTTTTCTCTTACTGTTCTACGCCACTCTGAATAGCATATATTCCACATATCATCACCCTTTTTATAGAAAAAGACAACCGCCTAAGGTTGTCTTTTATCCAGCTATTTGTAGGCTATAAAGCCTCTTTCCATTTTATTTNATATTAATGNGAGTGCCCTGAGTTATTCTCTTTCCCATGNTCCTTCTTCATTTTCCCCATCATTTCTTTATTCATTTCCCATTTATGATCCGTTAACTCTTTATATGAAANGACTTTTCCAGCATGTTTAGATACAAAGTTTTCAGCATCTTTTTTCTCTTTAAAAGAAATTACATTGTATGCCATTGGCGTTTTAATTGTTTTATCATACACATAAGTAGCTTTATCTAATGAAATCCAATCCTTNGTATGATAATCTCGAACAAATTTTTCTTGTGTTTTTTCATTTTTATGTTCGTCCATCCATTTATACATACAACCAATGTCATCAAATTTTAGCGCTTTACCATTTTCTAAAATAACTTCCGTTGCGAATTGATTATCCATTACTGCCATATTACAAACATCACACTTATCATTTTTTTCATCGACCGCGACTGGCTCTGCGCCCTTCTTTCCACACCCTACCACTGCAAATACTAGGCACATACACATAACAAATACAACATGTTTTATTTTCATCAATACTTCCTCCCTAAAAAGAACAATATACTTCCCATAANCAACATACTTACACTAATAATCCAAGCTTCAAATTGACTTTCTGTACCTCTTTCTATCTTCGAAAACTGCATACTCATACTTGGTTTATAATCAATTAACATCGATTCATCTGGAATTTTGATTAAATTTTGTAAAACAAGCANCCCAGGCGAATGAAAAAACAACTGGTATTCAGGAATATCCTGCGTTAAAACTAAAAAAAAAGAATCAGCCTTATAAGGTAATGCACTAATACCTGTATGATTTAAATCTACTTTTAAAGCACCATCCCAATAATTACGATGAATTACATTATTCGTGCTTTTCGNAGCTTGTGAGCCATTGATATTACTTAAAAAGGTATTCTCAGCTATTTCATTTTCATTTGCATTTTTTAATTGCACTCCAATAAAGTTATTTGTAACGATGTTTTTTATAATCCGATTATCTTTCGCCTTTTCAACATACATTCCCACTCTATTGTTAGTAACTTGATTCTGCATAACTTCTGTTTCTATCGCATCGTACAAAAGTAATCCTTGCGCATGAACATTTCTTCTATTATTGATAAATTGATTTCCCTTTACAGTCGTTCTTTTCGTACCCATAATCATCGCACCAGTTATATTATATTGTGATATATTATTGCTCACATTCGTACCATCAGAATACATAAGGTGAATACCATAACGAGATTGCCTAATGGAATTTCTTAATATTTGATTATTATCACTTTGCTCTAAATAAATCCCATCCCTTACATTTTTCATTCGAACATTTTCAATTTGATTCCAATGGGACTTCCATAAATCAATTCCATTACCGTTAGCTTCTCCTAGAATACTGCTATTCTGGATTTTCGTATTTTGAGTACCTTCCAACTTCATCCCAATTTGCTGTGTACGAATTTCTAAATCAGTGAAATTATGCCCGACTCCTGCAACATATACAGCGGCTGTTCCCTCTCTTTTCTTACACTGCTCTATTTTTAGTCGTTTAACAGTAACATTTTCCCCATTCACCTTAATAACAGGTTTATTACCACAAAAACGAATCTTCGTATTTTTCTCTCCTTCCAACGTAATAGGTTTTGATATTTCAATCGCTTCATTATACATACCATTTTTTAGCTTTACAGTTCCGTACGCAGGAGTATCATCAATTTGTGATTGAATTGTTGTTTCAGCATGAATACGAAATGGGATACAAAGTAATACAAAAAATAAGAGAAAAGAAAATCGAATAATTTTCATATGTAATTCCCTTCTCTATCAAATTCTATTCACTTACTCATTTAGGAGAATACCAAAAATTTGTGTGAGATTTGTGTGAGATTTGTGAAAAAACAATGCATTTTTTGTAATAAATGGAATTTTCACTAATAAAAAAAGATGTGTAGCAATTTCTACACATCTTCTATCATTCGCAGCCCGTAATCAATAAATCATCTTCTAACTTAAGTAACAATGTATCCATATCAATTTCCTGACCAACCTCTATATTTACAGATCGTATATGACCACTAATTCCCACTGCTACTTTCTCCAGTGTTCCGTCATTTTTTCGAATCGTCATTAATTTTTCCCATTCATATACGTAAGATAATTCATCAACGAAAATCTCTTCTACTCTTCCTTTATATGAACTATAAATCTCTTCAATCATTGCTTCCATTCAAAATCTACTCCCTACTTCACGCTTCTCTATTTTCTCATCTATTCTATCACTCCTGCAATAAACACCTTATATTTTTAAAAATTCAAAATAAAACTCATGAACAAAATGAACAAAATAACGATTATGCGTTTAATAACGTTATTTTTCTAATTATTTACCATACATACTCCATCCTTTATGATAAACAAAAAGGTTTTTCTGAATTTTCAGCATTCATCGAAAGCGCAATCATTTTCAGAGGGGGAGATTACATGTTAGCAGTACTCGGGTTTGCGATGGTCTTTGTCTTTATGTTTTTAATTATGACCAAACGTATGTCAGCATTAGTTGCATTAATATTAATTCCTATTATATTTGCATTAATTGGAGGATTTTATGCAAATGTAGGACCAATGATGCTAGACGGGATTAAGAAATTAGCACCACTGGTATTATGCTTATGTTTGCCATTTTATATTTCGGAATTATGATTGATAGTGGATTATTTGATCCAATCATTAGTAAAATCTTGAAGATTGTAAACGGTGATCCATTAAAAATTGTTGTTGGTACAGCAATTCTTACTATTATTGTTTCATTGGATGGTGATGGCACAACAACATATATGATTACAGTTTCTGCAATGTACCCACTATATAAACGCCTTGGAATGAATCCGCTTATATTAGCTGGAGTTGTTATGCTAGGAGCTGGGGTTACAAATCTTACACCTTGGGGTGGTCCAACAGCTAGGGTTATGAGTGCACTTACTCTCGATGCTTCACAGTTATTTACACCACTTATTCCAGCAATGATTGGTGGGGCAATATGGGTTGTTTTTGTTGCTTACTTCCTTGGAAAAAAAGAGAGAAAGCGCTTAGGAATTGTCGATATACAATATACACAAAAAGAAAAGGCACTGATGGATGAACAAGCAGCAACTACAGAAGCTACTAGCTATAAACGTCCCAAATTATTATGGATTAACTTTTTATTAACAATCGCTCTTCTCGTCTGCCTTATCATAGAGNTTATGCCACTTCCTGTATTATTTACAGTTGCTTTTGCTATTGCAGTTATGATTAATTATCCAAGTCTGGAAGAACAAAAAGAACGTATTGCTTCTCATGCAGGAAACGTATTAGCGGTTGTTTCTTTAGTATTTGCCGCTGGAATTTTCACAGGAATTTTATCGGGGACAAAAATGGTAGATGCGATGGCACAAAGCCTAGTTGCCCTTATTCCTGATGNGCTCGGACCACAGCTTCCTATTATTACAGCTATTATAAGTATGCCTTTCACATTCTTTATGTCCAATGATGCTTTTTATTTTGGTGTATTGCCAATTCTCACAAAAGCCGCTGCAGCTTATGGAATTAGTGCCGCTGAAATGGGGCGTGCCTCTCTACTTGGACAACCAGTTCACTTATTAAGTCCACTCGTTCCATCCACTTATTTATTAGTTGGAATGGCAAAAGTTGATTTTGGTGAACATCAACGCTTCACTTTACTTTGGGCAGTTGGAACAACAATGGTCATGTTAATAGTCGGTATTATTACTGGCATCATTCCAATATAAAATGAAATAAATATCCTCATCCTTCCTATTCAAAAAGTAGAGACCATAGAAGTCTCTACTTTTTCTATTCTATGTTTTTCTCCGCTATTCGTAGATAGTAATACTTCCACTGGTTAAAATTTCACTTTATGAAGAGACCTGAAAATATCTTCTTTCTGGTCTTCCAACATTTCCATATATAAGTTCTGCATAAACCGTCTTTTCAGAAATTAAATACTCTAAATAGCGTCTTGCTGTCGATCGGCTTACGCCTACTTCTACACTCAACATTTCCGCNGTAATTCCTTCTTGTCCAACGTTAGATACATATTTTCTAATTTTTATTAGTGTTAAAGGATCAATTCCTTTTGGGGCATAAACAATTTGATTATATTCCACCTGTCCTTTAAACCACAAATGCTCAATTTGTTCTGCAGATAGTTGCTCAGTTTGTTTTAATTGTTGTATTTTTTTTTGATAGTTTTCTAAACTTTTTTTGAAACGATCAAACATAAGTGGCTTTACAATATAATCCGACACCCCACCTCGCAATGCATGACGGACAATTTCGACTTCTGATGCCGCTGTAATCATAATTATATCCGTATCATGTAGGTTACGCCGGATATATGTAACAAGTTCCGTNCCTTGCATATCAGGTAAATAAACATCCAATAAAACAAGTTGCGGCGAGACAAGATCTAACCACTCTTTCGCTTGTTCNCCTGTTGTTGCAGTCCCAATTACCTTGAATCCCCCTACTTTTTCAGTAAACCGACGATGAATCTCTGCGATGCGAATATCATCTTCTACAATTAGTACTTCAATCCCCTCGTTCATTACAATTCGCCTCTTTCCTTTGGCAATGCAACTATAAACAGTGCACCACCTAGCTCCCCTTTTTCTAGCGCCATACTCCCATTTAAATCTTCAACTAACTCTTTTACCTTTGCTAATCCATAACCTCGTTTTTCTCCTTCTTTTGTCGAAAAGCCTTTATCAAATATACATGTAATTACCTCATCATCAATCCCAAGACCTGAGTCTTCAACTTCAATGACAATCTCTTCTCCAATATCTGTCACAAACATTCTAACTTGCTTTTCATATCCCTGATTATATTCAACTGCTTCAAATGCATTTGTAATTAAATTACCTACAATAGAAACAACATGATTACTATCAATATGAGAGCCTAACTTTTGCAAACTACTCTCGCGATCTAAAATAAAATCAATTTTCAATTCTCTAGCTCGATTATAAAATCCTATTAAAATTCCACCTAGCCACGGATTTTGTATACGCTCCATAATAAACTGAACAAAGTCTTGGTATACAGCAGTCTCTTTATGAATAAGCTCCAATGCTTCATCATATGACTCTAATTGGATAAGACCCGAAAGCGTATACAAAAGATTGTTATACTCATGTGTCTGCGCTCGAAGTGCTTCTGTATAACGCCTCGCTTGAGATAGTTCTTCAGTTAACTGATCCATTTCTGACTTCAAGCGAAAACTAGAAACGACTCCCATTACCACATTGTTTACTTTAATAGGTAATCGATTTACAATGACAGCTTGTCCCCTTATATCTAAATATCGATCAAATTGCTCTTCTCCAGTTCGGAGCACTTCTAATATTGAGGAGTTCGGAATAATTTTCAAAATAGAATCCCCAATGATAGTCTGATGTTTTTCAAGAGAAAGAATTTCATACGCCGCCTGATTGACTAAACGAATGCAACCTTCTTTATCTATTACCATAATTCCTTCCCGTACAGATTGAATGATGGCACTATGTTCCTCATATAGAGAGGAAATTTCTTCTGGTTCAAAACCAAACATTAATTTTTTTATACTACGTGCTAAATATATAGAACCAAATATTCCAATTACTAACCCAGCAATAGCAATCCAAAATACTCTCTTACCGTATGCTTCTGCCACTTCATGAATATCCTCCATAGAAAAACCAACAGATACAACACCGATAATATGATTAGTCTGATCACGAATTGGTACTTTCCCACGTAAAGAAAGACCTAACGTCCCAGTCGCTTTTGAAATATATGATTTCCCATCCGTTAAAACCCCCTCGTTATCCCCACCAACCATCTCTTTTCCGATTCTCTCTCGCAAAGGATGCGCATAACGAATCCCTTCTTTATTTCCTACCACGATAAAATCGGCATCTGTTTCTACTCTTATTTTCTCAACAATTGGTTGAATAATAGCAGATGGGTTTTCTTTCTGAAATGCTTCTTGAATTTCAGGTATGGCAGCAACTGTTTTTGCNACGTGTAATGCCCTTTTACCAATTTGCTCTTCCACCGTTTCAGATACAATATAGTAAAAAAGAAAGCTCGTTAAAACAATAACAAAGAAAATGAGTGTACCAATCGTCAATGTAATTCTTGGCTGTAATTTTAATTTTTTAACCTTCAAAATCATTCCCCTAACTTTCATTGCCCATTACTCTGTATAATCTCCTTAATACAAAGATCACAATATGAAAAAATAGCTTATAATATATTAGGAAACCTCCTTAAAAGATGTTGTACAAAATCTACATACTCCCTTTCTTCATCACTACTATCTCCCTGATTCAGCCAATAATCCCCATCTACTAAATCAAACATTTCAATAGCAGTTATTTCCTGACAATTAGCATGTTGCAATACCATTTTCATCGGCTGTAAATCATCATCCCAATTAAAATGTAATACAAAAGCATGTAACAATTCCGGAGTATTTAATTGAGTCAAATAAGCATTTACTTCAGCAGGTTCTCCATACAAACAACCATCGATGATTGCTTGTTCGCTTTCTGTTAATTTCAGCCGAATAGCTCCTTTTGTTTCCAATAATAAATCTGCTATTTCAGGATTATGTCTTGCTAAAAACCAAGGAGTTTTCTTTATCCCGGCTGGATGATTCAATTCCACTCCATTTTCGATTAAACACTTCACAGCTTGTTTATTATTAAACTTAATTGCTTTAGTAAGTACTGACTCATGTAAACGATCTGTTATGCCTGTTTTCGCCCCGAAGGCTAGTAACTCTTTGAATATTTCAATAGGAGCCTTTTTTACAATTACGTAATGCAAAGAAGTTCTTCCAAACTGATCTTGTTCATTTATATCCACCTTTGGCATAGCTCCTATCACTTTTTCAAGATTTTTACTCTTAATTGCTTCAAACAGTATATTCATTTCATCCACCACTTTCGAACTAAAGTCTCTTTTTTACAGAAAATACTGATATCTAAAAATAGATTAAGCCCTTTATCAGTAAAAAAGGATACCTCACAAAAATCAATTAAGCTTATTCAAATGTTAAAAGTTAAGTAAAACTAACATATTTATTGTACTCGTATATCTACTTCCTACACAAGAAATCCCAACTGAAATGCTGTATTACGTTATCTAATTCTATACTTCCTTCAAGCCGGTTCTCTTATCTCTTTTTCTTATTTACAGCATCCAATATAAATACAAACGCTAAATTTTATTTATTATTCAAAAAATACCCAGTAAAATAGAAAGACACGGTTATAAGAAAGTAGGGCGAAAAATGGAGTCAAAAGAACTTTTATTACAGGAAATCGCAATCATTGAAAAATGGGAGAAAGAACAGGAAGATCTTTGGTTCTTTGAAAAGTGGGGGAAAATTCCATTTACTATTCTTGATAAGTTAACTCCAAAGTTTATCCATAAGAAAATTAATATTTTACTAGATGAGCTCATTCAATATCTCAATTCTGGAAGTAAATATTTAATTCATCCACAAACAACAATAAAGAAATTTGAAAACGCAGC
>JGI25151J46595_10002799_pt1 | contig 10098 bp, 8 predicted proteins | sample AraplaMF_Col_mLB_FD_46595 | JGI IMG/M metagenome (IMG submission 46595) | reverse complement strand
TGTTATTAGTTTAACTAGGCTAGGTTTGAATGTCAAGTTTTTTCCTTAACACCTCACATTTTCCCACTTAAAAGAGATGGTAACATAACTAAATTGCTTCAGTTTAAAGACGAATAAATATGAGAACTGCGTCCACCCTACCAATGAAAAAATCCGAACGATTAATCGTTCGGATCTTTCTTCAACTTAGATACTTTTATCCCAGTCTCTTTTGAGCTTATGCCTCTTTTTCTGTTTCTTCTTCTACAGCATTGGCAAATAATCCATAGATATATTGCTCTGTGTCAAACGGCTGAAGGTCGTCTACTTTTTCTCCAAGTCCAACGAATTTAACAGGAAGCTTCAGTTCGTTTCGAATGGCAAGAACAATTCCGCCTTTAGCCGTACCGTCTAGTTTTGTTAACACAATTCCCGTCACGTTCGTTGCTTCTGAGAATGTTTTAGCCTGACTTAAAGCGTTTTGACCCGTCGTCGCATCAAGTACAAGAAGTACTTCATGAGGAGCACCAGGAATTTCTCGCTCAATAACACGCTTTACTTTCTCTAATTCTTTCATTAAATTCACTTTGTTTTGAAGGCGCCCTGCTGTATCACATAGTAAAACATCTGCTTTTCGAGCCTTGGCTGACTGAACAGCGTCATACATGACAGCGGCAGGGTCAGAGCCTGCAGATTGCTTAATAACATCAACACCAACGCGTTCTCCCCATACTTCTAACTGCTCAATCGCACCGGCACGGAACGTATCTCCTGCTGCCATTACGACTTTTTTGCCTTCTTGTTTGAATTTATGCGCAATTTTCCCAATTGTTGTTGTTTTCCCAACGCCGTTTACCCCTACAAACAAAATCACCGTTAAATCATTTTGCTGCATATTCAGTTCACCAATCTGCTCTTCACCAGATTCATAAATATCAATTAATTTCTCAGAGATGACAGCCTGTACATCTTGAGGGTCCTTGATATTACGGCGTTTCACTTCCGATTTTAAGTCATCAATTAAGTCCAACACGGTAGCCACACCGACATCAGCACTAATTAAAATTTCTTCTAATTCCTCAAAAAACTCTTCGTCTACTTGACGATAGCGAGACACTAGATCATTGACGCGTTCTGAAAAAGAATTGCGCGTTTTTGATAGTCCATCTTTAAATTTTTGTGTAACAGAATCGGTTTGCATTGTAATTTTTTCTTTTAGTTTCTTAAAAAAGCTCATTCGTACCACCCTTTCATTCTATGAGTTAAACATATTGCTTTGATTCTTCTAAACGAACAGAGACTAATTTCGATACGCCAGATTCTTGCATCGTCACACCGTACAGTACATCGGCTTCTTCCATTGTACCTTTTCGATGAGTAATAACAATGAACTGTGTTTGAGTACTAAATTTGCGTAAATACGTAGCAAAGCGATGAACGTTTGCTTCATCAAGCGCCGCTTCCACTTCATCTAGCACACAAAACGGCACCGGACGTACTTTCAAAATAGAAAACAGGAGGGCAATGGCTGTTAACGAACGCTCGCCGCCTGACAGCAACCCTAGATTCTGCAGTTTTTTCCCAGGAGGCTGGGCAACAATTTCCACCCCTGTATTTAATAAATCTTTCGGATCNGTTAATTTCAAATCCGCTTTTCCTCCNCCNAATAGNGAAGAGAACACTGTACCAAATTCATTGCGGATACGAGNGAANGTATCAGAAAAACGTTTCTTCATTTCCTCGTCCATTTCTTCAATCACTTGATACAGNGTATTTTTCGCTTCGTCNAGGTCCGCTCGCTGCGTATTTAAAAATTCATAGCGCTCTGAAACGCGTTCGTATTGTTCAATAGAACCTAAGTTTACGGTTCCTAATTCATCAATTGCCAGCTTAATGAGCTTGATTTTTTTCCTNGCTTCTTGAATATCNAATGTTAAAGGATACTTTTCTTTTGCTGCTTCAAAGCTAATTTCGTACTCTTCTGTCAGCTGCTGCAGACGGCTGTCTAGCTCTACGTCAATTCGATTGATTTTGACTTCTTCATCTTTTAAAGCATCCGTAATTTGTTTGTACTGACGCTGCAGCTCTTTTACAATTCTCTCTTCGTCTTCAAGTTTATTCTGAGCTTTCAACCGCTCTGATCTGCAGTCATCCATTAATTGTAACGTTTCTGTCTTTTCTTTTATTCGCTCATGCGCCGCCTCTTCAAGCTGAAGCTCACCCGAGTCGTTGCTCGTGATTTCACTTGTTAAAAGAGAAAGATCATCTGTAGCTTCGGACAAACGCTGAATGGTTTGATCAAGCTCAAAGCACACTCTTTCATATTTTTCTTGCTGATTTGTGAGGAACTGTTCTTTTTTCGCAAGAAGCACTTTTACTTCTGTAAGCTCATGTTGAACCGTTTCTTTAGACGTTTGCTGCGTATGCTTGCGTGCAGCTAACTCTTCAATGTTTTTCTCTAATACATTTGCCTGCTGCTGGTTTCCCTGCAAACTCGTATGCAGCTCATCAATTCGAGCGGACAAGTTTGTTTGATCTTGTCTAAAGCTAGCAATATCATGATCGTACATGGTTAAGCGGTCATTCACTGCTTTTTCTTCGATGTCAATTTGCTTTACTTCTCGGTCAGACTCCTGCTCTTTGTCTTTCAAGCGTTCCACAAATGCCTGCTGTTTATTAATTTCCTGTTGAAGCTCTTCAATCTGTGACTTTTTATCTTTCACATCTTGCTCGAGCACAAGCGTCTTTTGTTCCATCTCTTCTATTTTTGCCGTAATGGCTTCCACTTCACGCTGACGGCCTAACAAAGAGTTGGACTTTTGCTTCATTGAACCGCCTGTCATCGAACCACCGGGGTTGACGACATCTCCTTTAACGGTCACAAAACGATAGCGATGCTGTACAAGACGGGCAAGTTCATTTGCACCTTTTAAATCATTGACAACAATAACGGTTCCAAGCAAATTTTTAATAACTCGTTCGTAGGTAGCTTCGTATTTAACAAGAGATGAAGCAATTCCTACATACGCTTCGTGACTCTCTAGCATAGAAATAGTTTGAGCCGGAACATAGCGGTCTTTTACAGACGTCAGTGGTAAAAATGTAGCTCTCCCGTAACCGTTTTGTTTCAAAAAGCCAATTGCCTGACGTGCACTTTGTTCGTCTTGAACGACAATATGCTGAGCTGCTCCTCCAAGCGCAATTTCAAGCGCTGTTTCATACTCTTTTGGAACATTGATTAGCTCAGCAATGGCGCCTTTGATACCTGCAAGCTTCTCATCACGCGCTTTTAATACTTCTTTTACACCGTGAAAATAACCTTCATAGTCTTCTTGCATCTCTTCAAGCATTTCTTTTCGTGATTTTGTCTGCTGCACGTACTGATAAGCTTGATAAAGCGTAGACTCTTGTTTACGATAGGCTTGCCTTAATGACTCAAGCTTCTCTCCTTGCTGCTTATACACTTGTACAGCCTGCTGAAGCTCTTGACGAAACTGAGCAAGCCTTTTGATCGCCGCTTCTTTTCGCTGCGTTAATTCACGGCGCTGTTCTACGTATTGCTCGTTGGATTTTGTTAAACGCTGCTCTTTTTCAAACGTTTGCATTTTTTGCTGCTCTAAAAATGAAATTTCATTTCGAGCGGATGTCTGAGCGTTCGCTAATTCAAAATACTCGCTTTTCATCTGTTCAAGTTTTTCTTCTAGATTCTCACTGTACTGCCTGAACAACTGCTCCTGCTCAGTAAGCTTTAGACGTATCTCTTGCACTTCTTTTTGAGACTGCTCAAGATCTTTTCCTTCGTTATCTTTTGCTTTACTTAATTCTTGATGCTTATGAGTATACTCTTTTACTAAACGCTCCAGCTGCTCTTTATTTTGAGAAGCATTTTTCTTGCGCTCTTTTAATACTTCTTTTTTGCCTTCTAGCTTTTCCACTTCTTCACTTACATATAATAGTTTTTTATGTAAAGAGTCTAGTTGTTCATCGATTTGCTGAATATGCAAACGAAGAGTCTGGATTTCTCCTTCACGCGTGCGAATATTCGTCGCGAGAGACTCTTCAAGCTGCTCGTGCTGAGCCATTTCAGCTTTTAATTTTTCCCATTTCTGATGAAGATCTTCAACTTCAAATACCGTAACAGCCACATCAATGTGCTCTAATTCTTCTTTTTTCTGCAAATAATCTTTTGCAATAGACGATTGAATCTGTAAAGGCTCTAACTGACCTTCAATTTCATGAAGAATATCTACCACTCGATTTAAATTTTCTTGCGTTTCGAGAAGTCGAAGCTCCGCTTTTCGTTTACGCGTTTTGTATTTTAATACACCTGCTGCTTCTTCAAAGATTTTACGGCGCTCGTCAGATTTACTGCTTAGTACTTCTTCTACTTTTCCTTGACTGATAATCGAAAAAGCTTCTCTTCCAAGTCCTGAGTCCATAAATAAATCGACAATATCTTTTAAACGGCACGGCTGGTTGTTAATAAAAAATTCACTGTCTCCTGAGCGGTACACGCGCCTTGTAATACTAACTTCATGATAATCAAGCGGGAGAAACTGGTCATCATTTTCCAAAGTCAGCGTTACGTCAGCCACGTTTACCGCACGGCGTGATTCGCTTCCTGCAAAAATAATGTCCTCCATTTTCCCTCCACGAAGCGATTTGGCTGACTGTTCTCCAAGCACCCAGCGTATGGCATCCGTAATGTTGCTTTTTCCGCTTCCATTCGGTCCTACTACCGCCGTTACACCTGGCACAAAATCTATCGATACTTTTTCTGCAAACGATTTGAACCCTGCAATATCTAATCGTTTGAGGAACATAGAAATCCCCCCTCACACATGTAATCTTTTCATAGCAAATCCCCCTTTATAACGAATACGTTAAGAGGGGGATCATTTTATTTCGTTTGACTTGCTCTAATTTTCGTAATAGCTACTTGAGCTGCTTTTTGCTCTGCTTCTTTTTTCGAACGGCCTACACCAACGCCGAGCTCTTCACCATTTAACGATACGCGAGATAAGAATTCGCGATTATGCGCTGGACCTTTTTCTTGCAAAACTTTGTATTCTAATTGTCCAACTCCATCACGTTGAATCACTTCTTGAAGCTGGCTTTTGAAATCCATCACATGAGAAAAAGCACCTTCATTAATTTTTGGAAAGACAACTTTTTTTAGAATCGTTACTACCGTATCAAGCCCTTGGTCTAAATAAAGAGCTCCGATAAATGCTTCAAACACATCGGCCAGTAAAGCCGGTCTAGATCGGCCGCCGGTCATCTCTTCACCTTTTCCAAGTAACACTAGTTTACCAAAATCCATTTCATTTGCAAAAGTAACAAGCGACGGTTCGCACACAACTGCTGCACGAAGCTTCGTTAACTCACCTTCACTCATCGTTGGATACTTTTTAAATAAAAATTGTGATACGGTTAGCTCTAATACGGCATCTCCTAAAAACTCAAGACGCTCGTTGTCTTCATACGGTCTTCTGCGATGCTCATTCACATAGGATGAATGTGTAAATGCTTGAAAAAGAAGCGCTTCATTTGTAAACTGAATACCAATTTCCTTTTGAAACTCTGCAAAATTTTGCTTGAATTTCACGTTCATCTTTCGATCTCGATTTGAATATTGTTTAGGCATAAAATACCTCCGCTTACCTGCTTCAATTGTTTCGTAGTTTTTTCCTAACATCTCTCATTATAAAACGAGGTATCCTAAAAGATACACTACCTTTTCAAAAAAAAGAGGTCTTTTTTTGAAANTCTTAAAAAGAAGAGAAAGCCCCGCTGTTTAACGGGGCTTTTCATACATATACTACAGATTAAATTTGGCTCTGTATGTAATTAACTGCATCTCCTACAGTTGAAATTTTTTCAGCTTCTTCGTCAGAAATTTCGATATCGAATTCCTCTTCAAGCTCCATTACAAATTCAACTACGTCTAGAGAGTCAGCACCTAAGTCTTCTTTGAAACTAGATTCTAGTTTCACTTCACTTTTGTCTACACCAAGACGATCAACAATGATTGTTGTTACGCGTTCTAGTACCTCTGCCATTGTTCTTCACCTCCCCTCAAGTCATTATAGATGATTTCCATCTAAAATACTATGGTTGAATAATAAAGTTTATCGGTCGCCTAGTAAACGTCCCTTTGTACTTTATCACCAAATTACACTTTTCGTAAAGTGCATTTTTTACATCACCATTCCGCCGTCAACGTGAATCGTTTGACCCGTAATATAACGGCTTGCATCTGATGCTAAAAACGCAACTGCGTTCGCAACATCCTCTGGCTGGCCGAAGCTTGCAAGAGGAATTTGCTTTAACATTTCCGCCTGCACTTCTTCATTCAATTTATCCGTCATGTCTGTTGCAATGAAACCAGGAGCAACTGCATTCACTGTAATATTGCGGCTTGCTAATTCTTTGGCAGTTGTTTTTGTTAAACCAATCACGCCTGATTTTGCTGCTACATAATTTGCTTGTCCAGCATTACCGCTGACGCCGACAATTGATGAAATATTAATGATACGTCCTGCGCGCTGCTTCATCATTTGACGAGTAACCGCTTTTGTACACAAAAATACGCCTTTTAAGTTTGTATTAATAACATCATCCCATTCGTCTTCTTTCATACGCATAAGAAGATTATCACGTGTGATGCCCGCGTTGTTCACTAAAATATCTACTGAACCAAATGTAGAAATCGCTTCTTTTATCATTGCTTGTACAGAATCACTTTCTGCCACATTTGCTTGTACAGCAATTGCATCCGTTCCTAATCCTTTAATTTCATCCACAACTTCAAGAGCTTTCGCTTCGCTGCCAGAATAGTTTACAACTACTTTAGCACCAAGCTTTCCCAGCTCAATTGCAACGGCACGACCAATTCCGCGAGAAGCGCCTGTTACAACCGCAACTTTCCCTTGTAACATGTTATTCTCCCCCTTTTAGTGCGTCAATCGTTGATTTTAATGATGTAAGATCATTAACAGCATACACAGTCGCACGGCGATTTACTTTTTTCACAAGACCTGATAATACTTTTCCTGGTCCAATTTCAACAAATGTATCTACACCTTCTGCAAGAAGCGTCTCAACTGTTTCTTCCCATCTCACTGGAGAATACAGTTGTTCCACTAGCTTGTTTTGAATATCTTGACTGTCAGTAACCGGCTTTGCTGTTACATTTGCTATGACTGGAACTTTCGCATCGCTAAAGCCCACTGTTTCTAGCGTATCACGTAGTTTTTCAGCAGCTGGCTTCATTAAACTAGAGTGGAACGGACCGCTTACCACTAGAGGAATCACGCGTTTTGCACCTTTTTCTTTGGCAAGAGCTCCTGCTTTTTCTACGCCATTTACCGTACCTGAAATAACAATTTGACCCGGACAGTTAATATTTGCAAGCTGAACAGCGTCGCCTTCGCTTGTAATTTGAGCGGTAACGGCTTCTAGATCTTCCGCTGACATGCCAAGCACTGCTGCCATTGTACCTTGACCTGCTGGTACAGCTTCGTCCATATAGCGACCTCTTTTGTGAACAGCAACAACGGCATCTTTAAACGATAAAACCTCAGCAGCCACAAGCGCACTGTATTCTCCTAGACTGTGACCCGCAACAAAATCGGGTGTAATTCCGCTCGTTTTAAATGCTTCAAGCAGCATCGTACTCGTTGTTAAAAGAGCAGGTTGAGCGTGATAAGTTAAAGTTAATTCTTCTTGAGGCCCTTCAAAAATAATGTTTGAAAGACTGAACCCTAAAGCTTCGTCCGCTGTATGAATCAGCTTTTTCGCTTCCTCTGTTCCATCATATAAATCTTTTCCCATACCAACAGTTTGTGACCCTTGGCCTGGAAAGATAAAAGCAATTTTCCCCATTTCTTATCTCTCCTTTTCTTCATTAGCAGTTTGTTCGATTGCTTTTTGAATAGTGGAAGACACATTGTTTTCCACCATATTCACAGCTTGCTTAATCGCGCTAAATACTGCATTCGCATCCGACGAACCGTGCGCTTTGATAACAGGCGCATGCAATCCAAACAGCCCTGCTCCTCCATATTCACTGTAATCCATTTTCGCTTTTAAGCCCTGCAGCTGAGGCTTTAGCACCGCTGCGGCTAACTTGCTTTTTAACGTGCTCATTAATTCTTGTTTAATCATAGAAAACAAGGAAAGCGCCGTTCCTTCAATGCTCTTAAGAGTCATATTCCCTGTAAAACCATCTGTTACAACCACATCCGCTACGCCGTTTAGCAAATCACGGGATTCCACGTTGCCTACAAAATTGAGATCAGCGTTTTTTAATAGCTGAAAAGCTTGCTTTGTTAAATCATTTCCTTTTTTATCCTCAGTTCCAATGTTCAGCAGCCCCACTCTAGGAGCTTGAATGCCGCGTACTTTTTCGGCATACACAGACCCCATCACAGCGTACTGGAGCAAATGTTCAGGCTTGGCATCAACGTTTGCACCAACGTCTAGCATTAAAAAGCCTTTTCCATCTAGTGTCGGAAGCGTCGGAGCAAGTGCTGGACGTTCAATGCCTTTGATGCGACCTACAATAAAAAGTCCCGCTGTCATTAACGCACCTGTATTTCCTGCTGAAATACAAGCATCAGCACGACCTTCGGCTACTTCATTTGCCATTAATACCATAGATGCTTGTTTTTTACGGCGCACAGCTCGCACTGGCTCATCAGTTGCATCAATGGTTTCTTCTGTATGAATAATCGAAATACGATCTGAATTCGTTAAATACTTTTTTATTTCTGATTCGTTTCCAATTAACGTAATATGTAATTCTTTAAATTGAGCAGTAGCTTTTTCTACACCTTCAATAATGGCTTTCGGTGCATGATCTCCGCCCATTGCATCAATAGCTAGTTTCATGTTGCGTCTCATCCTTTTTATTATTTATCCTTTGTAGAACGATACATTTTAAAAGTACCAGAGAACACTTGCTCTTGCCCTACATAGCTGTTTACCTCAACGGTGGTTCGCACTTCACTAGTTGACAGAACTTTCGCTTTTGCTATCACTCGTTCATGAAGCTTAACAGGGCGATGATAACGGATCAACGCATCTGCTGTGAGCGCTAGTTCGTTGTTAATAACAGCGACAGCTAACGAATTAGCTTGCGCAAAAAGGTGGTGACCACGAGCATTTGATTACGCTGAAACACATGCTCTGTTTTCACATCAAAAATAGATATCGCTGATTGATCTAGTTCAATGTCGATAACTTCTCCAATTACTTCTTCAATCGGAAGCGAACGCACTTCCTCGTCTAGTTGTTTTGAAGCTACATGCTTAATGCGTTCTCGCAGTTCAGGAATCGACAACTCTAGGCGGTCTAATCGAATTGTTTGAACGCTCACTGAAAAACGGTCTGCTAGTTCTTCATCCGTAATAAATGGGTTTTCTTCAATTGTCGTTTTTAATAGCTGCTGTCTTTCTTTTTTACTGCGCTTCATTGTCCACCATCCGAACTTTTAATACTAGGTACTAATAGCAGTATATAATCATTACCTTCTAATTGCAACATTTTTCACATGCTGTATTCTGTGCATTGACCTCGTATTAATGGCCACCAGCCGCTAACTCTTTCACTCTAAGCCGCTTTTTATCTTTATAGACGAAAAGAGATTGAGACATAACTAGATCACTTCCATCTAAAGATGAACAAATGGGATAAAGGAGCTCGTATAGATTGCTTGTTACACCGCTGCTATAATTTTCGTGCAAGATTTCGCTTTCCTCGGGCGGCCGGTGATCCTCCTCGTCCCTTACGCTTCTGCGGGGTCTCATCTATTCCGCTTTCCCCGCAGGAGTGCCTTGCCCTTTACTCGACAGTTAGAAGCACCTACATATCTATCACCTACATGAAATCTACGTTCATCATCACAAGGAAAAAAATCCGAACGATTGATCGCTCGGATTTTCCTTCAACTAAAATACTTTGTTTCAGTCTCTTTTACTAATCAAATTTTTCTCCAGTTAATACGCCCGTTCTTCTAATTGTATTCTCAGCAGTGCAAACTGATCTTCTGTCCAAAAGCTGTCGGAATTTACAAGCTTAGCAGCATCTTCTCGAGCTACTTCAAGCGCACGGTAA
>JGI25151J46595_10002795_pt1 | contig 10105 bp, 9 predicted proteins | sample AraplaMF_Col_mLB_FD_46595 | JGI IMG/M metagenome (IMG submission 46595) | reverse complement strand
GTTTCAATGTTGTACCTTCTTTTTCTAAAGACTCAGTACTAGTACTATAATCATTAATTTGCGTTTTAACTTTTTCTACTTTTGCATTTACAGCTATAGGTGGTATGGATCTCGCCCAAAAATCACTTTCTACTTTCACTAAGTCATTAACCTTAAAGTTATGAGTGTTTTTTAGAGGTACACGAAGATCCTCTGGATTTCCGTTATTATCTATATATGTAACTAATAACTCATTAGAAGAAACTTCACTTACATGCCCTACTGTATATTGTTCGTAGTTTCCAGGAGCTAATTCAAAATGCTCAACAGAATTAGCCGTTAAGCTTGTAGTAAATGCGTTTTGAAGTAATGGACCATTACTATTTACTTTTACATATTCACCTGGTTTTGCATTTGCTTGAAAATCAGTATAAATAGTTACACTTTCATTTAATTCTTTACTTTCAATGATAAAATACTTTGACTGTACTTCTATTACTTTCCCCTCAACTGTAGTGTTGAACTCTTGCACAGCTGCACTTGCTGTTAGTGAATCTAATCCTGGTATATTACTTCCCGTAAATGCTGCAAATCCTAATGCACCAGCTAAGATGACTTTTTTCATATTCTAAAACATCTCCAATCAAATCTATTCACCAACTGATTTCCATTATCAATCAGCGTGTAATCATTATAGTTACACATTTTAAAGAACGTCAACAAAAAGATCATTACACTTTTGTAAGGTAATAAGGTTAATAATATAGCAAGTAACTTTTTCACGAAGTAAATTTTTTTATCTAGAGAGCCCTATCATTACATAGGATTAAAAATAAATTTATTCATCCTTATAGTTATTGTAATGAGTAATTATTCACCTTATATAATAATTACTTACTATATTATTAACATGGTTATCTTACAAAAATGTAATTCTTTTTTAATTGACACTCATACATATAAGTAACTATACTGGTTACATGAGCTTGGTAAATATATCAAATAGTCCCTTAATAAGTGTATGTCTATAGATTTTTTTCGAAATAATAGTTTAAATTAACTAATTATTATTTACCTGTATTATAGTGAATTTGCCAACCTACTCTATTGTTTAAACTAAGTCATATTACTTATAAGATTCACTATAAATGATAGATTTACCCAGCTGTAATATTATTTTAGGAGTGTTACATTTTGAAATACAAATTAATTGCTACAGGAATTCTCGCTGGAAGTCTATTTTCCTACTCATCTAGTACATTTGCAAATACTAATAAATTTCCGGATGTCCCAAATTGGGCAAGCCCCTCTGTAAATTACCTAGTTGAAAAAGATGCACTACACGGAAAACCGGACGGCACTTTTTCTCCATCTGAAACAATTGATCGCGGTTCAGCTGCCAAAATAATGGCTATAATGCTTGGATTAGAAATTAATAAGAATGCTAAACCATCTTTCCAAGATGCTCAAAACCACTGGGCAGCACCTTACATTGCAGCTGTTGAAAAAGCAGGTGTTATTAAAGGAGATGGAAATGGTAACTTCCTTCCAACAGGTTTGATTAATCGTGCATCCATGGCTTCAATGGTGGCAAACGCTTATAAATTAGAAAATAAAGTTGCTGAAAATAGTGTAACTACGTTTGAGGATTTAAAAGGACATTGGGGAGAAAAATATGCAAATATTTTAATACAAACAGAAATTTCTAAGGGCACTGAAGATGGAGAAAACTGGTCCCCTAATAGACCGATTACCCGTGCAGAGGCTGCACAATTTATTGCAAAATCTGATCAAATCGTCCACCAAACAAAGAAAGAAGAAAATGCTGTAGTTGGTGTAATAAATGATGCAGATCCTTATTATGTGACAGTTACGTATAAAGATGCCAGTGGAAATAATCAAGAAGTTACTATAAACTTCTCGAATGGCAGTAACTCAAGCTTTAAAAAGGATGACAAAGTTAAAGTTGTTAACAAAGATCAATGGAAGCAACAAAAAATCTATGGACAAACTGTATTTTACACTGATGCAAATTCTATTTCTTAAGTAAATGATGAATCTAAAAAACAACAAGAAAACCATGTAGTTGGTGTAATAAATGATGCAGATCCTTATTATGTGACAGTTACGTATAAAGATGCCAATGGAAATAATCAAGAAGTTACTATAAACTTCTCGAATGGCAGTAACTCAAGCTTTAAAAAGGATGACAAAGTTAAAGTTGTTAACAAAGATCAATGGAAACAACAAAAAATCTATGGACAAACTGTATTTTATACTGATGCAAATTCTATTTCTAAAGTAAATGATGAATCTAAAAAACAACAAGAAAATCATGTAATGAGTAAAGATAACGAACAAAAACTCTTAGCGCAATTAAAAAAACGTTCTGGTACTGTGATAAAAAAATCCGAAGATAACATTGAAATTTCAAGTGAAAACAACATTGTTCGTGCCCATGTTAATCCGAAAATACTTTCAAATATTAAAATAGGTGATACAGTAAATGTTTATGCTAAAGCATTTGAAATGGATCCTATCCTTTTAAAGGACTTACCTTTCGAGGCAAGAAACGCGATTATTCAAAAGGGAAATGAACAAAACATTTTAGAGAATCAATACAACAAAATCACAGGAAATGTAATACAAAAATCTGAGAATTCAATTGTTGTTTCAAGCAACAACATAACTTATGCAGCTGGGGTTTCACCCGAAATATTACAAGATATTAAAATAGGTGATACAGTGAATGTTTATGCCGCATCTTTTGAAAGTAGTCCTACTTTATTACCTAATACTCCTGTGGATGCTATTTCTCCAATTGTTGAAAAAGCAAATTAGTATTCTACATTCTGTGATTTTATCCAAAATCATACTAAATAATCTAGGAATGTCTTTAAAATATTTATTCTAATAAGGTTATATGCCATGGTATAAGTAAAGGTCGCATAAAACTTTTCTATGTTAAACAATCATGTAGTGTAATTCCCTCCCCTACTAGCCCCTTTTTGGTTAGGTGAAGGGGGGGCTCATATTTTGACAAGCTAAGGTGAGGTAAACCTTTTGGACAGAAATGGCGCTTTAAAATAAGAGCCTCTTTTCAGGTTTGTACTTAAAATATTATAAGTATATTATTTTTAATAAGAAATATTTAATTTACAGTCTTCGAAAATCAGAATTGATTGGTATGATTCTATTAGTGTCTAGGTCCCCATCATTAATAAGATACGTATTATACTTTTCTATATAATCTTGCATTTCTTTAAATTTCTCCCTATCTATGATATACATGTAGGAATATATTTGTTCACCATCTATCTTGAAAGGTTCAGACAGCTGGAAAGCATTTTCATACTTCTCTTTAAAATGCTTTTTTGCTTCTTCATAGATCTTAAAATCATGAATTTCCGCTTCTTCCTCACGACTTATCCATAACTTTAATGGCATGACATTCACTCAGTGTTGTTACTTTCAGTAATTTTTCTGATGTATCGTATAGTATCATTATAAGTTATTGTCCTAGTAATCCCTTCAATAATTATTAATATTCTGTTTCTTGTTAATTGTAATTAAATACATATCTTACCTTCTGGGATAACACCTGCAGATACAAAATACATAACTATTACTACATCTACTCATGTATATGCTGAACTCTTCAAGAAAAGATAAAAGCCCTCCTAATTAAAGAAGGGCTTTTATCTTTCATATAAGTGAATCCGATTTTATGATTTTAAAAATGAATGTCGTCTGTTATACCCCTATAACGTCAGAGCATGCTCTGACGTTATTATTATACTAATGTATATAACGGAATTCAATACTATAATAATAGGTAGATTTTCCCTACCTTTCTTCGTTTTTATGATTATAATATTATAAAATTATTATATATAATTATATAGTTTTAATTATTATATACTTATACGAGTAATTTAGCTCTTTTTACGAGTTGAAATTAAGTTATATATAAGGAACAGTTTAAATGAAGAACAAAGTTACGCGTATGATTATGTTAATAGTGGTAATGGCTTTATCAGTTACAGCACTTGCAGCATGTGGAAATAATCGTGATCCTGAAGAAGTTGCTACAGCGTATTTCGAAGATGCAAAAGAAGGAAATGTTAAAGATTTTGGCGAGTTATTCACTCCTGAAGCGAAGAAAATCGTTGCTTTTGTGGGCGGAAATGCAGACCTAATGAAATCGGTTAGCAAAGATCTTAAAAGCTATAAAATTTGAAAAGTCGAAGAGAAAAATGAAATTGCTACAGTAACTGTTGATGCAGTATATAAGGATAATCCTAAAAAAGTAATCGTAATTGAATTAGAGAAAACGGACGAAGGTTGGAAAATTAGTAAATCATAATAGAAAAGTACAGATCCTTAATTGATTAAGGACCTGTACTTTTTTATTATCTGGGGAGCACATACATTTTTTTAGTTTAGATTTACAATTTCGCTTTAGTTAAATGCTGATTGGCAAAGAAACCCTATAATAAATTTAATATTGTAATCAAAACAAAGGTACCTATTTTTCAATTTCCCAGTAGCTAATTTATATAGTTATAGGTATTGGTTACCTAGGATAAAGTATAATTTCATTTGAAATCAGTTTTCCTATAGGCTGTGTATGAGCAGCATCTTTGTATAATTGAACGATGACAACTGTAGTTTCTTTTTCACGAACACTACCTATTTTTAATTGTTTTATTGGAGTTTTCGAAGAAAAGCTTCCAACAGTTCCATCATGTACTACAGACTCTAGGCCTTTATATGTTAAATCTGCAATGTAATACATTGTACTACACTTTCCTTCTGCCTCTAATTGAATACCCACTGTTTTATTATTGGACTTATACTCTGTTTGATCAGTATTTACTCTAGTTTTACAATTGTTACCTGCAGCTGTAACTTTATACCATCCCCCCGATGCAGCTTCAACATTTCCAGATGTAACGAAAATACAACCAAACATAAAACTCAATCCCATTAAAACTTTCACATAATGTTTCATAAATTTATCCCCTTTCTATTTATTTATATAAATATTAACATATTTACTTAAGGGTTGGTTATTTTTTCTATATTTATCAAGTTATTACAGAACATTGCGTTAACTGTATTGTTTCTTTCTTGGTGTAACTTCTTTATTTCCCTTTCAAATGTTCTTTTGTTCTCATTTCCCAATAGTTTTTAAAAAATTATTATACTTTTTATTTAACGCTTACTTGGCTGTTTTCCTGTTTTCCTGTTTTCCTGTTTTCCTGTTTTACTTTCCTAATTACTATCATTTTACTAGCTGTGTGCTCTATCACACTTTTAAACTTATTTTTTTAAGATACCCTTCCTTATTTTTTAACTGCTCTGTTACTAAATCTATAATTTGTTTGCTCGTAGAAGTCATTGTGTTCTTTTTTTGAAAATACTGTTGACCAGTGTATTTCTCCCATTCGAAGATTTTATTTTCCAAACGTGCGTTTTTTTTCTTTAATTTTTCATATGTAAAATTCATTCTTTCTCCTTTATAACTATCGGTAACAATGAACTTTCCGACGTTATTACAGTAACCGTGTATGCATATCCAATGTGATATTACATGTTTTTGTATCCTGTTAAAACCGAGGAGAGCTTTTATATCATCTACTAACCCCAATATATTATATTGTTTAAGAATGCTAAAAAGAATAAAGGCTTCATTGTTGTTCAATTGCTGGATAAGAGAGTATTGTGTCAAATCACTAACGTTCGCTATTTCTATTTCATACTTAAGATTATCATCTACAGGGTTAATTTCACCTGAAATTATGTTTTTATGCAGTTCATGAATCACATTTTCAATGAATCTTTTAAATGTATTGAATTTGAAAAATTCGCCTACTAAAGTGTATCCAGTGAATTCATTATCTTGGATTCTAAACTTGAATTCTTTTAGTAGTTCATAGATTTCTTGATCAATCTTTTCTTTTTTGTGGCTACTTACTTTGTTCATGTTAAGTAATCCATTTGCAAGACCGTATATTCCACAAGTGGGTCCTGTTTGATTAATATCTAGGTTCATAATCTTTATACAACCTCCTATTCCTTCCAATATTGACCCGTAAATAAAAATATGGTATGTTTACTGTAGATTAAATATATATTGAATGCATATCCAATATATATTAAGTATAGTACTTAACTGAATTGCATAAACTAAAAATGACGAGATGCTGTCAACATCCCGTCTCATAACTGCTACTGTCAAGGTGGTTGTTATTATGCATTATCTTTTTCTTTTAGACCCACGCTTGTACTTTGGTCGGTGAAGCGCGGGTTTTTTGTTGTCTTTTTTTTCGAATTGCTTTCTCAGTGCGTATGCTGAAACCTCACGCACAACTGCTCTTGCAATTTCTTTTAAAAGTTCAAACAAAAATTCCATGTTATATCCCTTCTTTCCTTCCGAATGGAAAGAAGGGATAATAACAAGCCCACCTTCACACGATATACAGTTATACTTCTATTTTATCATACTTCAAATGAATAATATATTATAACCTCTTCAGTTTACTATAATCTAATTATAGCAAACTATTTTTGATGTTTTAATGTTCTGTAAAATATGTTTCATAATTTAAATATATTTCATAATCATTTTCTGACAGCATCAACTCTTTACGATTCTCAATATTATGTAAGAAATTATATTTATTTAAGAGTTGTAATACTTCTGTTGATCCATATTCACTTAATCCATTATATAGAAGTAGTATTAATTCATCTGTTGATAATTGAGCACGTATTATACGGATGTATGTTTGTTTTTCATTAATATCTGATTCATCTATAAACTTGATTATATGGTATAAATTTCTAAAGTAATTCCCTAGTTCATTATCATATGCTTTATAAAGAGACGCATACGAAATTCTAATAATTTTCAGTGTTTCTTCTATACTCTTTTCTCCCACCCATGATTTCTGTTTGTATATGCTTTTCAATTCTGATAAAGCTTCTGTAATAACTGCTTTTCCCTGTAACTCAATTTCTATAATTGGCTTTAAATATCCACCTGACTTTGAAACATTCTTTCTTAATTTAGATGTTAAATTATTATGTAAATTAACCATTTGAAAAAAAGTATTTTCGAATCTTTGAATTGACAAAGTGGTATTTTGCTCTTTAAATTCAGCACGAGTTAATTTTAATTCATCACGGGTTAGTGTCAATTCCTCTCTTTGAATAGCAATTGTAGCTAGAATTAATAATATACTTGCTATATTAAAAAATGGTACAGTCGAACCCCCCAGTAAATCTCCTGTAGGGCCTAAATTTTCAATACCACCAAACCTTTCGGCAACTTTATATATTAGTGGCGCTAATACAAAAGGGCTTATTAATGCTATTATCATAAATGTTATCCCAGTCTTAATTAAAAATTTAAAATTAAATAGCTTGTCTTTTATTTTGTTCATCATATATTCTCCTTTTCTAATATTTAAAATTATAGCATAAATCCTACTATATTATGAAAAAGTAAAATGACATAAAAAAAACAACTTCTCAAATTCGTTTGTAATCGCAATTAACTATCTGCTTAATGCGATTATATTAAAACTCAGAAAAAATCCTTGAAATTAATAATAGACCCCTTAGAACGTTTCTGTTTTTTCGGGGTCTATTCTCTCTAGAATTTCTATTCTTCTATGTCTTCTTTTACTTCAGCGGATAAAATGTCTTCAGCAAACTTCTTGTAGCCATTATACCCTTTCTTTGCAGCCTTTTTCTTTATTGCTTCTACTACCTTTTCATCAAGATAGACACTTAGATGCTGCTTTTTTTCTTTCAATTCCTCTTTTGATCTGTTTTCAATTTTTTCTTTGAAAACTTCCAAATCTTTTTTTAAGTATAATCGTTCAGTAGATTTCCCTTTAGCAATCTCTTTAAAGGGCAATATCCAATCTTTAGCTGCATTATGAACGTAAGTCTTAGACTTATTTAGAAATTCAGCCGCCTCTTTTAATGTAAAAGAGTCTTTGTATAATTCCTCTAACTTTTTTACGTCTTCTTGCTTAAAACGATATCCGCCATCTGCTTTCCAGGTAGCCAGATTGATAGGTTCGATTTGTTTATACTTAATTAAATAGCCTAATTGATTTTTTGTTATACCTACCCGATCGCATACCTCTTCTAAAGATAAATATTCTATTTCTCACCTCATCCGAAACTCTCACTCTAGCTGTTGTTTGAATTTTCTTAGTTGATACTTTGTTAAACCTGTTTCTTTTACTACATCTGTGATTGAGTACTTCTTATATTGAAGATACTTAAATGGATTTTCCATATAACGTTCTCGTACCTTATTAAATGTACTCTTTTTGATAAAGAATTCAATTGCTCCCCTTTCTCACGAATGGAATCGAAAATGGGACAAACTTTACAATGTTTATAATTTCTTTGTTTTGCCTTTTTCTGCTCATCTGCACAATTCATTGATAGGTTGTTCAGAGGGCAAGTTGAACAATAGGTATATTCTAAATCATAGATTTCATCTAAAATTTTTCGACGAAGATTAGTCAAAAAAATCTCCTTCTATCGTACTTGGATTGAAATGCACAAGAAAATCAATTAAACATTTCCGTTACACATCAGTTAAAAAGAAACGATTAAATAAAAACAAAAAATATTTACTTAATCATTTCAATCTATACCACAATAAATAACGCATTTTTCTTGAATTCACATTTAAATATACGGAATAAAGGATTTTTATACTAAAATGCATGTGATATGAAAGATTGCTGATATATTTGCTATTATAAAAGTAGTATTTGTAGAATCAAATTAGTTCAAGTTAAAGAAAAGAAGAGATACTGTATCCTTTTCTTTTATGTTCCGTGCCTTTAATCAATAGTAAGAGGATATATATCTATACCCTCTTATTGCTGATTTGTATTAGAATTACTGCTCCCACAAGCAGAATATCTGAAAGACACTCGTCTAAGAGTGTCTTTTCTTTATACAAAAAAATATTTTCAAACAAAAACTCCTTATAAAAGAACCTACATTCGTACTGGATAAGAGCAAGCATTCTTTTTTAATTAGGGAGGAATAACAGTGTATGACTATTCTATCTTACCGAATAGAATCATCTTATGTGTGGATTTACGTAGCTCTTACGCTTCAGTAAGTTGCATCAAAATGGGTTTAGATCCTATGTATACAAAATTGGCATTAGTCGGTGATGTAAATAAAAACGGTTCAATCGTTCTATCTGCCACTCCCCCATTAAAAGCATTGAGTGTAAAATAGATGGCAAGATTATACGAAATTCCTCACAGAAAAGATATTCTTGTTGTAAATCCAATTATGGGTACTTATATAAAATGCTCTAATTACATAACAAAGCTAGCTTTGCAGTACGTTCCTATTGAGGATTTTCACCAATATTCTATTGAAGAATTTTTCATGGATATTATGGATAGTATTCATTTATTTGCTAAGAATCCCTATAAGTTTGCGTTGAAATTTAAACGTGAAATGATTAAGGAATAACACAAAGTAACCCGTCCAATCTTAACAATTGAAAAAAATAACGAATTGAAAACATGCTAGTATGTTCCTTATTGTCTGAAGAAGAAATAATGATTACCTATCATGAGGACGGTTATACACGCTCTAATTATATGACTGTTTTCAATATTGACCCGTTAAATAGTGTTGTCATATGTACCAATGCTTTTTATATAAGTTGACACTGTAATTTTCGAATATAATAGATTTGAGTGATCACGTTTGAATTGTTATTAAATAAAGGGCACCATTCTAATTAGAACGATGCCCTTTATTATTGTAAGCGCTATTACCTATTGGGTTAATTTTTCGATTGTAGGCATAACAGCAATTGGTGGTAATGATGCAGTCCACCCAACTGCATATACGTTTAATTTTTCACCCAATTTGTAGTTTTCACTATCTGAAACAGGAACCCTTAAAATTTTGTTTTGGGAAACTAGATCCCACCAATCATGTTGATAAGTAAGTGCTTCATCTTTTGTAGGAGTAGCAGCAACCACTAAATAATTGTTATCTATTGAAATGACATATCCAGTAAAAGGTTCTTGTTCTTGGTTTTGAATAGAATGAACAG
>JGI25151J46595_10002786_pt1 | contig 10123 bp, 8 predicted proteins | sample AraplaMF_Col_mLB_FD_46595 | JGI IMG/M metagenome (IMG submission 46595) | reverse complement strand
GAAGGCCCACATAACCGAGGCCGACCACCGCTATTTTTCTATTCATGATTAAAACACCCTGTACACCGATATTGCGCGGCGTCATTGTGAAGCCGGCCATTGACGATTGTATTGTTAAAGCCTTAGCGGGCGGCTAAAGCGTGGCGATCCGCATATTCCGGCCATGTCCCCGGGTCCAACACCAAGCCGAACGCTTCGCCGTGATCTCACAGGCGTCCTTCAGCCCTGCCCCACGGCGGGAAAACCCACTTAACACCTCAGACAATTCATGTTCGCCCCGCATCAGGGTCGCCACTCAATGTCACGATAACGCGGAAGTTCACGCCAATTACTCGAGAAGTTGAAAGTCAGCGGCAACCGCAACTTTTGCGGATCCGCAACTCTTGTTAAACCCACCAAACAGGGGCTCTCAGATAACAGCATTTCAAGCCCTGCGAAACGGAAGTCCCCATCCCGCTGAAAAACAGGAAACACAACGCGCGTCTGCTGGTCAATCCCAAGCGACATCCGCCGGTTGAAATCGTAAACAGGAGAGTTGAATTCATAGGCATATTTCACGTGAACTGAATCGCGACCGCAGCGCTTCTGATCAAAATCCGCCACGAGGAATTCAATCCGCGCCTTCGGCACCCCGTTCAATGGGGCATTCAAAGGGGGAAACAGGCCCACCGGTTCCAGCCTGAGCGAGTCACCGATACGAATGCGCTCCATCCCGGCCAGCGATTGCGTCCTCGCACTCGCATAAGACTCAAAAAGCGCCAGAGTGTGCCGGGATTGGTAGGCTCTCAGGCCGACAAAAACCAGCCCTGGCAACACGACAAACAAGATCGCAAACTGAATAGCAGCCAGGGCCCAGCGTACCCATGAATCCTCACCCCAGGCCGCCAAGAGACCGGAGCCGGATCGATAAGCGGCCCACACCTCACCCAGCTTGCCGATCACGGCCTGCAAGACGAATCCTGTCAGCCATAACCCCACCACCTGCAAATAGAAATAATGGCGGACGCCGAACTGGAGAAAGGGATAGCCGGCCAGAAAAAGCAGAACGACCACGGCAGCTATGCCCAATCTCAGGCTGTGCCTCAGAATAATGAGAAGGGCGCTAGAGAGTACGCCGACCACCGCCACATCCCATATCCAATGATGGGTGAACGCCCACAATTTAGGATCGATGAAATCGTCATAGAAAAGATACAGGTCCTCGTAGGTCACGAACGCGGTCACCGGAAGGTGAAGGATTTTCCAGGTCGCGGCAAGAAAACGGGTGGCCATGTCCGCCGGAAAGGTCGCGGCGATATCTGCGTAGTAAAGCGCACCAAGTCGTTCATATTCCGGCGTCGGAAACCCAATCACTTTGCCGTCATACCCGCCCAGCGTCGCATAGCCGTTGAGCACAGTGCTCGCGTACATGTCCAGGTAATGATGGCCCAGCCCGTAATAGCTGCTCGTCAGAGCCAGTTTGGAATCAAACTCCCCCATCAAACCAAGAACCAGCACGTGCGGCATGTTGCCGCCGCCCGACGGGGAGCTGCTGAAAGCCGGAGCCGCGCACAGCACCAGAGCCAGAGTGAATGCCAGGGCGCACACCCCCTTCATCGGCAAATTAGCGGACAGCTTGCCTGGAAAGAACACCAGTATCGACAAGAGGTAGAGCGGCGCAAGGGTCATGATGTCGATCCGGAAACCCATGCCAATCCCGGTCAGCGCCCCGGCCACAGCACACCACGCAACCGTGCTTTTGTTGAATCTGGCCACAAGAATCTGCCAGACCAGCAAGGCCAGCACGCCCAGAAAGAACGGGGCCTTGATGTAGTCGCGCAGGTGAGGCAGGTTGAACAGTTGCAGCGGCGTCAGCATCATCAGGGCGGCGCAGATCAAACTCAGGGACCGTCCCATCACGCTGCGGCACAGGGCATAGGCCGCCACGCCGGTGATACCCAGCACCAGGCCATACAAGGGCTGCAGCGCCGCCCAGGACACGCCGCCCAATTTCCACATCCCGGCCACCACCAGCATCAGGTACTTATGAACTTGCTGGAAGGGCGTGGGAGCGGTCGTCGCCACCGAGGCCGGAATATCCGCACAGTCAAATGACCGACGTTGAAGCGTCAGGTATTCGGTCATCACCTGAGGCTCGGGCGTCGGCCGGACAAACCCGTGCCCGCATGCGGCCATGACCGCCGAGGCGAAGTTCTCCTGGTAAAAATAAAATCGCTTGACAATCCCGGAGCCGGTAAACCACTGGCCAATAAGAATGCCCGCAACCAGAATTAGGGCCATGTAAAACAGCTCCACCCCATACAAGCGATGTCGGGGATTCGACGAGCGGCTTGCAGAGCCGTCTACCAAAGTGGAGTTCAACATTGGGTGATTCACAGAGTGATTGGGGACTAAAATAGGACTCTACTTCGCTCATTACTTGAGCGAATGGCGGGTGATCGTCGCTCGAGGCGGCCGCGCCCCGCTTTTGAATCCTCTACTTGACAAAACCCGCGCCGCCGGGCGGGTCAAGGATACCAACCTAAGCGCCATGCATAACGATACTAAAAAGTTTCTTTCTCGCCGATGCTTGTGGGTCGGCATCGCTTTTTACTTGCTCGCACTGCATGTCACTGTGCTGGTCGCAGTCATAAAAACCGATTTAGTGGTACGTTCCATTGCGAAGGCACACTCGCTGATTTGGCCCCAGCCGCCCGTTCAGGTGGGGGAAAAGCTTGAACCACTGCAGGATCCGGAAACAGTGCTGACCGCGATTCTTGACCGAGAGCTGTTTATTTACCCGCTGAATACGCAGTTGGCATTCAAAAAAATGTTTCCTGCGGATCCGATCTTTTTTGTCGGTGATAGCACTGTTTTCGGGCTGGATGTGGCATCCATCACCCCATCCGGAGTCAATCTGGGCCTGAGTGGAGACAATACCGCCGGCGCCCTCTACCGCATCAAGACCTATTCGAGGCAATTACCGTCATTCTCAAACGCCAGGGCCGTAGTAATCGCCATTGGTGTCAATAATCTCGGTAACGGACGCCGAACGGATAGCGCGCTCTTGGGGCATGTTGAATTGATGTTGCGCAGTCTGCCGGATGTAGGCCACGTCGTTTTAAATGGAATTTTGCCCGTCGATGAACGAATCAACGGGGAATTTGAGGGCTACAACGACCGTATTTTCGTGATTAACAACGAGTTATCGCGCATTTGCAATGCAAGCCCGCGATGCAGTTTTCTGAATATTGGGACCCGGTTGAAAACGGAAGACGGCAATTTGTCCGCGAAATATCACCGCGAGAATGACGCCATTCATTTGTCAACGGCCGCATATGCCATATGGGAGCGTGAGTTGCGTTCGGCGCTATCCACGGCGAAGCGTGCATACAAAAATAAAAACTAGAGCAACCTACCAAGAGGGCCCCTTACCCTGCTGAGGCGTCTGCCAGGCCTGCCAATAGACGGATTGAAGAGTTACGCGCCGTCCTGCCGATCTTGCCCGCGACCTCCCCGGGCGGTCCGCAGCCCAAGGAAGCTTCTGTAGCCGCCGAGCTGGAGCCGGCGCTCCCCAGCTAAGGCGCACCGGCCTTTGCCCCGACCGGCGCCGCTCCAGCAGGGACGGGGAACACCCAGCCAGCCCGGCAAGCCTCCCGATTACACTAGCGGGTTAGCCCAAGGAACAACAAGAGCCCATCGCGTGACACCCACCTTCACCCCCGCGGATGCACTTGCCAGGAACACCCAAGAGAAGGTGTTGCTCACAGCGGCCATCCTGACGACCCTGCTTACGCTGGCCTGGCTGCTCAGGTTCAGCCACTACGGCATCGACTTCACGGACGAGAGTTTTTACCTGGTCTGGATGGCCCATCCTGATCGGTACGGCGCCGCAGTTACCCAGTACGGATTNATNTATCATCCGATTTACCTCTTGCTTGATGGCGATATTGCGGCACTGAGGCAATTCAACATTCTTTTCACCTTCGCGCTGTCCTANGCGCTGTGCTGGGTGTTTNTANAGAACGTTTTCGCTTCACAGGCTTTGGACAAGGTGCGCCTTGCAGTGATTGCGGCCTCTCTTGCCACNGTGTCACAGCTGTTCCTGGCCGCTTGGCTACCGACGCCTAGCTATTACAGCCTGACGTTTCAGTCGCTGCTGATCGCCGCTACCGGCCTGCTTTTGTGCAATGCAACGCCATCCAGGACAAGTGTTGCCGGATGGCTGTTGATTGGAATCGGAGGTTGGCTCGCTTTCATGGCAAAACCCACAACGGCGGCAGCGCTAGCCGGCTGTGCGTTCTTGTATTTGCTTGTAGCGGAGAAGTTGAGCCCTCGGCTACTGGCAATTGCAATTGCAGCTGCCATAACGCTTGTATGTATGAGTGCATGGGCTATCGCCGGCTCCATTCCCGTGTTCGTTGACCAGTTGCGCGAAGGGGTCAAAACAGCTGGAATGCTCGGCGGTGGACACACGCTGACCCAGCTGCTACGGATCGATCAATTCCAGCTAGGCCCGAAGGCAATGTTGATCTTCCTTGTCACCGTGTCACTGGCTGTTGGGGCCGGCAGTCTTGGTCAAGCCGAAAACAAGCGGCTGAGCAATCTTGGAGTCCTGCCGGCATTGCTCTTGGCAGCTCTTTCCCTGGCCGTGATCTTTCGTGCTTTTCCGGGGAGGCTGTACGCTGGAAAATTTCAGGAACTGCTGATCTTGGCGGTACCGGCTGCTACTCTGGTGCTAGCAGTGGGACTCTTACGCTCTAAGGGTTTGCGAAATCTTGGCCGTACCCAACTGGCGGTTGCTGTCATATTCCTGATCATCCCGCACGCCTATGCCTTTGGAAGTAACGGCAACTACTGGGTCACCGGTGCCAGTGCGGGTTTGTTCTGGATCCTAGGCTCGTTGACACTCCTCAGCCCCCTGGCTTCTTCTGCGAAACTGAGAACAGTGCTGTTGCCACTCGCATTGGCAGGTCAAATGATCGCCGCAATGCTGATCCATACGGGCATGGCGGCCCCCACTCGCCAGCCGGAGCCGCTCTGGAAAAATAACCGCATCACAGAATTCGGGGGTCCCGGGCGCACACTAGTGTTATCCGACGGCTATGGACGTTACGTGGACGACGCCGTTCGGATCGCGGCGGCGGCGGGGTTCAAAAAAGACTCACCCATGATCGACCTGACAGGTCAATCCCCAGGTATTCTGTATGCCCTTGGGGCCAACAGTGTGGGGCTGGCGTGGATTATTGGAGGCTATCCGGGCAGCGACGCCCTGGCTCAAGCTGCCCTGGCGGGCGCGCCTTGTAGGGACCTCTCAATGGCCTGGCTCTTGCTGGAAGACGACGGCCCGCGTCGAATTTCGTCCAATGTGCTTTCTACTTACGGCGCAAATTTAGCCACGGATTTTGAACTCGTGGGTAGCTTCAGAACGGCTCCGGGCGCGGGCGGTTACGAGGAGACCCGGTTGCAAAAGGTTTTTAAACCGGTGCGCTCCCCGGAAGCCGCGGCCGCCGCCTGCAGTGCAAAAAAAGCACCCCGTCCATGAAAAGAGTCGCAATCGTCCAGTCCAACTACATCCCGTGGAAGGGCTACTTCGACATGATTGCGGCGGTCGATGAGTTCATACTGTACGACGACATGCAGTACACGCGCCGCGACTGGCGCAACCGCAACCAGATCAAGACACCGCAGGGCGCGCAGTGGTTGACCATACCGGTGCAGGTCAAGGGGAAATACCACCAGACCATACGCGAGACCGAAATCGATGGCTCGGAGTGGGCCTCGGTTCACTGGAAGACGCTGGCGCAAAACTATCGCAAGGCCACGCATTTCACAGAAATCGCGTCCTGGCTGGAGCCGCTGTACCTGGGCCCGCAGGAGACGCTGCTGTCCCTTTCCAACCGCCGGTTCATCGAGGCGGTGTGCGCCTACCTGGGCATCCGGACGGTCATCAGCAACTCCTGGGATTACACTCTTGGCGAAGGAAAAACCGAGCGTCTAGCGGATATGTGCTCGCAAGCAAAGGGGACGGAATACATTTCCGGCCCAGCGGCGCGCGACTACATCGACGAGGGCATATTCACGGACCAGGGGATCAAACTGGTGTGGTTCGAGTACGCCGGCTACCCTGAATATCCGCAGCTTTGGGGTGATTTCACTCACGGGGTTTCCATTCTCGACCTGCTGTTCAACTGCGGCAAGGACGCCCATCGCTATATGAAATTCGTCCATCCATGAAGCTCTCGATTGTTGCCACGCTTTACCATTCCGCGGAATACATCGCGGAATTCCACCGGCGCGCCAGCGCGGCCGCCCGGCAACTTGCGGGCGAGGACTACGAGATCATCCTGGTCAACGACGGTTCGCCCGATAACAGCGTGGAGCTCGCGGCGCAGTTGACCAAAACCGACAGCCACGTCGTGGTCATAGACCTCTCCCGCAACTTCGGGCATCACAAGGCGATGATGGCGGGACTTCAGCACTCGACAGGCGAGCGGGTGTTCCTGATCGACAGCGATCTGGAAGAGGAGCCGGAGTGGCTGATGCTTTTCTCGGAAAAAATGGCCGTCGAAAAAGCCGACGTCGTGTATGGCGTGCAGACCCGGCGAAAAGGCAACTGGTTCGAACAATTGAGTGGCTACCTGTTTTACTCTCTGTTCAACTGGCTCTCCAACATCGACCATCCCCGCAACATCGTCACGGCGCGCCTGATGTCCAGGCGTTACGTAGATGCGCTTTTGCGCCACGAGGAGCGGGAACTGGTCATCTCCTGCCTGTGGGTCATCACCGGTTTCAAGCAATGCGAGCAGGCCGTCAAGAAGCACGGGACCAGCAAGTCGACCTACGGCCTCATCAAGAAGCTCAGCCACCTCGTGAACGCCATCACCTCGTTCAGCGAGGCGCCTTTGAAAATGATTTTTGTTTGCGGCATCGTGGTGTTTCTCGCCGCCTGCGCCTATGCCTCATGGCTTGTGGTGCACCGCTTTTTTATGGCCCAGGCCATCGATGGCTGGACATCCATCATGGTGTCAATCTGGATACTGGGCGGCCTGATCATTTCCTTCATCGGCGTGATCGGCATTTACCTGGCCAAGATTTTCTCGGAAACCAAGCAACGACCGTATGTCATAGTCAGGGAGATACATGGAAACCCAAAGCGCTAACATCAACACAAGCTACGAGCGGCACTACGCCGAAAGGGCCAAGACCAAGGTCTATCCAACCGAGTTCGTCGTCAGGACCCTGCTGGCAAAGTACCCGCGCCTGAACTTCGTCAAACCGGTGCCCGGCAACACCATCCTGGACGTCGGCTTCGGCGATGGGCGTAACACGGTCCTTTTGTGCGACAGCGGCTTGGCGGTCAGCGGCATTGAGATCACACAAGGCATCGTGGACCAGGCCCGCGAGCGGATGAAGAACCTCGGCCACAGCGCGGACCTGCGCGTGGGACGCAATAGCAGCATCCCCTTCGGCGACGGGTACTTTGACTACATTCTGGCCTGCCACAGCTGCTATTACTGCGACGAAGGCCAGACATTGCAGGACAATCTCAAGGAATACGCCAGGGTGTTGAAGCCCGGCGGCTTTGTGGTGGCCTCCGTGGCGAACAAGGCCTCCTATATTTTCGATGGGGCCAAAGCCCTTCCCGATGGCTCCATGGAAGTCGCCAACGACCCCTATAACAACCGCAATGGCTACCGCCTGCATGGATTCGCCAATACGGCGGACATTGAGGCCTATTTCTCCCCGCTATTCAAAAATTTCTCCTTCGGCTCCGCCGACAACGACTATTACGGCATTTCAGAACGGGTGTTTTGGGTCGTATGCCAGAAAAAGTAAGAGGTAACACGTGAACACTACTCCCAACTACCGCTGCACCCATGCGGATTGCGAACACGCTCCGCTGACCGAACAAGGCGCAGGCCTGATCTGCCCGGCAGGGCATTTCTTCCCCTACGTGGAAAATTCCAAGGTCCCGGTCTTTGCCTTCCAGCCCGAAGACATCAATGAGTACGCGCTCAAGGACGCTGCGGCGATCCACGACAACTCCCTGCGCTGGGTGTTCGATACCTTCGGCTCGGACGAGCCAAGCCTCAGGAAAAGCCTGATTTCCCGACTCCGCCTGTCCAAAGGAAAAACCATCCTCGTGACCGGTGCAGGCGCGGGCAATGACTTGCCCTACATCGCCAAGAGTCTGGACGGGGCCGGGACCATTTACGCCCAGGACATCGCCAAGCAGATGTTGATGGCCGGCGTCGAGCGGCATAGCGCAGAGGTCAAAGCCCTGGGCGTGGATATCTTTTTCTCCGCCAGCGATGCAACGGACCTGCCCTTCGGAGACCAGGTCTTCGACGCGGCCTACCACTTCGGTGGCCTGAACCTGTTCCCGGACATAGGCCGGGGCATCGCCGAAATGAACCGTGTGGTCAAGCCGGGCGGGCGTGTCGTTATCAGCGACGAAGGCGCCGCCCCGTGGCTGAAGAAAACCGAGATCGGCCAGATGCTGATCAAAAACAATTCGCTGTACGCGTTCGACCCGCCCATGGACCTCCTGCCTGACACCGCCAGGGATGTGACGCTGTCGTGGGAGCTGTGCAACACCTTCTTCGTCATCGAATTCGTGGTGTCGGACAAGCCGCTGCCCATCAACATCGACGTGCCCCACGTCGGCCGACGCGGCGGCAGCATTCGCACGCGTTTTTCCGGGCAACTCGAAGGCATCACCCCCGCGCTGCGAGACAAGGTCTATGCGGACGCAGAAAAACTGGGCGTGAGCAGGGTGGCGCACCTCGAATCGCTGTTGGCAAAATCGCAATCGTAAGAAACCTGGGCAGGACGATGAAGAATCGGTTGAATTCCAAAAAACCATTCACCTGGAAAAAACAAGGCCTGGTTTTTGAAGCGGATGTTCCGGGTTTCACGCATGGGTCGCACCCCTGCGCGATCCACTACAAGGACGACATCTTTGTGGTGGCCTTCACCTGCCGTGATGCGAGCCGCCGCTCCCATGTCTTTTTGTCGTACGCCTCGGTTTCCGGCGGGAAAGTCACCCTTACCGGATCGCCCAAGATGGCCCTGCTGCCGGGCGAACCGGGAACCTTCGACTGCGACGGGACCATCAGCGTCTGCCTGATTAAGCACAAGGAGCAGTTGTACCTGTATTACGTCGGCTGGCAGAACCTGCCCGAGGGCTTGTGGATCTGCGACACCGGCAGGGCCAAGCTGGATGCCGTCAACCTGACTTTGACCAAGGAATTCCTGGGTCCCGTTCTGGGGCGCGACAAGCACAACCCCCTATTCGCGGCCGCCACGGCATTCCACATCCGGGACGACGTCTGGCACACCTGGTACAACTCCGGCGTCAAATGGGAAAAGACCGACAAGGGATGGCACCATCATTACGGCATACACCATGCCCAGTCTCCCGACGGCGTCGACTGGGTATGCGACCCCGGCCTGTGTATTCCCTTCGCCGACGAGTACGAATATGCTTTCGGCAGGCCGACCGTTTTTTACACGGACAGTACCTATTTCATGTGGTTCGCGCACAGGGCCAGCAAGGACATAGAAACCTACCGGATTGGCTTCGCGTCGTCTTCGGACGGCTTGGCCTGGAACCGCAATGACGCGATATCGGGCATCGACGTGTCCCCTAGCGGGTGGGACAGCGAGATGATTTGCTACCCCTATGTTTTCGAGCATGCCGGGGAGATGTACATGCTCTATAACGGTAACGGCTATGGACGGACGGGGTTTGGCGCCGCCGTGCTGGAGAAAACACCATGAAAAAAATCGTCCTCGCAGGAAATGCCGTCACCGCCGACATTCTCAATGCCTACCTGGCCCGCGACAGCCGCTACCAGGTGGTCGGCTCGACGGTGGACGACGGCTTCGTGGCTGCCGGCCGCGTGAACGGCGCCGAGTCGATTCCCCTGAGCCGCTTGGCGCAGACCTTCAAGCCGCAGGATTGCGCCATCGTGATGGCGATGGGCTACAACGACCTCAACCGCGTCCGCGAGTCGATGTTCCAGCGGCTCAAGGAGATAGGCTACACCATTGAGACCTACGTCCACCCGGACGCGAAGGTATATACCGAACACTCCTTGGGCGAGGGCTGCGTCGTCCTGCCCTCGGCGGTCATAGA
>JGI25151J46595_10002777_pt1 | contig 10153 bp, 10 predicted proteins | sample AraplaMF_Col_mLB_FD_46595 | JGI IMG/M metagenome (IMG submission 46595) | reverse complement strand
TTACATCTATTATGCAAAACGTTAATAGCGACAAAACGAACGTTATTTTCGGTGATGAAACCGTAAATCTGTGGGGCAAGGACGTCATTATTGATACAATTGGCGATGTTTGCTTTGAAATTTCAGCTCGTTCATTTTATCAAGTAAACCCTGAGCAAACGGAAGTTCTATACAAACAAGCATTAGACTACGCTAACTTACAAGGCGATGAACGAGTGATTGATGCTTACTGTGGTATCGGCACAATTTCATTATTCCTTGCACAACAAGCAAAAGCTGTTATGGGTGTTGAAATTGTCCCACAAGCGATTGAAGATGCAAAACGCAATGCAGCATTAAATGGGTTTACAAATACGTATTTCGAGGCCGGGCCAGCAGAAGAAGTCATTCCACGTTGGTATAAGGAAGGCAAAGAAGCGGATGTTTTAGTAGTTGACCCACCACGCAAAGGCTGCGATGAGGCGCTTCTTCAGACGATTTTAGAGCAACGTCCTAAGCGTGTTGTTTATGTGTCCTGTAATCCAGCTACACTAGCACGTGACCTACGAATTTTGGAGGATGGGGGCTATCAAACACAGGAGATTCAACCTGTGGATATGTTCCCGCATTCGACGCATGTGGAGGTTGTTACGGAACTAACTCTAAAGGAGCAATCATAATGGACGCAGCAAAAAAATGGCTCTCTATTCCGAAAGATATCAGAGAAATGCTCGTGAAAAACGTATTTTGTGGCAATTGTGGTGTAACGGCAATTGTGCAGTACACGATACAAGAGGGAGAATATGCCCCTGTATTGAAGGGGAAATGCAAGACTTGTGGTAGGGATGTTGCTAGGGTGATTGATTAGTAAATGATAGAACTCTGAAAGGATGGAGTGAATATTCCATCCTTTTTGTGTAAGCATAGAATGGTTTTGGTTGAATCTTATGCTTGAATAGAAGAGGTTACTTTTGATATATGTGATGAAAATTATACACCTCATAATTGGTATCAGAACATTATAATAGGCAGTTCAAGAACGTGGGTTTGATATCAAAGGGTTTATATTTCGATTGCTTTATGATAAATTAACCGTTATCTTGAATTGCTTTTTTTATGTTTTTGGAATAAAGTGTCCACTCTATCGGGGTTCAGTTCAAAAATCTATGCCATCTGCTTTTTGTTTATAACCATATCATTCAGGACCGATTTCCGTTAAAATAAACATTGCCGATTTTCGCAAATTATAAATGCCAAATGTATTTGTGTTTGATAATCAGTTATTGAGCATGATATAAGTGTAAAGAAGTAGAACATTTGCTTCATATTTTTTTGATTGAGAGTTTAAAGTTGTATCCATATTGAGAGGAATTGAGTTTGACATGATAGATAATTTTTGGCGTGATTTACCGCGACCATTTTTTGTACTTGCACCAATGGAAGATGTGACGGATGTTGTTTTTCGTCATGTAGTAAGTGAAGCCGGTAAACCGGACGTATTTTTCACAGAGTTTACAAACTCGGATAGCTATTGTCATCCAGAGGGTATGAAAAGTGTGCGAGGCCGTTTAATTTTTACAGAAGATGAACAGCCAATGGTGGCACATATTTGGGGAGACAATCCCGAATATTTCCGACAAATGAGTATTGGTATGGCGGAGCTAGGTTTTAAAGGCATCGATATTAATATGGGTTGTCCTGTACCGAATGTGGCATCGAGAGGGAAAGGTAGTGGCCTTATTCTGCGTCCCGACGTTGCGGCAGAGCTTATCCAAGCAGCAAAAGCGGGAGGACTACCTGTCAGCGTGAAAACACGACTTGGCTTTAAAGANGTAAGTGAGTGGGAGGAGTGGCTAACGCATATTTTAAAACAGGATATCGCGAACCTTTCTATTCATTTACGTACAAGAAAGGAAATGAGCCAAGTAGATGCGCATTGGGAGCTAATTCCGGAAATCAAAAAATTGCGTGACCGTATCGCACCAAATACGCTACTAACAATTAATGGAGACATTCCTGACCGTCAAACTGGGCTGCAGCTTGCTGAACAATATGGCATTGATGGCGTTATGATTGGGCGAGGTATTTTTAAAAATCCTTTTGCCTTTGAAAAAGAGCCGAAAGAGCATAGCAGTAAAGAGTACCTTGATCTTTTAAGACTGCAGCTTGATCTTCAAGATCAATATGCGGAAGTACTACCACGTTCAATCTCTGGGCTTCATCGCTTTTTCAAAATTTATGTTAAAGGATTCCGTGGAGCTGGTGAATTAAGAAATCAATTGATGAACACGAAATCAACAGATGAAGTGCGTGCATTGCTTGATAATTTCGAATCAAACAATGTTGATTGACGATGACGGTAGAATGATGTAACAGTAAAAACATGAAAGAACGAATTCCAATTTATAAAAGGGATTCGTTCTTTTTGTTATTAATTATTATAATAAACCTTTTGAACGTTTTTCAGCCATTTCTACGAGGCGTTTTGTAATTTCTCCTCCGACTGAACCGTTTGCACGAGAAGAGGCTTCTGGCCCTAATTGTACATTAAATTCTTGTGCGATTTCATACTTCAATTGAGTAACAGCTTCATGTACACCAGGAACTAGAAGTTTATTTGAACTACGATTAGCCATTTTTCTCACCTCCTTGTGATTAGAATGGTCGAGAGTTGGCTAATCATACATTTAAAAAAGTAAAATGCGCATTCTAAATACTATAGTAAAGTAACTTTTGGAAAGCTAGCTAAAATTGTGAATGTCTCTGCTATAATAAAGTAATGCTACAATCTTGAAGATACGATTGTTAGAAGCGCTTTACAGTTAAAATGGAGGTTTTTAAAATGACGAACAATGATATTTTAATACGTTTAAGATATGCATTAGATATTAAAAATAAAGATATGGTTGAAATTTTTAAGCTGGGCGGTATGGACTTTACGAAGGAAGAAGTATTGAACATGCTTATTAAAGTTAATGATGAGGAAGAAGCNCCAGAAGAATACATCAAATGTAATAATAAAATGGTAGAGGCTTTTTTAAATGGGTTTATTACATTTAAACGAGGTCCGCAAAAGCCTAAGTCTGGTCAGCCAGAAGGACCACCGCCTGTTTCAGGGAAAGAAAGCCCTAATAATATGCTATTAAAGAAAGTGAAGATAGCGTTAGCCTTAACGAGTGAGGAGATGCTCGATATTTTATATGATGGTGGCGTTAACGTTTCGAAAGGTGAATTAGGTGCCATTTTAAGAAATCCAAGCCATCGTAACTATAAAGAATGCGGCGATCGCTTTGTAAGGAATTTCTTAAGAGGGTTAACATATAAATATAGAGACTAAAATGGCTCGATACTAAAGTGTGAAGTCTACGGAGTTGTATTTAGTCAAGTGGTAATTTTAGTTAATAGCCTATAAATTAATCAGAAACAAAGCAGTTGCAATTTCGCAACTGCTTTTTTTCGAGGGTTTTTACGTGAATATCTATAATAAGATGAAAATTTTCTGCAAAAAGCACATTTTTCTTAGTTGAATGTAGTTGACAATTTGTGACGGAATTGTGTACACTGAAATTGACATAAAGTTGTCACAAAGATGGAAAATAAATGTTCACGAACAGAGGGGTGCTTTTATGTTTAGTTTAAAAATTTTATTAGTTGCTATCGCATGTGTTACTATCCCACTTGTTGTTGCTGCAATTATGATAGACATTTTTTATGCAGAAAAGAAACAAGTTCGTTTTTCATTACGCCGTACATCGATGTGGTATGCGAGTATGTTTGCTGTGTCATTTATACCGGCAGTTTTAGTCATGACACTAAACGGATAAGTAATTTTAATATGAATGATCATTTAGGGGTAATTGATTATTTTAAATTATAGTAACAGCTACAATATTGTGTTGTAGCTGTTTTTAACTTTTNTTAGTTGATTTTTCACGGAGCGTGGNGACTCCTTCGAGAATAGCTTGCGCGGAAAGCGCCANCTCAGANTGTAAATCAACCTTTGCTAATTGATTTACATTATTTTATATTNANTTTTTATCGACAAGCTGAAACGAGAGCGTTGATTTTCAATGCTCTNGTTTTTTATTTTNTGCAGAAAACAATGCTCAAAAATGCCCAATTTTAGCTAGCTTTNGCAAAAATATTGAATATTTCAGAAATACTAACATTGTACTAAGGGGAATGTTGTAAAATTTATTGTTACTAAAATTTTCAATTTTTCAGTAATTATTTACATACAAAAGAGGTTAAAGGAGATCAACGATGAGAAGTAGCATAAAAATTAAAATGTTAATGGTATTTTCTATTTTACTTGTTATTTCGTGTTTACTGATTAGCTTTTTTATTTATCGTTCGTCATTGGAGCTGGTGAAAGAGACAGTTGGTAAGCAGAACTTAAATATGATTGACCAGGCAATCTCAAAGATAGATATTAAAGGCTATCAAAGTTTGGAGATTGGTGCNAAAAAAGATGACTATTATTACGAATTACAAAAAGGATTGAGCTCTGTTAAAGAGCTTCATAANGTATCTAGTTTATATACNATGACCCGCATAAAAAATGGTGAGGGATATGACTACTACTATATGATAGATAGTGTACCAAATGATGATTCAACGATAGGNGATAAAGAGGAATCACCAGATTCTTATCCTAAAATAAAGCAAGTATTTGAAACAGGGCAAACACAATTTCAACTATCAAATGATTCACAATACGGAGCTGTGCTTGCTATCTACGCGCCAATAAAAAATGATGCAGGCGAAGTTATAGGGTTAATAGGGGCAGATTTAGATGCCACAGAAGTTTATGCGGACATGGATGCTAGTCAAATAAAAATTATATTGATTACGCTAATTGTATTAATAGTAGGTATCTGCATTGTTTACTTCTTTACAGATTATTTAACGAAGCCAATGAGAAAATTAACATCACAAGTAAAACAAGTTGGTAATGGTGATTTAACTGTAAAAATAGGAACAAATCGAAAAGATGAAATTGGCGTTTTAACAAATGCATTCCAACAAATGGTGCTGGATTTGCAACATATTATCGTTGGAATCAATGCTAGCTCAAAGCAGTTGATCGATACGACGAACGGAGTAGCAAAAAGTAGTGAAAAGGCAAATGAAGCGATTAGTCATATTTCAGCCTCCATCCAGGAAGTTTCGGCTGGCGCACATGCACAGTATAAAAACTCAGAGGAAAGCTCAACTACATTAGAGCAAATGTCGGAGGGGATTCAACAAATCGCTGAGGCTCTTCAAATGTATCTCAATTATCATCTATTAGCTTACAAAATGTAGAGCTTGGAAATGGAAATATTGAAAAAGTAGTTCATCAAATGAATATTATTAATAAATCCGTTCAATTATCCGCAAATGCTATTAAAAAACTAGAGAGTCAATCAAATGAAGTATCACTTATTATAAATATGATTCGTGATATTGCGTCACAAACAAATCTACTTGCATTAAATGCTGCGATCGAAGCGGCTAGAGCAGGTGAATCTGGAAAGGGATTTGCCGTAGTAGCTGAAGAAGTAAGGAAGCTTGCGGAGCAATCAGAAAAATCGGCAAATAGCATTTCAAACTTAATTTCTAAAATAAACGAAGATACAAGCTTAACGGTGCAAACTATGAATGTTGTCACTGAAAATGTAGAAGACGGTTTACAAGCTGTAGAAGAAGCCGGAAAATCATTCGAAAGTATTCTCCAATCTATTCAGGGCGTAGTATCTCATACAAAACAAGTTTCTGAAACCTCAGAAGAAATGTCTGCATTTTCTGAGGAGATTACAGCAGGAGTTGTGGAAACAACGATGCTTGCGAATAAGGCTGCAAAGGCAACAGAAAGTGTTGTAGAGCGTACGATGGAACAAGAAAGCTACAATCAAGATATCCTCCTTTCTATTTTAAAACTGAACAAAATGGCGGAGGAACTTGAAAAATCCGTTTCAAAGTTTGATGTAGATGCTAGTGGCACGAATAATTCCTAAAGAAATTAAGAATGAAAAGATAATCATTAGAATAAAATTTCTATTAATATGGATGAAATAATCCTATCGATTATCTTTTGAGGGTGGGAGATGGATGAAAACCTTTTTTCTTATATTTCTTGGGATGATTTATATATTACTAGCAAATTCAGTCGAAACGGCTATATTTAATAAGGCATATTTTTTAATTGGCTTAGTGCTAGTAATAGCAGGGATTTTCCGGTATGTGAAAGAACGATTTATCTATATCAATACATTAAATGAAATGAAAGAGGTGAGTGAGGAGGAGCTTATGGCTATCCCTCATACACAGTGCATCATCTCAAATGATTGTTTAAGTGCTTTATTACTAAATGAACCTACAAATACATTGATCCTCGTAAGTAGAGAAGATTTAGAAGAAGATTTGAAAAAAAAAGAAATTCCATTCAATAAAATATATGAAGTAGCTATAGTAGAGGACGACATGTATATTGCTAGGATGAGCAATAACTACATAAGTGGTTCATTACTTGGTGNNGATATGGATATAGAAGAAGAGGAAATAGANGAAGAGGACCCTGAGTCTAACACTATGTCTTTGTTGACGTTGAAAATTGTAGCTGATAACTTATCTAACCCTATTCTAGAATATGTTTTTATGGATAACAGTGAACCTCTATCAAGAGAAGAGGATGAGTATCAAGAAGCGCTGGAGTTATGTGAGGAATGGTTTCAGAAGATCAGTGTGATTATAAAACGTTATGAGTTGGAAAGGGTACCAATTAGGCATTAGTATTAAGGGGAAAAAGCTATCTCGACCGTAATGTCGAGATAGCTTTTTTAGGTAGAATCGCCATGAAGTGATCAAGTATCACTTCNAACCTTAAATTTTAAACTGCTGTAATTGGCTATTTAGCTCTTCAGCCATACTAGCAAGATGATTTGCACCCCTTGAAATTTCCTCCATNGTAGCAGCNGTTTCCTCTACAGTTGCTGTTGTTTGTTCTACACCAGCTGCAGANTCTTGGGAAATAGAAGCCATTTCATCGATGGAGACATTNATGGATTCGGAATTTTGAGCAACTTTATTTAAATTGCTTGAAATGGTATTTATGTTAAGAATCATTTCCTCAACGGCTTCCGAAATTTGTTCAAATGTTTCATTTGTTTGATTTAGTTGTACGGTTCCTCTTTTTACTTCCTCATAGCCTGATTGTAGAGCGGTTGTTACATTGCCAGTTTCACTTTGAATTCGGTTGACGATTGTTGAAATATCTGTGACAGAGAACTGAACTTCTTCTGCAAGCTTCCGTACTTCATCGGCTACAACTGCAAAACCTTTTCCGTGCTCACCTGCGCGAGCTGCTTCGATGGCAGCGTTTAAAGCCAGTAAATTTGTTTGATTTGAAATATCATCAATGACAGAAACAAGCTTGGAAATTTCCGCAGACTGTACATTTAAGCCTTCAACTTTTTTCACTGAATCTAAAACAATTTCATTAATGGTTGCCATTTGTTGTGTTGATTGTACCATTAAGCCTTTACCCGTAGTTGTTAGTTCTTGTACATGATTTGAATGCGCATTTAATTCAATGCCTTCCTGTGTTGTTTCATGAATACTACGTTGGAAAGATGTCATTGTTTCGGCTAAATCACCTGCTGTAGATGCTTGTGTTTCAGTGCCAGAGGCTAGCTCCTGCATAGTTACGGTAATTTGCTCTGTACCTGATTGTACTTCATTAGAAGACTGGGCCAGCTCTTCGCTACTCGCTGCAACTGTTTCGGAAACAGTATGAATTGAGCTTATTGTTTTCTTTAATTTTTCATTCATATTATTTGCGGACAGCATTAAGTGACCAATCTCATCTTGATGCGTTATTGGAAGTAGTTCATGTTGTAGATTGCCATCCGCTAATTCGCTCATGCGCTTTGAGACAACCGTAATAGGTTTAGAAATATTGCTAGCAGTGACAATAGCGATTAGGATACCTGCGATTGTCAATATAATGCTAACAATTAGTCCAACTGTTTTATTGCTTAAACTTGTCGATACTACGTCATCTCCCACCTGAGTAATGGCATCTGAGCGTTTATCGGCCAATTCTTCATAACCAACACGAACTTCGGTTACGAGATTATTGATAGCTGTTAAATTTTTCAAGGCTAATTCTTTATCACCTTTTTTATAAACATCGAATACTTCGGTATTTACGCGATTGCTCCATGTACGTGCCATTTCTACTAGTGCCGCACGCTCAGGCGTATTTTCGTATTTTTCCACTATACTATTATTTTCCTCAGCAATTTGACGATATTCATTAAAAGTTTCTATGTATTTTTCATCACCTGATACAACATAACTTAAAGCTGCAGAGAGACGAACACTCATAGACATTGCTAAATTTTTACTTGCAGTTAAGACTTGTAAATCTTCTTTTACTAAACCTTCTGCTTGTTTTTCCATCTTGTTATTAGAAATGTACGTATAGGCTGTAAAACAAACAACTAACACAATCAAAAGAAGAAATGCACTTAAAATTCGGGCTTTAAGTGTTTTAAACTGAAATATTCCCTTCATCTTTTCCCATCCTTTTATTGTTCATTTTCAATGAAGAACTGTAAAAAAATCGAAATAAAAATTGTTATAGTACAAATATATTTTATAACTAATTAGATATATACATAAGCCCTTTTAATGGAAAAATTTAAAAATGGTTTTTTAGTACAATAACGAATCATAGTTATGAATGATAGGTAGTTAAATGTATATGTCTAAAAAGATTTTCTGATGTTTTTTTTATGCCTATATGTATTTATACCTAACTGAATAAAAAAGCACTTGTTGTAAAATTATCTCTATAAAGTTTGTCTAATAAGTTACAAAACTCGGCTATTGTAAAGGAAATAATACCTTACAAAACTCCGTAAATTGAAATACCGGATATAGGTAGCAAAAAGAAGGATAGATAAAGTCAATTTTATCTATCCTTCTTTATTTGTGTACAACGTTTAATTACTGTTTTGCCTTGCTTTTCTTGGCTTGTCGTTCCCATTGCAGTAAAGATGGATATGGATCAAATGCCCATTCTGTACGTCCATTAAATTTGTAGATGCCGTAGTGAAGATGAGGCGGGAATTTTCCGGACGTCCCTTCCTTACCGTAGCCAGAGCTACCAACCGTACCGAGAACAGTTCCAGGTTCGACAAGGTCCCCAACTTTAATTTTCTTATTATAACTACCAAGATGGGCATAATAATGATATGAATTATGATTATCTCGAATTCCTATGCGCCAACCACCAAATTGGTTCCAACCCTTTATTTCCACTATTCCATAAGAGGTGGAGAGCACTGGTGTACCATAGCTAGCAAAAATATCTGTGCCTTCATGAATACGGCGTCCGCCCCAGCCCCTATTGTCACCCCATGTACTCCGATAGCTGTAATCGTAATTGGTAGGTACTGGGAATGTATGGTCGTCGAGCTCAGTTGTTTTGAAATGACTATACATTTTGGATATGGTGAAAATTTGATTTACAGCCTGTTCACTTCCGTAATACTCCCATAAAGCTAATTTAAAATCTTCATCAGTTGTTCCAAATTTGCTTAAAAAAGTAGCCATGGAGAATATTGTATCGATATCATCCTTTGGACTGGCAACTCCATCGCCATTGCCATCTAGCCCCATCCCGCCAAAATAACTAATTGTTTCTGGGCGAGTATCGTCTCTTATAGGATTTAAAGCACCTGACCAATATTCATCAGAAAATTGAATGGAAATAATACCATCCCGTTTCGGAATATCTTTACGAACTGATTGCAAATTGCGTTCATATTGGTCAATGGCTGCTAAGAAATGCCACGGAATAAGTAATTCATCAAATTGTACGTAATAGGCCATACGTTCCTGCGTAATGTCTTCTTGGGTGGGTTCTTCTTTTGCTAACGCAACAGTGGGGAGAGTAAGACTCCATAATAACATCCATGATAAAAGGAATATAAAATGGCGATTCAATAATGGACCTCCTTTCTACAGTTAGAATAACCGAAAAAAATTTTTTCATAAGTCAGTTTGTACACTGTAGATAATCATAAAAATGCCAATCTATTAACGCTTATTCGACAGATTACTACCTAAGACAAATATTTTCTAATACATATACTATTTATACGAAAGTGAGGTTATAGAATGG
>JGI25151J46595_10002773_pt1 | contig 10164 bp, 8 predicted proteins | sample AraplaMF_Col_mLB_FD_46595 | JGI IMG/M metagenome (IMG submission 46595) | reverse complement strand
ATTGTTACTTAATTGTTAATATATTAGATGTTATACTTATACAGAGAACTCAATAGTAAGGGGTTTAGTAATGAATAAAAAATCAACAAGAAAACTATCAAATTTTGTACTAGCTACTTCAATTGCGGCTAGTAGTCTATTTATCTCATCTCCTCATGTAAATAAAAGTTATGCAGCTACTAATCAAGTTGGTCAAATGAATACCTCGACCGCCATTCCAGTTTTATTTACAGGAAATGTAACAGCAACAAAAATTAATGTTCGTACAAGTCCTGTTAACACAAGTAAAATTTTTGTAACCCTTAGTAANGGAGCAAAGGTATCAATAGTTGAAACAAGTGGTCCTTGGTACAAAATTAAGACAAGCTTGGGGTATGGCTGGGTTATGTCGAATTATGTGAACCAAGCTTCGACGTTGCCAGTTTTATTTACAGGAAATGTAACAGCAACAAAGATTAATGTTAGAACTAGTCCAGAAAGTACTAGTAAAATTTTTGTAACCCTTAGTAAAGGTGCGAAAGTATCAATCGTCGAGAAAAACAGTCTTTGGTACAAAATCAAAACAAGTAAGGGTTATGGATGGGTCATGTCAAAGTATGTGAGCCAGACAAATGCAGAAGTATTACCTGTCATCGATACAGGTACAATTACAGCGACAAAAATAAATGTCAGAAACGAGCCAAAAAATACTAGTACTGTATTTGTTACTTTAAGTAAGGGTGGAAAAGTATCAATTGTTGAGAAAATCAACTTATGGTATAAAATCAAAACAAGCAAGGGTTACGGTTGGGTTATGTCAAACTACGTTAAAACAACTAATTCAACAACACCACCAACAGAGGGTGGGGGCCCAACTACTCCAACTACGCCAACCATCCCAATTAAAGACAAATTTGGTAAAGTAACTGCATCATCGTTAAATGTAAGAAAAGGGCCAGGTACCGAGTACGCAACAATTAAAGCATTATCGAGTGGTACAATTGTAGAGCTAAAAGGTGAAAACAATGGTTGGTATCAAATTGTTATTGGAACAATTACTGGTTGGGTGAGTAAATCTTACATCAAAATAGTTGATCAGCAAGATGCAGATCTTGGAGACTTCACACTTGTCATTGATCCAGGACATGGAGGATCTGACCCTGGAACATCATTTAAAACAAGTAGTGGTGTAACGTTAAAAGAAAGTGTAATTGTTTTGAGTGTATCAAAATATTTAAAAACATATTTAAATAACTTACCGATTAACTCTTACTTCACACGTGAGACAGATGTATATCCAACATTAACACAGCGTGTTTCTTTTGCAGAGTCAAAAAAAGCAGATGCATTTATTAGTATTCATATTAATTCAACCCCTTCACATACAGGTGATGGAACGGAGACATATTACTATGGGGAAGCTGCCGCAAAGGCAACAGCTGCAAGTAGAGCGAAACTAGAAGATAGTATGGCATTTGCAGATTTTGTGCAAAAAAGATTAGTTGAAAAGCTAAAACTAGATGATCGTGGTACAAAAAGTGGTAATTTCCATGTGATACGTGAATCATCAATGGCTTCAATTTTGACAGAATTAGGTTTTGTTGATAACCCTAAGGATAATGTGAAATTAGCTAGTGCATCTTGGCAAAAAGAGGCAGCAAAAGGCATTTATCTAGGTATTCTTGATTATTTAGCATACCAAGGTTACAAAGTAGATTCATATTATTTATAAGAAAAAATGAACTCGTTCTATTTTATTAGAACGAGTTTTTTNATCTCTACATTTTCATAGTTGGAATGGTTTGATTCATAATTGTATAAAATAAATCCAAAAATGAATTATAAAGCAGATNATGAACTGTTATGATACAATGAAAAAGCTTAAAATGAGTAAATGAAAGTAAAAATAATATAATGANTATAGAGATTAAAGAAAGCTAGGTAAACAATGAATGAATAAATTTTCTAAGCTAGGTNTAAGTGAAGAATTAACGGAATATTTAACAGAGNTAGGTATAAATGAACCAACTCCAATTCAAGAACAAGCGATTCCTATTGTATTTGAGGGAAAGGATTTAATTGGACAGGCTCAGACAGGAACGGGTAAAACTTTTGCTTTTTTATTTCCGATTTTAGAGAAAATAAATTTAGAATTACCACATACCCAAGCACTAGTCGTAGCACCAACAAGAGAGTTAGCGATTCAAATTACAGCTGAAGCAAGAAGAATTGTAAGTGAAGATTTTGGTGTTTTAGCTGTTTATGGTGGACAAGACGTTGAACAGCAAGCAAGGAAGCTTAAAGGTGGAGCACATCTCATTATCGCAACTCCCGGTAGACTGTTAGATCATTTAAGAAGAGGCACGATCAACTTAAGTAAAATTGATTTCTTAGTGCTTGATGAAGCGGATCAAATGCTACATATTGGTTTTCTACACGAAGTAGAAGACATTATTAATCAAACCCCATCATCAAGACAGACTTTATTATTTTCTGCAACAATGCCAGAGCAAATTCAATCACTAGCTAAGCGCTATATGAAAAAACCAGAAATCATTCGTATTAAGGCAAAACGAATTACTTTGGATGAAATTGAGCAAGTTGTTTATGAAACAACTGACCGTGGAAAGTTTAATGCACTACTAAAACAATTAAATGAAACAGAGCCTTTCCTTGCGATCATTTTCTGTAGAACAAAGAGAAGAGCAAATAAATTAAATGAGCAGTTAAAAGGAAAAGGACTATTATCCGAAGAACTTCATGGGGACTTAACACAAGGTAAACGTGAGAAAGTAATGAAACTATTCCGTGAAGCGAAAATTCAATATCTTGTTGCAACAGACGTAGCTGCAAGGGGAATTGATGTTGAAGGTGTAACTCACGTATTTAACTATGATATTCCAATGGATACTGAAAGCTATGTTCACCGTATCGGAAGAACTGGTCGAGCGGGAGAAACAGGAATTGCAATTACGTTTATTACTCAAAAAGACTTCCATGAGATGAGGTCAATAGAGAAAGAGCTTAATCTTCAAATTAAACATATAAATTTAGTTGAAAAAGACGATTCAAAACAAAGAACTGATCGAACGTATCGTGAGGATTCTAGAGCACCTCGAACAGCAAAACGTCCAGGTAGAGATTCGAAAACGAAAACAAATGAATCTCAGAAGAAACGAAATGAAGAACCAAAACAACCGGGAACACGTACAAGAAATGAATCAAGAAGAGGGAAAAATGAACAGTCTTCTGATCAAACTCGCTCAAGAGCTACTGATTCAAAAAGAAAAAAGGATGTAACTTCAAAAAAGCAGTCTTTTTCAAAAACTAGTAATAGTAAGCAAGATAGAACGAGTCAACAAAGAGATCAAAGGAATGGCCGTAGTCATAAAGTGAAGTCTAAAAGAGCACCTAGATAACTAGGTGTTTTTCTTCTTGATTGACATATGATAAGGAAGAATTGAAAATAATGTTGATATGATTATAAAGAAATTAAGGTGATCTAATGAGCCAACATGAATTTGATGAAAATAAAGAAGTTAAACATATGGAAGAGTTAATGGTATTAATAGAAGACGCAAAAGAATTTATCCCATATGGCAAAGTAGCAAATTACATTCCTGCGCTTGCCAAGGCGAATAAAAAAGATTTAGCAGTAGCTGTGTTTTTACCAGATGGACGACATTTTGAAGCTGGTAATACAAGCACTCGATTTACTTTACAAAGTATATCTAAAGTCATTTCATTAGCCTTAGTATTAATGGATCGTGGAGAAGATTATGTGTTTGAGCGAGTAGGGATGGAGCCAACGGGTGACCCTTTTAATTCAATCGCCAAATTAGAGGTGCGTTCAGCTGGTAAGCCTTTAAATCCAATGATAAATGCGGGTGCTCTTGCTGTAACAAGCATGATTAAAGGGCATAGCGTTAAAGACAGATTTAATCGTCTACTCGATTTTATGAAAGTATTAACGGATAATAAAGAGTTATCATACTCCAAAGAGGTAGCTATATCTGAGTTCGAAACGGCTCACTTAAATCGATCTCTAAGCTACTTTATGAAGGAGCACGGGATTATTACTGAAGATGTTGAACTATTATTAGATTTATATACAAGACAATGTGCGATAGAAGTAAATTGTGTTGAACTGGCAAGAATCGGACTAATCTTTGCGTTAGATGGATATGATCCGGTTTCAAAGACACAAATTATGCCTGAAAAAATAGCAAAAATCTGTAATACATTTATGGTGACATGCGGAATGTATAATGCATCAGGTGCATTTGCTATAAAAGTAGGTATTCCAGCTAAAAGTGGCGTTTCAGGTGGCGTGATGGGGGCAGTTCCACGACGCTTTGGAATTGGCGTATATGGCCCATCACTTGATGAAATTGGAAATAGTATAGCTGGTATTAAATTATTAGAGTTACTGGCACAAAAATATAATTTAAGTATTTTTTAAAAGCTGATTTCTTATATATCATAGTTATTTAAGAATGCGTTAGTTGATTACAACTCCAGGATGCTCCCTATCCGTGGGGCAAGACCTGAGAATGGAAGGTATGCTAAAACCACGACGTCCTGTCGTAACACATGCATGCCCCACATACTGTGGGCCTCTTGTGGGGTCTCGGCCTTCCTACATATCCGACAGGAGTCTCGACCTTCCGTTATAGTCAACTTTTGCCTCATCGTTTAAAATTTTAAAAGTAACAATCTTTCAGTCTTTAATACTAATCATAAAAACTCTATTCTGATTGTATATTTTTGGTGAAACAAATACATTCATTTTAGGAGTTTTTTCCTTTCCCACTTACCATAGAAATTGTGTATAGTAATGGTAGAGAGAAAAGGGGATAGTTGAATGGAATATTTAAGTTTATTATTTTTTCTTGGTATCGGTGCAGCTGTAGTAGGAACTTTAGCAGGTGGTGGAGGATTAATAACCTTGCCAATTATGATTTTTTTAGGAATTCCGATTCAGACGGGAATTGCTACTAATAAGTTTGCCTCAGGATTAGGATCATTCAGTAGTATACTTTATACAATTAGGAAAAAAGATTTCAAGTATTCTTTAATCATTCAATTTATAGTTGTTTCAATCATTGGTGGAGGAATAGGTGCTTATATTACAAGTATGTTAGATGAACATGTAATGAATATTGTAGCACTCGTTTTATTATCTGGGTCACTCTGGCTAACGTTCGCTAGTAAAAAGTGGAACTATGAAACTAAGAATAAAGAAAACTTTGAACATCAAACATTCATAGATAAAAGCATTCAAACTGGNATTGGTATTTATGATGGTGGCTTTGGTCCAGGTTCATCTACCTTNGCAATTTTATATTTTATCAAAAAAGGATTTACGTATGTAAACGCAGTTCAATTGGCAAGAGTATTAAATTTTGGTAGCTGCTTATCAGCTTTTGTTATTTTTTATATGACTGGACATTTTCAGTGGAAAATCGCCTTAACAATGGCGGCTGCATCCATCATTGGAAATCAAGTTGGTCTAAGGTTTGCTGAATATGTACCAATTAAACTTGCGAGAATTTTATTAATCTCAGTTTCAGTATTATTAATAGTTCAAGTTAGTCTAAAGTTATTTGTGTAAAGGAAGCTGAATTGCTTCCTTTTTTGTTTGAAAAAAATAGGTGAGCTTTATTCTAAGCAAAAGTGAAATCCTTGAGTTGAAAATGGATTTTTGTAATGAGATTCTGGATCAAAACATAAAGTAGTAGAGATTTATAAGAAGAGGTTGAAATTATTTTTAAATGAAGTTGGGAGGAAACCATATGGTTAAACAAGTTCTCCTATTCACTGATTTAGGTATAGATGATGCATTTACAATGTTATATGTCCTTTTTNGAAAAGATATAGAATTAGTAGGNATTGTAGCCGATTATGGTAATGTAACTAGGGATAAGGCTGTATGGAACATCAATTATTTAAAGTATATTACTGGTAGACAAGAGATTCCTGTATTTCTTGGTGCATCGATCCCATTAACAGGTATTGGAGTGGAAACTTTTCCAGAAGTACATGGGGAAGCGGGGTTAGGGCCAATCATTCCTCCGAAAATTAATTATCCTGTATCTCCTATTAGTGAAATATATCATATGAAAAATATTGATTTACAAAACTTAACGATTATTAATCTAGGTAGACTGTCTTCTTTGGCAACAGCCTTCGTATTAAATTTAGAAATAATGGAAAATGTGAAAGAATACATTTGCATGGGTGGTGCTTTTTTTTACCCTGGAAATGTGACTGCAGTAGCTGAAGCAAACTTTCATTTGGACCCTTATGCTGCTAATTTAATTGTACAATACGCAAAAAATTTAACGATTATACCACTAAACGTAACTCAACATGCGATTGTTACTCCGGAAATGGTAAATCAGATAAATGATTTTCATCAAGTGACACAGGATCCTGCAGGTTTGATTATTAAACCAATGTTAGATTATTACTATAATTTCTATTCAAAATCGAATCCCGGTATTGAAGGAAGTCCGATCCATGACTTTTTAACGGTTTGGTATTTATTGCATCCTAATGCTGTCGGTCTATCAAAAGTACCTATAAAAGTAATTCCCGACCAAGGTGAAGGGTTTGGTCAAAGTATTGCAGATTTGCGTGCAACACCTGACCCAAAATATAAAACACATAGTGTCGCTTTTCAGTTTGATTATGAATTATTTAAACATGATATAATGAATACATTCCTAACGAATCGGTTTCTTCCTAGTAAATAATATTGTTGGAGAATATAAAAGCAAAGCAATTTATTTTTTAAATTCACAATGAATCTTTCTACTATTAGAGGTGTAAAATGAACAAAAATGAGTATCAGTGGGTTAAACAGAATCGCAAGGTACTGCTAGATTTTTGCGGTAAAATAGATGAAAAAGATTTTAATCGAAGAATTGATGGATTTGGTTTTCAAAGTATGAAAGAAACATTGCTTCACGTGGCAGAATGTTATCATGCATGGATTGGTTCGTTTATACTACAGAAAACAACGAAACCAATTACGCCAAAGGAATTTGTCATTCATGTTAGTTTAAATGATATTAAGTTACGTTTTGAACAAGCAGATGAAATGTTAAATGAGTTTTTTGAATCATTCCATGAACAAATGGATGTACCCATTCAACAATCAATTCCTTGGAGAACTACTACTGAAGTCATTTCGATGACGCCTCGAAAATTACTGACACATACAATCACACATGAATATCACCATAAAGGACAAATTGTATCCATGGCGCGTAATATGGGATATGAACCACCTAACACAGATATTTTAGGAACGGATGATTAATCTAATTGAATGGAACTAATAGTCTCATATCAGGTTCTATGAGAAATATAATGTAACAGCTTAGAAGCATGATTCCTAATTAAAAGGGGAGTAATGCTTTTTATTTTTTCAATTAAGAAATACATTTTCATTAAACTGATATAATATTTTTAATGAGTACAAGCAAAGCTTAGTTCATCAATATAAGGAGGCAAGTATGGAGTTAGAAACGGCTTATATAGATACCCCATTAGGCATGATGAGAATAGTTGGAAATAATGAAGGGGTTGCATTTATTGATTTTTTGAAAGAAAAAGAAGTGGTTCCAAATGAGGGTGTGCCTTTGAGTTTAATAGATGCAGCGAATGAAATGAATGAATATTTTAATGGAAAGCGAAAAGATTTTACGATACGCTCTATTGCAAAAGGGACTGCATTTCAAGAAAAGGTATGGAGTGAATTATTAAAGATTCGATATGGCGAAACTGCTTCATATGCTGATCTCGCGAATCGAATTGGAAATCCAAAGGCAGTTAGAGCAGTTGCCAACGCAAATGCTAGGAACCCATTGAGTATAGTCGTTCCTTGTCATCGCATTATCGGTTCAAATGGTAAATTAACTGGATATGCCGGTGGATTATGGAGAAAAGAGTGGCTGCTGAGCAAGGAGAAGAATTTGTGATAAAAAAAGGCGGTAAAGCTGTATTATAATACAGCTTTACCGCCTTTTTTGTTCAACTTAATCTTTATTATTTAGTTCAGGATCATCATTGTTGATATTAATCTCAATGTTTGTTTCAATCTCGTCATCTATTATTTTATCAGCAAATTTAGCTTTTTTTCTTAGACGGATAATCCTTGCAATATTAACAACGACCACTTTACAGATTGCATATGTTGGCACAGCAAGAATCATACCCATTACGCCAGCAAAATTGCCTGCAAATAATAATAAAAGAATGATTGTAAGTGGGTGGATATTTAGTTTTTTGCCCATGATATAAGGCGAAATTAAGTTTGAGTCAATTTGTTGGACGATTAAAATAATCAGTACAACAAGTAAAGCTAATTTTGGTGAAATAAGGGCGGCAATAATTACAGCAGGAGCTCCACCGATAAATGGTCCAAAATAAGGAATAATATTTGTGATTGCTGCGACTAAGCCTAAAATTAAAGCATTTTGTAAACCGATAATGCTATATCCNATAAATGTACCAATTCCTACAAATATACAAACTAGCGTTTGTCCCTGAATATAAGAAGCTAACGTTTCACTTGTTTCTTTCGCTATATGAATTGCTTCATTTCGTAAACTTGGTGGTAAAAAGCGAGACATAGCTTTAGGGAACTTGTGTCCATCTTTAAACATGTAAAATAAAATGAATGGAACTGTTAAGATGATTAAAGTTACATTACTTAATACACTAAAAATGGCTCCGATGCCACCTGTTATCCCACCAATAAACACAACAGCATAATCTGCAATCTTTTGTTCTATATCTTTAATCTCAACGTAATTTTGACTTCCTAACCATTCTTCTAATAGTCCAAGTTGATTAGTTGTTTGATCCACAATTCTTGGCATTTTATTTACCAAATCTTTAAACTGTTCCATTAAAGTTGGGAATACATTAACAGTAGATATGACTGCAACTAAAATCAAAGCAACATATAAAATAATAATACCAATCGATCTCGGAATTTTTTTTCGCTCTAAAAAATCTATAATTGGAGCGAATAAGAAGTAAAGAAAGACTGAAACAAGTATTGGCGCGAACAATGTACTAATTAAGATAGCGATTGGTTGGAATAAGAAAGTTATTTTTGTTCCAACAAATAATACTAAAAATAACAATAATAGTTCGATCGTCCAGAATAATAATTTTGAATTTCTAAACAATGTAAAGTCCTCCTTTTCTAAAATTTATATAAAGTGCAAATATATATAATATTTTAAATGTCCTATATAACTANCATATTATAACAAAAAGAGATGCTTGTAAAAGCACCTCTTACTCATTTGGTTCTGTGATTGTTTTCATTGTACCAGTTTTATATTTGTTGTTAGTATAGAATCTGAATAAGTCACCATAGACGATGTTATCTGATAGCGTTAATTCTTTTTTCGCCTTGTCGATCAATTGTTTGGACTCTTGTTCCTCAACTTCAACTTTTTCACCAGTAAATCGATCGTAGAAGGTAGTAGAACCAGCTACATAATAATATTTACTTGTTACGAAGCTTCCGTCTCTGAAAACTGTAAATTCAGGATGATTTGGACTAAATAAATCTTTTCCGAATTCAATATCAGTTTTAGTATCGACCCCAAGTAAATGTAGAATAGTAGGTTTTACATCTATTTGACCAGCAATTTTTGAAATTGTTTTACCAGTTTCTTGTTTTGGTAAATGAATAATTAATGGCGTACGTTGTAAGTCCATGTGATCATATGGAGTAATCTCTTCTTTACCAAGGAATTGAGCCATTGCTCTATTATGATTCTCTGAAATACCGTAATGATCACCATACATGACAATAATTGTATTATCGTATAGACCCGAAGATTTCAAACCATCAATAAAATGTTTAATTGANTCATCCATATATCGAACCGTCGTTACGTAGCGATCTAATGTTTCGTCACCAGAGTTGAATTGATCAATATATTGATCTTCAGGATCTAGTGTAAACGGATAATGGTTAGATAATGTTAAAAAGCGNGAGTAAAACGGTTGTTTTAATTGATTTAATAAAGGTAATGATTGTTGGAAGAAATCNTCATCCTTCAATCCCCAGTTAACAGAATTTTCATCATTAATATCGTAATCTACTTCATTGAAGTAGCGATCATAACCTAGAGTAGGGTACATTACATTTCG
>JGI25151J46595_10002768_pt1 | contig 10174 bp, 8 predicted proteins | sample AraplaMF_Col_mLB_FD_46595 | JGI IMG/M metagenome (IMG submission 46595) | reverse complement strand
CCTCCTAGTAAGTCTATCCGATTTCCCCACCACGTATAACTTTATATATTTTTTGACAGCTACTCAATATTTTGTACCTGTTCACGAATTTTTTCAAGGTTATTTTTCATTTCTACAACATATTTTGAAATTGTTAAGTCGTTTGCCTTAGAACCGATCGTGTTAATTTCCCGATGCATCTCTTGTACAATGAAATCCATTTTTCTACCAACAGGCTCCTCGATCTCAAGGGCTTCATGAAATTGAGCTAAATGACTTTGCAAGCGAACCAATTCTTCATGAATATCCGAGCGCTCCGCAAACATCGCTACCTCTGTCAGCAACCTTTGTTCATCTAACTCATGATTATGTAATTCTTTTAAGCGATTTTCCAATCGTTCACGATATTTTTGAGTAACAATTGGTGCATGCGGAATAATCGCATTTACACAATCGTGTATCTCTTGTAAACGATACGCCATATCTTTATGTAATCGTTCTCCTTCGCCATCTCTCATCGTTTTTAACGTACGAGCAGCTTGGCGAACAGCTTCATATAAATTTTGTTCAAATTGTTCATTTACATTTTCCATTTCTTCAATCGCCGTTACTTCTGGCATTGCCATTAATTGTTGAAGTGTAATGGAATCTTGTAATTGAAATTTCGTTTTCACGTCTTCCATAATGGATTTATACTGCTTGAGAAGCGGCCAATTCACACTTAACTTTCTTTCAACAAGCCCTTCCCCTGTAATAATAATGGACACTTCAATACGCCCGCGGCGAACTTGTTCTGCAATTAACTTACGAATTTTGTCCTCAAAAACCATCATTTGTTTCGGAAGTCGAATGTTCATCTCTAAAAAACGATGGTTCACTGACTTCATTTCTACTGTAATTTGAAAAGCATCATTTTCCACTTTCGCTCTTCCAAATCCTGTCATACTAGAAATCATCTTTATCACATCCACACCATGAAATAACTCAATGAAAAAGGTAATAGAGATGCAACTCTACTACCTTTTGTAAATTATATCACATTTTCATATCATTGACTATTTCAAGTTTATGCCTCTCTTATACAATATCGGCTTCTTCTTCTCCTTTTTCCCTGTCAATAAAGAGCCGACTAATAAAAATGTTGGAATGGACGATAAACCAACGATTAATAACCAATCTCTCGCTTGAATTGGCATTGTACTAAAAATCGGTTGCAATGGTGGATAATAAATAACCACAAGCATTAATAACACCGAAATAATAACTGCTCCAACCAAATATATATTCCCAAAAGGATTACGATGGAATATAGAGTGTTCACTGCGGCAGTCAAATACATGAATAAGCTGTGCTAAAACTAGTGTAGCAAAAGCTACTGTTTGCGCATATTTCAATTCATTTGGATGCTGATTAAATGCAATAATAAATGCCAGCAAGGTTACAATACCAATTAAAAAGCCTCTACTCACAATTTTCCAAGCCAACCCTCTTGCAAACACCCCTTCTTTCGGATGCCGTGGATTTCTTCTCATCACATCTCCCTCAGCTGCATCTAACCCTAGTGCCATTGCTGGTAAACCATCTGTTACTAAATTCACCCATAAAATTTGAATTGGAACCATCGGAAGTGGTAAAGCAAGCATCATCGCAAATAACATAACTAAAATCTCTCCAACATTTGATGCTAATAAATACCGAATGAACTTCCGAATATTCTCATATATATTTCGTCCCTCTTTAATTGCCGATTTAATCGTAGCAAAGTTATCATCTAGCAAAACAAGAGAGGAAGCTTCTTTAGCTACATCCGTTCCTGTAATTCCCATCGCTATCCCAATATCAGCTGTTTTAATAGCAGGAGCGTCATTCACTCCATCACCTGTCATCGCCACAATATGATCTTTATTTTGAAGAGCTTTTACAATTTTTAATTTATGTTCAGGAGATACACGTGCAAATACATAGGTATCTTCTACAATATCCTCTAGTTCATCTACAGACATATTTGCTAATTCTACACCTTCTATAACGCGGCCATTCGGTGGTAAAACCCCTAACTGCTCCGCAATTGCCATCGCTGTTACTTTATGGTCTCCTGTAATCATTACCGTTTTAATACCAGCCTCTTTACACTCTTTTACGGCCTGTTTCACTTCTGGTCTTGGCGGGTCTATCATTCCTTGTATCCCGACAAGCATGAAATCTTTTTCTACTTCTCTTTCATGTTCAATTGAATCTGTTACTTTTAAAGCCCTAAATGCAACAGCAATCGTTCGAAGCGCTTGACTTCCAAGGTTATNAATTGCCGCTTGCACTTCTTTACGATATAACTCACTTAAAGGTTGCTGTTTATCCCCCCATAAAATTGTTTGGCTCATTTGCAAAAGAACATCAGGTGCCCCTTTTGTGACTACAAATTTTCTACCATCACGATCACGAACGATTACGCTCATCATTTTTCGTGTGGAATCAAAAGGGAGTTCATGAATAATTTCAAACTTCTCTTTTAAAGCTTCTCGGGATATTCCTGCTTTCATCGCCGCTGCAACGAGCGCACCTTCTGTCGGATCTCCATCTAGGACATATGTTTTTTTCTTTTTTACAATGCTCGCGTTATTGCATAAACACCCAAATGTTAATAATTGATATAACGCCCTTGTAGATTCCGGATTAACCTTCTGCTCACCTTTCATAAATGATCCAGTAGGCTCGTAGCCTTGCCCGGTTACATGCCATGTTTCGCCACCTGACCACATATGTGTTACCATCATTTTATTTTGTGTCATCGTACCCGTTTTGTCCGAACAAATAACAGAAGCACATCCTAAAGTTTCTACTGCTGGTAATTTTCGAACAATCGCTCTCTTTTTAATCATGCGCTGTACACCAAGTGACAATGCGACCGTAACAATCGCTGGTAATCCTTCTGGAATTGCTGCAACAGCAAGTGACACACCCGCTAAGAACATATGATACACTTCATTCCCTTGATACACTCCAGCTAGTACAACAAGTGCTGTTAAAATAAGGGCAACAATGATTAGAATCTTCCCAAGTTGTTCTAATCTTCTTTGCAGCGGTGTTTCCATTTGCTCTGCATTTTGCAACAGATTTGCAATCTGCCCCATAGCCGTGTTCATCCCTGTAGCTACTACTACTCCGGCCCCGGAACCCCTTGTTATCATCGTCCCCATAAATGCCATATTTTTTTGATCACCAATCGCAACATTTTGACCGCTTAATGCTTCCACTTTCTTTTGAACAGGTACAGATTCTCCCGTTAAAGCCGATTCCTCGATATATAAACTCGATGCTTCAACAAGACGAATATCAGCACCAATACGGTCGCCGCTAGAAAATTTAATGATATCCCCAAGGACAAGTGCTTTAGATGGTATTTTCATCCATTTTCCATTTCGTAAAACCGTTACTTGCGGGGCAGCTAATTCTTTCAAAGCCTCCAATGATTTTTCTGCTTTTCTTTCTTGAAAAAAACCAAGAACACCATTGATAATAACAATTGCGACAATTGCAATCGAATCAATATACTCTCCTAAAAAAGCTGAAATGATTGTCGCACCAAACAAAACAAGTACCATAAAATCTTTAAACTGCGCCAAAAATACAAGAAGTGCAGAAGGCCGCTTTGCTTCTTGTAATTCATTTGGCCCTAGCTTCTTTAAGCGCCCTTCCGCTTCTTGCTCTGACAGTCCTACCTTCACATTCGTATTCGTTCTTTCTTCCACTTCATGTGCACGCATTTCATACCAATTCATCTCGCTATCGACCTCCTGATTGCAGACATGCTCTAATGAAAGCTTATTCAGTCCCGTCCAAAAAAATGCTATAATTAACATTTAGTTAGAAAGGAGTGTTCATAATGGCATTCGATGGATTATTTACAAGAGCGATTACACATGAAATTGCAAATTCTCTTCAAACAGGAAGAATTTCAAAAATATATCAACCCTCAAAATATGAGGTTTTGTTACATATTCGAGCAAACGGAAAAAATCAAAAATTACTTATTTCCGCACACCCTACATACGCACGTATGCATCTTACAAATCAAAGTTATGATTCACCAGCATTACCACCAATGTTTTGCATGCTTCTTCGCAAACATTTAGAAGGTGGATTTATTGAGAAAATTGAACAAATCGATTTAGAACGTATCATTCAAATTACCGTTCGAAGCCGTAACGAGATTGGGGACGAATCGTTAAAAACATTAGTGATTGAAATAATGGGTCGTCACAGCAATATTATTTTAGTAGACGCGAAAACAAATATCATTTTAGATAGCTTAAAGCACGTTTCTTTAGCGGTAAATCGGCATCGTACTGTATATGCTGGCGCTGAATATNTTGCACCACCAGCACAGCATAAAATTAATCCCTTGCAGATTGAAACACAAGATGAGTTTATTAGGCCACTAGACTTTTTAGCAGGAAATATGGATAAACAACTTGTTGGGGCCTTTATGGGGATTTCTCCGCTATTTGCAAAAGAAGTTGTAAAGAAAGCTGTTATGGTAAATGAACATGCATTATCAGAAGCGTTTTTCACATTACAAAAACCAATGCAAGCGCATCAATATGAACCAACAATGATAACGGCAAATGGAAAAGAGTTCTTTTATCTCTTCCCTCTTACACATTTAAAAGGGGATAATAAAACATTCTTATCTGTAAGTGAATTATTAGATCGATTCTTCTTTGGAAAGGCTGAACGCGATCGTGTAAAACAACAAGCACATGATTTAGAACGATTTATGCACAATGAAAAAGCAAAAAATGAAAAGAAATTAATTAAATTACAAAAAACACTACAAGATGCTGGGAAAGCTNATAAATATCAATTATTCGGTGAACTTCTTACAGCTAACATGTATGCATTAAAAAAAGGTGACAAAGAAATTGAGGTTGTCAACTACTACGATGAAAATGGCGGAACAGTAAAAATTACATTAGATCCACTGAAAANACCGTCAGAAAACGCACAACGTTATTTCCAAAAGTATCAAAAAGCGAAAAATTCTGTNGCAATCGTAAAAGAACAAATTGAAAAAACAAATGAAGAAATCCTTTACTTTGATAGCCTACTTCAACAAATGGAGGCTGCTTCTTCAAAAGATATCGAGGAGATTCGCGAAGAATTAGCTGAAGAAGGTTATATGCGTAACCGTAAGTCGAAGAATACAAAGAAAAAAACATCAAAACCGATATTAGATAAATATATCTCTACCGATGGAACAGAAATTTTAGTCGGTAAAAATAATAAACAAAATGACTATTTAACAACCAAATTTGCACGTCGTGATGAAATTTGGTTACATACAAAAGATATTCCTGGTTCTCACGTTGTTATTCGCTCATTAGAACCAACTGAAGAGACTTTATTAGAAGCTGCTAAACTCGCTGCTTATTACAGTAAAGCAAAAGATTCTAGTTCTGTTCCTGTAGATTTCACAAAAATTCGCCATGTNAAAAAACCAAGCGGTGCTAAACTTGGGTTTGTGACATATGATAATCAACAAACATTGTATGTAACACCAGATGCTGATACGGTGATGAAATTAAAAGCTTAAAACAAAAAGAGGTAATAACGATATTAATTAAATCGTTATTACCTTTTTTTATACCTATCACTTAATAAAAACTATTTTTCACAAAAAAATTATTGAGCAATTAAAAATATATCGTGTTAAAAAGTTTATACCCTAGATTTTCATGTCAAAAAAATGTAGACACATATAATTTTATATGTCTACATTTTTTGACAGTATATTCATTACTAAGTATCTTCCCTCATAAAGTGAAGCTTTAATCAGTAGGAGGTTTTCTTCATCCCCACTGATTATTAGCCCTCACCAATCGGGTGCCCGACCCCCACCTATCTTCTTTACTTTTGTTGAATTTTACAGTGGGGGTCTTATTGCCCACGAACAGCTAGATTGAGAATATTGGCATAATTATTGCTTTATATAGACAATGAAAAGGAGGAATCAAAATGACTACTAGAATCAAAAAAATTCAAGAACAACTAACCGAATATGGAATAGACGGATTACTCATTACGAAAAAGGAAAATCGCCAGTATGCAACTGGATTTACAGGTAGTGCTGGAGTCGTATTACTATCTGCAACTGAAGCTGTATTCATTACAGATTTCCGCTATGTCGATCAAGCAAAAACACAGGTACAAGAAACTGAAATCATTATGCATAAAGGAAACATAGAACAAGAGATTGCAAATCAGACAACTAGATTAAACATCCAAAGACTAGGCATCGAAGAAAACAATATGACCTTAAAACAGTATAGTTCGTTAAAAAAATATACAAACATCAAACTTGTACAAGTAAGTGAACTAGTAGAAACAATCCGTTCCATTAAGGAAGAGTCTGAAATCGAAACAATTAAAGTTGCAGCACGTATGGCCGATGAAGCATTTCAACATATAACAGGATTTCTAAAACCCGGTGTATCTGAATTTGATGTCCGAGATGAATTAGAGTTTTTTATGCGAAAACAAGGGGCCTCTTCCTCATCATTTAACATTATCGTAGCTTCTGGAGTCCGTTCTTCTCTTCCCCACGGCGTTGCCACAAATAAGATGATTGAAAACGGAGATATGGTTACATTAGATTTCGGTGCACTTTACAATGGGTATTGCTCTGATTTAACACGTACTATTGCGATTGGAAGTTACTCCAAAGAATTCGAAAAAATATATAGTATTGTATTAGAAGCATTAAAACGAGGAACCAAAGCAATCCGGCCTGGTGAATCCGCAAAAACGATTGATGATGTGACAAGAAATTACATTACAGATAACGGCTACGGTGAATACTTTGGCCATTCTACCGGCCATGGCGTTGGATTAGAACTTCATGAACCACTTCGATTATCACAAGAAAGTAAAGCTACTTTACAAGAAGGAATGGTTGTTACTGTCGAACCAGGTATTTATATTCCAAACTGGGGTGGCTGTAGGATTGAAGATGATATTGTCATTACAAAAGATGGGCATGAAGTAATTACAAAGGCAAATAGAGACCTTATTGTTATTGGTTAATAACCACAAACTTGATTCATATACGCTCCTAAAAAAGAATTTCTTTCTACATATAGAAACCCTTCTATAAAGAAATTATTTATTAGGAGGAATTTCTATTGAATTTCGTAATTGATAAGATTGACGGATTAAACACAGAGTTCTCAAAACTTGTTTCTATGATGAATTATACTCGCTATACAACTATGCAAGCTGTACAAGACTTAACAATTGAAGAACTCGATTATTTGCACGATGATCAGGCAAACTCGATTGGTATGCTTTTGTACCATATGGCTGCAGTCGAGTTTTATTATCAAATTCATCCCTTTGAAGATCGCGAGCCAACAGAAGCTGAATTAGAACGCTGGTTACCAGGAGTTGAATTGGGTGATCTTGGACGTCAAACGATTAAAAATCACCCTATAGACTACTACATAGATACGTTACAAGAAGTTCGCGATAAAACGATTGCAACGTTTCAATCACTACCAGATGAATGGCTATATAAAACCACAACGTTTTGGCACGACAAACCTGCAAATAACTACTTCAAATGGTTCCATGTATTCAAGGATGAGCTGAGTCATCGCGGGCAAATTCGTTTAATTAAAAAAATGCAAAAAACTCATTCTGTAAAATAATAAAAAGTGCTATCTCTTAGCGAGGTAGCACTTTTTTATGTTTTAGATACGTCATCACCTAATAATAATTTTTTATTCACTTTTGTAACAATCATTCCCACAATACCTAAGATTATAAGTAAATATACTAATCTAGCAAAAGATAGCCACCCTTGAAAAATTGGCATCATATCCATTTGTCTACCGCCTTCCAACAATATGAATGGCACTGTAGCTATTAAAATGACAAACTCAATTCCTAAAACGATCTTCTTTTTTCGGGTGTATGCTCTAAATTCATCCCAACAATATAATACAGCAAAAATAAAACCCACTGCATAAATAATGTCGATCCAATCACTTTCAATAAAATACTTTAAAATAAGTCCTATAGCAAAGCATCCCATAAGACCGTAAAAACCTATTTTCTCCTTCATATATTCCATCTCTCTATCTAGTAATAAAACCGTATAATATTTTATCCACTTTCAGGATTATTTGTATTATATCATCCACTTTCACCTTGTAAGTGCAGTACATGAAATTGTTATATTTTCTTTCTCTACGTACTCACACACTCCCACTCTCTTCATACACTAAACTACCCGAACGCCTAAAGGATGTGAGCAAAATGGGAGTAGAATTAACACTTCTGCACGCCCTCTATATTCTTTGTTTACTTACAATTATCACCTTTTTTTATTCTTCGAAAAGATACGACAATCATTTGTATTGTTTTTTATCTTTTTACTAGCTCTAACCGCAACACATTCCATTCCTCTTGCCGTTAGCGAGATTTTTCAAAGTTTTATCTATGCCATTACCGAACTACTACCAACTATTTTAATCATCTCTATTATTATTTCAATGAGCAATTTACTCGTGCATACTGGTTCTGTTGAATCAACTGAACCAGCTAAAGTTCTTACTTCTATTACTCCTCGCACAAAAAAATGGTTAGCAATTTGTAAAGTAGATCCATTCGAACTTGCTAGACGCAATTTTATACCGGTCGTTATCGGGTTAATTGTCACTACAATTGTCGCGATGTTTCTTTTATAACCGTAGACAAGTTTTCTTTGCTTACTGTTTTCCTTTGCGAACTGTTGAAATATACTGATTCCCAAAAGGGATTTCAAACCATCTGTCAAAATTATATTAAGAGAACAATTAGTTTAAAACGTTTAAAAGAAACATATTACTTCTTAAGAAAAGGGGACATAACCATGAGTGAATTGATTTTCTTCTTATTTATTTGTCCATTACTTATTTTTATTGTTTCAGTACTTGGGACACGTAGAACAAGAACGTATTACGTAATGCCAATTGTAACGTTTGCTATTTTTCTTATATTAGGAGTTATATTGTTTCCCCCTTCATTTTTCTTTTGGGTTGGCATGTATAGCATCTTCTCATTTATCGTTTCTTATATAACTTTATTATTTGTAAAGGGGTATGAAGCTGTGGAGGGAAAATAGTAATATCTTTTATTTAAGAAATTTAACGATTCTGTTTGAAAATGTACCTCTCATCTTCAAAATCATTCTCTTTATCTTTTTTAAATAGCCTTTTTAATTTATCAAACAATCTTTCCCCTCCACCTAAAGATAATGATATATAAGTTTTCGTTTTCTTAGCTTGATGACAATGGGGTAACACAACATGCCCATCAACTTAAGACATTTTATAATTCATAAATATTTAAAGATGAAGTTACCGCTCAGAGAAAAATTTGATAAAGTTTTTAATAATATTCTTCCTTATCGCAATAATTATATTTTATAAAGCTGGGTCCTGCCACATCGCTATCAAGCTAGTATTTTGAAATGTCCCCACAACGAAAAAAATGAAAGCTGTATTCCCATGCAACTATGAAGAGATAAAATTTTCGTTTTGAGGAAACTTCAGTAACGTTCAATTCGTCTTGTAAGCTCTTTTCAATATATTCAATTGAGTTTTGTATTCTTTCAAAATGATTCATTCCTCAATACCACAGTATATTCATATTTTATAATTCAAACAAAATATTTTTTGGTAATTTGCGCTAATTCTACCTTTATATTGTAACCTATACTCTGTGCCTCTTTATGAATTTTAAGTGCATTTAAAAAGATGGCTTTCCTTTAACGCAAGGAAAGCCATCTTTTAATTTTCATAAGTTATCTTTTTACCATTGTTTCCATCTTATGCAAACTTATGAATACTTTGATTAGGGATCTGTATGAACTATTTAAGGGCGCAACACATTTGTACCAGAGCCAATAATCGTATACATGTGCTTTCAGATAGATAAGTAATGTTTATGAACACATAAAAAAAGAAGAGAATTTTTATAATTCTCTTCCTTTTTAAGTAGGGAAACTTTCATGTTCTTTAGTTGTTCAGTTCATTGAAAAATGCTGTAAAATTTACCCTTTCTATTATCTACTCTTGAAAATTAAGGTTCTTATTCGTCTTTTGAAGTAGCTCCCTATCTTCATCAAGCAAAAAATAAAAACATCCCAAAAACGAAA
>JGI25151J46595_10002738_pt1 | contig 10275 bp, 7 predicted proteins | sample AraplaMF_Col_mLB_FD_46595 | JGI IMG/M metagenome (IMG submission 46595) | reverse complement strand
GTGGCTTCCGGTGTGGCTTCCGGCGTTCTCTCTGGCGTGGCGCCGCCCTTGTCCAGCGCGCGCTGCCGGTAATAGCCGCGCACGATCTGCTGCGCCACCGCCAGGCGCGCGCTGACCGGCACCGGAAAACGCACCACCGCATCGAAGCGGTCCACATCGAACGGCTCGAATATCACGCGCGGCTCGAACTGCGACAGGTCCACGAAGCGCATGTCGCCATAGCGGCGCAGCGTGCGGCCGGCCTCCTCCATGAAGCCTTCGCACGCGCGGCGCGCCACCTGCACCAGCAGCGCCTCCACGCGCTCGGGGTCGTCGCCCACGGCCAGCGGAATCCGCACCATGTCGAGCGTATAGGCGCCGGCCTGCGAGTGGTTGCGCACGGCCGTGGTCAGCAGCAGGCTGTTCGGCACCTGCACCGTGAAGCCGGTGTACTGGCGCGCGGCGGCCACCTCCACCAGCGTGGTGGACATCACGTCCATGTCGATCACCTCGCCGCCGAACTGGCCAATCTCCACCAGGTCGCCGAGCTGGAACGGGCGCGTGATCATGCGCATGAACGCGCCCAGGAAACACATCACGAGTTCCTTGCCCACCAGCAGCAAGGCCGCCGCGAAGGCCGCCAGCGAAATCGCCACGCTCTTGAGCTCGGACACCCAGATGCCCAGCAGCAGCAGGAACACCACGGCCGCCACCAGGTTGCGCGAGGCCACCGTCCAGGCGCGGTAGCTGCCCCGGTTGTCGGCCTGCAACCGCCCCGAGAAGAAGCGGTTGATCAGCTTGACCACCACCGTGCCGGCTGCGACGACCACCACGCTGGTGATGATGTTGATCAGGATGCTGTCGTTGGCGTTGAAGTGCATGGAAGCCTTGCGTATCGGTCTGCATGCCCCACCTCCGCCTGTAACACATTGTTGCAACCGCCGGCGCTGNTGTGACTGCCCACGGCGATTCTATCCACTTGCAAGTCTGCGGTGCGGCCCCGTCACCGAAAAGTCAGCGCCGTCCGTTTCNNATGTCGGCGTTTCTCCTGCATTGCTGCAACCGCACACGGGCGAAATCAAAAACCGAATCGCCGGGCCGGGGCAGAATCGCCCCCGCCTGCCCCGCCTGCGCCATCTGCTCCGCGCCGGGCAGTTTTGCGAATGCATCGAAACCAGGAGACAAGACTCATGATGTGGAAGATGACCCGCCGCTGGCTGCTGGCCGGCGCCGGCCTGGCCGCGCTGGCCGCCCTGCCCGGCGGCGCGCACGCAGCCGTCACCGCCACGCCCGCCGAGGCGCGCGCGCTGGCCCAGGAGGCCTGGATCTACGGCTTCCCGGTGGTGGAGTCGTACAAGACGCTCTACGCACAGGCGGTGGATCGCACCGACCCCAATTTCAAGGCACCGTTCAACCAGATCGGCCATAGCGCGGGCACGTTTTCGCCNAGGGATACCGCGATCATCACGCCCAACGCGGACACCCCGTACTCGTTCGNCTGGCTCGACCTGCGCGCCGAGCCGATGGTGCTGAGCCTGCCCGCCGTCGAGGCGGACCGCTACTACTCGGTGCAGTTGCTGGACCTCTACACACAGATCTTCGGCTACGTGGGCACGCGCGAGACCGGCAACGGCGGCGGCCACTTCCTGGTGGTGGGGCCGGACTGGCAGGGCCAGACGCCACCGGGCATCGACCGCGTGCTGCGCAGCGAGTCGCGCATTGCCTACGCGCTGTACCGCACCCAACTGTTCGACGACGCCGATCTGGCGCGCGTGGGCCAGATCCAGAAGGGCTACACCGTGCAGCCGCTCTCCGCGTTCCTGCGCCAGCCGGCGCCCGCGGCCGCGCCGCCAATTGCCTGGCCGAAGCCGCAACCGGGCATGACCGACGGCCTTGCCATGTTCCGCTATCTCGATTTCGTGCTGGCACTGGCGCCGACCCATCCCAGTGAAACGGCGCTGATGCAGCGGCTGGCCGCCATCGACGTGGGGCCGGGGCGAACCTTCGACGAGCGCACGTTGACACCGGAGGTCCGCGCAGCCATGGAAGCCGGCATCNCCGACGCGAAGCAGGCGTTCGCCACGTTCCAGACCACGCAGTTGCGCACCCGCAAGGTGANCAGCGCCAATGTGTTCGGNTCGCGCGCCTCGCTCGGCAACAACTATATGTACCGCTACGCCGGGGCGGCGCTGGGCATCTACGGCAATATCGCGGCCGAGGCGCTGTATCCGGGCTATTTCACCGATGCCGACAGCCGGCCGCTGAATGGCGCCGACGGCGCGCGCTATACGCTGCGCTTCGACAAGGACGGCCTGCCGCCCGCCCACGCGTTCTGGTCGATCACGATGTATGACGGCAAGTCGAAGCTGCTGGTGGACAACCCCATCCAGCGATACCTGGTGAACTCGCGCATGCTGCAGTCGCTGCAGCGCGACGCCGATGGCGGCGTGACGCTGCGCATCCAGCATGACGCGCCGGCCGGCGAGGCCCGCCGCAACTGGCTGCCCGCGCCCGCCGGGCCTTTCTATGTGATGCTGCGCATGTACATGCCCAAGGCCGAGGCCGCCGACGGACGCTGGCGGCAGCCGCCGCTGGTGCGGGTGGCNCGCGACGAATAGGCNGAGGCGCCCTCATTGACCCGCGGGCCAGCGCTCAGGAAGCCGGGTTGGCGGCGGTCTGCCAGCCCAGCCCCAGCGCCTTCTGCAGCGACACGTAGTTCTTGAGCAGGTCAGCGTCGCCGGAAATACGGTTCTGCTGCGCNACCACGCGCGTGCGNTCCACGTCGAGCCATTCGAGCATGCTGGCCGTGCCGGCGCGGTAGCGCTGCTGCTGCAGCGTGGAGGCGCGNTCCGCCGAGGCCTCCACGCGGCGCAGCACCACCACGTGCTCGCGCTGGTGGCCNTAGCGCGACAGCGCCACATCGGCATCGCGCAGCGCCTTCAGCACGGTGCCGCGGTAGTTGGCCTCGGCCTCGTCACGGCCGCCTTCGGCGCTGTCCACACCAGCCGCCACGCGCCCGAAATCAAGGATGTTCCATTGCAGGCGCGGCAACGTCAGCCAGGTGCCGTTGTCCTTGCGCGCCAGGTGGCCGGGATCCATCGCACTGAAGCCGAGCGAACCAAGCAGCGACAGCTTCGGAAACCAGTCGGCCTTGCGCACGCCGATCTGCGCCGTGCTGGACGCCAGCCGACGCTCGGCGGCACGGATATCGGGGCGTGCCTTCAGCATCGCGGCCGGGTCTCCCACCGCCACCGTCTCGGGCAGGCTCGGCAGCGGCCGTGGCGTGGCCAGTTCGGCGTCGAGCGTGCCCGGCGCGCGGCCCGTCAGCAGCGCGAGCTGGTCGAAGGCCTCGGCGATACTCGCCTGCACCGGCGACATCTGCGCGCGGGTGTTGTCGAGCTGCGTCATCAGCCGCTCCACTTCCAGTTGCGACGCCACGCCGCGCGCGCGGCGCTGCTGCGTGAGGTCGAGCATGTCGGCCTCGAGCTTCTCGGACGCCTGCAGGTGCGCCAGGCTGGCCTGCTGCTCGCGCAGCGTCACGTAGGCCTGTGCCACCTCGGAGGCCAGTTGCACATGCGCATCGGCCAGCTGCGCCGACGCGGCGTCGGCCTCCGCCGAGGCGGCCTCGATCGAGCGGCGCGTGCCGCCGAACAGGTCGATCTCCCAACTGGCATCGAACGCCGCCACATAGAGCGAGAGCGGCCCACGTCCGCCGCCCGACGAGCGTTCGCCCGACAGCGCGGAGAGGTCTGGCGAACGCGTACGCAGCATCGCCGCATCGAACCCCACCGTGGGCAACAGGTTGGCCTTGTTGCCGGCCAGCCCGGCGCGCGCCTGCCGCACGCGCGCACGGGCCACGTCGATGTCGGGGCTGTCCTTGAGCGCCGTCTCGATCAGCCCGTCGAGCTGTTCGTCGCCCAGCGCATGCCACCAGTCCGCCACGCCGGGCGCGGCGGTCACGGCCGTGGCCGGGGCGTGCGGAAACCGGCCCGCGTCGATCGCGTTGGCGGCCACCTGGGGCGGGCTCCGGTAGTCGGGGCCGACGGTGCATCCGGCGGCAAGCAGGGCGGCGGCAAGCGCCAGCAGGCCGGGCAGCCGGGCGTGTGAGAGTGCAGGCATGATCAATGACCGGTGTGATCGGCGGATACGGGCGCGCCGGGGCGCGGCGGCTTGAGCAGCAGCGCCAGCGGCACGCAGCACAGCAGCGCAATGCCGAGTGCGAAGAAGGTTTCGGAGAACGTCATCACGGCGGCCTGGCGCGCGATCTCGCCGCTGAGCTGGCCAATCGCCTGCAATTGCGCGTGGGCGTAGTCGCCACCCTGCGCCACGAAGCTGGCGATGCTCGACGTCATGTGTTCCTGCCCGATCGCGCTGTTGGCGGTGACCGACTCGCGGATCACGGCGTCGTGGTACGCATTGCGACGATCGATCAGCGTGCCGAGCAGCGCCAGCCCGATCGACCCGCCCAAGTTGCGCGCCATGTTGTACAGGCCGGCGGCATCGCCCGCCTCGTGCGTGGCCACGGCCGCCATCGACGCCTGATTCAGCGGCATCATCGCCAGGATCTGGCCAAACCCCCGCAGGATCTGCGAGACGGTGAAGTCGTGCCCGACGCTGTCCACGGTCAGGCCGATGTCGAGCATGCAGCTGCCGAAAAAACACACCAGGCCGGTAATGACGAGCCAGCGGCTGTCGAACTTGCCCAGCATGCGCGGCAGCACCGGCATCAGCAGGAACGCCGGCAACCCGGACAGCAGCATGATGCCGCCCGCCTGCTCGGCGTTGTAGCCGGCAATCAGCGACAGGAACTGCGGCAGCAGGTACGACACGCCATACAGCCCCGCCCCCACCGTGGTGACGATCAGAATCACGCTCGCGTAGTTCTTGTTCAGCAGCAGCCGCAATCGCACGATGGGCTGCTTCGCCGTGAACTGGCTCACCAGCATCAGAGACAATCCGATGGCCGCCACCAGCGACAGGTAGACGATGGCCGACGATTCGAACCATTGCTCGCGCTGGCCCTCCTCGAGCACCACCGTCAGCGAGCTGAGCCCCACGGTCAGGCCGAAGATGCCGAGCCAGTCGGCCTTGAAGAACGCCTCGATGTTGGCGCGCTCGGGCTTCAGGCCGAAGTACAGCAGCGGCACCAGCACGGCCGTGATGGGCGCGTTGAGGAAGAAGCACCAGCGCCAGTTGACGTTCTCGGCCAGCCAGCCGCCCACCACCGGCCCCAGCAGCGGCCCCAGCAGCACGATCAGGCCGAACATCGACATGCCGATGGGCATCTGGTGGCGCGGCAGGCGGGTTCGCACGATGGTCTGCGCGGTGGGAATCATGGCGCCGCCCGCAAAGCCCTGGCCGATCCGGCCGATGACCATCTCGGTCAGGCTATGCGACATGCCGCACATCATCGAGAACGCCGTGAACAGCAGCGCATTCCACATCAAAAAGCGGCGCAGCCCGAACACGCGCGTGAGCCAGGCCGTCAGCGGAATGATCACGATCTCGGCCATCAGATAGCCGGTGGACACCCACGTGCCTTCGGTGCCCGCCGCGCCAATCTGCCCCTGGATCTGCGGCAGCGCCGAGTTCGTGATCGAGATGTCCAGCGTGGCCAGCAGCGCGCCCAGCGAGCCGGCGGCCACGGCGATCCAGTCGGACGCCGACGCGTTGGGCTGCTGGAGCGGTGTGGGAGATGCAGGCGCCGCCGGGCTGGTTGCGGCTTCAGCCATGGCTGGCTCCGGCAACGGGCGCCTGCACCCGGGCCGGATTCAGGTCGCGCGTGTCCACGTCCACCACCACGGACAGGCCCGGCACCAGCACAGGCCGGGCGTCCTTCGGCACGTCCACGTGGATGCGCACCGGCACGCGCTGGACGATCTTGGTGAAGTTGCCGGTGGCGTTCTGTGCCGGCAACAGCGCGAACTGCGAGCCCGTGCCGGGCGACAGGCTGTCGATCACGCCGTGCAGCGTCTCGCCGGACAGCGCATCCACATGCAGCGTGACCGACTGCCCAGCGCGCATGCGGCCCACCTGTGTTTCCTTGAAATTGGCCGTCAGGTAGAGGTCCTGCACCGGCACCACGGTCAGCAGCCGCGTACCCGGCTGCGCGAACTGCCCCACGCGCACGCCCTTGTCGGCCACGCGGCCCGGCGTGGTGGCGCGCACCACGGTGTCATCCAGATCGAGCCTGGCCTTGCGCGCGCTGGCCTGTGCCACTTCGAGCTGGGCCCGCGCCTGCTGCAGGCGCGTCTGCAGCGTCACGGTCTGGCTCTGCTCCACGCGCAGCGCGGCTTCGTTCGCGGCCAGCGTGGTGCCGGCGCGCGTCTGGGCGTTGCGCAGCTCGGCGGTGCGCTCCTCGGTCTCGGCGCCCGACTTCACCAGCGGCGCATAGCGCTCCACCTGCGACGCGGCATAGCGCGCGTTGGCGCGCGCGCCGTCCACTTCGGCGGCGGCCTGGGCAATGCGCGCCTTCTGCTGCTGCAGGTCGGCATCGGCGCGCGCCACATCGGCCTCGCGCGAGGCCACGTTGGCCTGCGCCTCGTCGTAGGCGGCCTGGTACTGGCGGTTATCCAGGCGCACCAGTGCCTGGCCAGCCGCCACCTGCTGGTTGTCGCGCACGAAGACCTCGGCCACGTAGCCGCTGACCTTCGGGGCCACGGTCACGCTGTCGGCCTGGATATAGGCGTCGTCGGTGCTTTCGATGAATCGGCCGTACAGCCACCAGCGCACGCCGAAGGCGGCAGCCACCACGGCGAGCACCAGCCCGATGCCGATCAGGATCGAGCGGCGGCGCGCGGCACGGTTGGCGGAAACGGATTGCGGAGCGGCGCCGGCAGGCGCGGCGATTTGGGGGGCGGACATGGGGGGCGCGGACGCGAAGTGTCGGATGAACCGCGCAATTATTCCACTTGGAATAAATCTGTCAACTGATATATTTCAGCCTGTTCACCAACACGGAAACAGCGGATATGGCGCGACACAGGCCGGCAGCCGAGGGCGGTTACCAGCGCGGGGAAGAGACCCGCGCCCGGATTATTGAAGCGGCCATGCGGCTGTTCGCCACGCACGGCTTCGACGGCGCCTCCACGCGGGATATCGCCCGCGAAGCCAACGTCAACGCGCCGGCGCTGCAGTATTACTTCGACAACAAGGAAGGCGTGTACCTGGCGTGCATCGACTATTTCGTCGAACGCGCCTGGGCCCTGATGCAGGAGGTGGTGGCCGGCGCCGAAGCGCTGCTGGCGCGGCCCGACGCCACCGACACCGAGTTGATCGATGGCTACCTGGCGTTGCAGGCCTGCTTCGCCCACTTTCTATATGAGTGCCCCGAGACCGACCACTGGCGCCAGTTCATGGCGCGCGAACGTGCCGGACTCGGCCCGCCGGCGGCTTTCGAGCGGATCGACGCCGGCATCAACCGCCGCTTGTTCGCGCTGACCTCCGCGCTGATCGGCCGTCTGGTTGGCCAACCCGCCTCCGACGAGGTGACGCGCATTCGCACCGTCGCCATCGACATGCAGATTGCAGCCTTCAAGGTCATGCGGCGTCACGTGCTGCGCGCCCTGGACTGGGAGGGGTATGGCGAGGCCGAGACCCGCCAGGTGCACGATGTGTTGCAGGAACACACCCGCATCCTGCTGCTCGGGCTCGTTGCCCAGCGCGACCTGGCCCGGCGCGAAGCTTAGAGCGTTTGCTCTAATCAAAGCCTCCGCGCCGATAGCTTTCGTATTTTCTATTTGAAATCATCGGCTTATAGTCGTCACTCGGCGATCGCTGCGCAGGCCGAAACGCGATTTTCGTAGTTCTACGATTGCTTTCTACAAAAAGCCCTTGCTTATCTATCTAGTAGTAGATAATATTCGAGCCATGGACAACGCCACGCAGCAAACAGCAAGACGCTGGCAAGGCACCGGTCCTCGCAACACTGAAGTTCTGCAGCACCAGTAATCGAACCGTACGCGGTCCTTTTTTTAGTCGATGCCATCTACCTACCAGTAGATAGCAGCAAGAAAAGGACCGGATCGCAACAGATGTCAGGCCCCGCAACTCTTACCAAACCGAGTTGCCTGGCCAACCCGCTAGGAGAGCCATCATGACCGCCAAGACCCTCGTTACCGCCGCCGCCCTCGCCGCCGCTTTCGTGACCGGTGCCGTGCAAGCCGCCCCCGCCGTGCAAAAGGCCGGTGAAGTCTACGGCTACAGCTTCCGCGTGCAGGACGCCCGCAGCACGTTCACCGATGGCGCCCGCCAGGGCAAGTTCGACGCCTTCTCTGAAGGTGCCCGCGTCGGCAAGGCCGATCCGTTCACCGACGGCGCNCGCGTTGGCAAGACCGACCCGTACACCGACGGTGCCCGCATCGTCGCCGGCCTNGACCGCGTAGGCGTGTCCGCCAGCCCGGCCCGCAAGGTCGACCCGTACTACGACGGTGCCCGTAGCGTGAACGCCCCGCGCAACCCGTACTACGACGGCGCCCGTACGCGCGACGTCTACACCGACGGCGCCAAGGCCTGAGTTCCGCCAGATGCAGGCGGCCCAACCGCAGTAATCCGGAGCCCGATGGGCTCCGGCAACGTTTCTTCGGAGTCCATCATGCAAATCAAGCACAGCGCCCTGATCCTCGGCGGATGGCTGGCCCTCACCGCGGCAAGCGGCGCGGCGGCAGCCCTGGTCGCCACCTCGCTGCCGGTCTGACCTGCCAGCAGCGCACGACAGCAGCCACCTTGCGGCCCGTGGCCGCGGGCCGCGCCTCAGCGGCCCGGCTGACCAGGCTGGTCCGACGTTTGCGCCTGCAGCAGGCTGACGAAGTCCGCCAGCGCGTACGGCTTGCGCAACGTCACCGCGTTCGGCAAGGCGGCCCGCTGCGCCGGCGTCAGCACCACGTCGTACCCGCTCACGAAGATCACGCGTAGCGCCGGCAGCAGCCGGCACGCGCCAATCGCCAGTTCCACCCCCGATTCCCCGCCCAGGCCCACGTCGGTCAGCAACACGTCGACGCGGCCGCCCTGCAGCGCCGCCATCGCTTCCACCTCGTTGCCGGCCTCCACCACCTCGATGCCGTAGGTGCGCATCAGCTCGGCCGTGCTCACNCGCAGCAGCGCATCGTCCTCNACCAGCACCACGCGTGGCGGCACGGCCACGTTGATCGCCTCGCCCCCGGCCGTGGCGCCCATGGCNGCCGGCATCGGCANCGGCGCACCATCCACCAGCCGTGACCGCACCGGCGCCTCCGGCAATGGCAGCGGTCGCTGGTGGCTGTTGGCCAGGATCTGCCGCACCTTGCGNGCCAGNGCCTCGTGCGTGTACGGCTTGCTCAGCAACTCGATGCCGGCATCGAGCCGGCCCATGTGCACGATGCTGCTGTCNGTGTAGCCGGACGTGAACAGCACCGCGATGCCCGGCAGCCGGTCGCGCACCTTGCGCGCCATGTCCGCGCTGCGCAGCGGNCCCGGCATGACCACGTCGCTGAACAGCAGGTCGATCGGCACGCCGCTTTCCACGATGGCCAGCGCGCTCGTGGCATCGCGGGCCTTGAGCACGCGATAGCCAAGGCTGCCCAGCAGTTCCACCACCGTGGTGCGCACATCCTCGTCGTCCTCGACCACCAGCACGGTCTCGCTGCCGCCGCTGGCCGGGCCGGTGTCCAGCTCGATCTCCAGATCCTCGGCCTCGTCGGCGCGCGGCAGGTACAGCCGCACCGTGGTGCCGACGCCCACCTCGCTGTAGAGCTTCACGTGGCCGCCCGATTGCCGCACGAACCCGTACACCATGCTGAGCCCAAGCCCGGTGCCCTGGCCCTCCGGCTTGGTCGTGAAGAACGGTTCGAAGACCTGCTCCTGCATCTCGCGCGGGATGCCGCTGCCGGTGTCGGTCACGGCCAGCATCACATACTGGCCCGGCACGGCATCGGCATTGCGCCGCGCGTAGTGGTCGTCTAGCACCGCGTTGCCGGCTTCCACCGTCAAGGTGCCGTGCCCGTTCATGGCGTCGCGTGCGTTGATGGCCAGGTTCAGCAGCGCGTTCTCCACCTGGAACGGATCGACCAGCGTGTTCCACAGCCCGCCGGCGATCACGGTCTCGACCTCCACGCCATCGCCCAGCGCCCGGCGCAGCATGTCGTCGAGCCCGCGCACGAAGCGTCCCAGGTTCACCACCTTGGGCGCCAGCGGCTGGCGGCGGCCAAACGCCAGCAGTTGCGACGCCAGCTTGGCGCCGCGCGCCACGCCGGCCAGCGCATTGCGCACGCGCGTCTCCGAACGATCGTCGCCGGCCACGTCGCGCGACAGCAACTGGAG
>JGI25151J46595_10002734_pt1 | contig 10285 bp, 11 predicted proteins | sample AraplaMF_Col_mLB_FD_46595 | JGI IMG/M metagenome (IMG submission 46595) | reverse complement strand
GAAACCACCATTAGAATAAATGCTCCTGTACTCATACCTTTCCCCTCCTGTAAAATATTTCTATATTCTACTTCTCCTGTTGATCAAAATGTGCTAGTCCAACTGAATTGATGTTGAGAATTTCTCAACACTCTGCTTGTTCCTAGCCGCTCTGTTGCAAAATCACAACAAAATTTTAGGTGCCCATGCACTTTTTGCAACATGACTCATAGGATATTCTCATCTCACAACGAGGAGGAGCTTGGCATGCAGGAGCAAGAGCAGAATGCAGAAAGTGCTGAGACGGGATTATCCACCTTTCAACATTTAATTTCGAAGCGAAAAAAAGGATTTAGACGCCACGCTTTACTATTCTGGGCCTTAATGGGGCCAGGGCTTCTCACAATGATCGGCGATAATGATGCTGGCGGAGTGCTGGAGTATGTCATTACAGGGGCTCATTTCGGAATTGGGCTGTTTATTCCTTTAGTGGCTTGCCTTGCGTTGATCACCTTTACCGTGTGCGGTTACGCAGAAAGGATTCACGAAGCTTATTTTCGAGCACTTCGGACGGGGCTGGGGATTCTATCACATATTCTCCCTATTTTTCGAGAATCTGTTCACGCTCATGACCGAATTCATTGGTATGACCGCAGGCTTAGTGCTGCTTGGCATCCCATTATGGCTGAGTACACTGCTCAGCTTATTGCTGGTCATTTCGGTTGCGATCTTCACTGGATATTGGACGAAGGAACGTCTGGCACTGTTCGTTGGCGCATTGAACTTGGTATTTGTGATCGTCACCTTCATTACTCGTCCGAGCATTTCCGATATCGGTCGCGCATTTGCCAGCTGGAATGTTCCTGAATTACTTCAGGGCAGTCTTATCTGGTATATTGTCGCCACGATCGGCAATACTGTCGCACCGTGGATGATCTTCTTTCAGGGCAGCGCCATAATTGACAAAGGCATTACCGCCAAAGACCTGCGTCTCGCCCGCATTGACACCATTATCGGCAGCGTGTGCCAAGTGTTCATAGCGATCTGCTGTATTGTAATCGGAGCCTCATTATTCGGTCAGGCTGAAATCTTGAATGAAGATAATCCGTCGACAATCATTATGGCTCTGCACGATCTGTTCGGCCCATGGGCAAGTAGCCTGTTCGGATTCGGCCTATTCAACGCAGGCTTCCTCGCAGCAATCACGATCTCCCTATCCTCCTCATGGACGTTTGCAGAAGCATTCAATTGGAAACATAGCTTAAACAATAAGATAAAAGAAGCGCCGAAGTTCTATCTCGTCTACATCGGCAGTCTTGTATTAGCTGCACTACTTATTTTGATCCCGGATTTGCCGTTCAACTTCATCGCTGTACTCACACAAGCAATAGGCGGCATGCTGATGGTGCCAGTTCTTATCTTCATCATGATTCTAACGAACAACAAGAAGTATATGGGCGAATATAAAAACAGCCTGTTCACAAACATATGGGGTTGGGTGGTGGTTGGTGTACTTGCGAGCTTAATTGTAATGTTATTCTATGAGACATTTTGGATATAACATCGGTAGAATCGTTTACAGGGGGAGCAGCAGAGGTCGAATACTTATTTCCTGCCGTTGTACCGAGGTCAGGTGCAGCGGATTTGGCACATCTCACTCAGGTTTGGATAGAGATGGGAAGAGAATTTGTAAGAGAAACCGGCTTCGGGGATAGTAACTCTCGGGTGGAATCTTTCGCAGCAGTTGCACGCTATGAGGGGTGAGGTTGTTTCTGTTTTTTATCATATGGATAGATAAGGGGCGAGTCATATGCTTACAACGTTTCTCTCAACAGAGCAGCATAAGGACTACATAACACTGCAATTCGGGATACACAATGTGGCAGGAGAAGATCTGGTCATTTCCTACGGCTCGCAACCGTATGACTTTATCGTCACGAATGAAGTTGGCAAGGAAGTGTACCGTTGGTCGTTGAATAAATTTTTTACCGCAGAAGTAGTCGAACGAACCTTGAACAATGATGAGAAGATGAGCTATGAGGAACGATGGTCTTTTCTAGACCATGAAGACAAGCCGGTACCTAGAGGCAAATACAANATAGAAGTAGTCTTCCTCATTCACCTGCCTGAGTTGATCGAGCCACAATCTCCTCAGTACCTGTCAATCAGCTCCGAGATCAGTACCAACATCGATAAGTAGCGGAAAGATGTATTGATTGGAATATCGAAACGATACAGTTATAGCTTGTACAGCATAACATCATAATCGACGAATACATGTTCAATCATCTCACTGACAACATCCCAATCTCCATTCGCCAAGCCACAACCGATACCATACGGCAGAGCAACAGATAATTGGTTCTGTACAGCGTATTCTCGTAACGTAGTCAGGGAGGTTCGTAGCGCCTCATAGTTCGTATAAACTCTACTCTTTTGTCTGCCATATTCTAATTGACCGAACAGATTCGCTATATGTCTAGAACCTTCCTGGACGATATGACACTGGCCCAGCAGCTCATCTGGACTGTTATGCTGGGAACAATACTGCTTATAGCTTGGATACAACATACTGTATTTGTCCCGCAGCGCCTTCGCTATACCAGAGCCCATTACCCCTTGGCAGTTCACCTGATGTCCAATAATCAATTCCTTCGCATTCAATAAATCACCTATGATTACGTTTACTGGCATTCAGCACCTCTCCTTGTCAATCTGACATATATGCTTAGTTTATTGAACTAAAAAACGCACCATAAGGTATGATGCATGTTGTGAATGAGAAAATACGAAAATACCCAACCCCATTTCTCTCCTTGAACATATTTCCTCCAGCTGCTGTAAAGATCTGTATCATCATTATATCAAAACTGTAAAATGGAACCAATATCCGGAATAACCAACTTTATTTCAACACAAAAAAAATAATCCAATAATATCCATAAATACTATATACTCGGACAATAATGTATGTTAAGATTAATCATGGTTGGCCAGCCAGAAACTGAGTTCTTTTACATCTTGGTATTTCATACACGCTACTAGGATCTACATTCAGATTCTGAAATAATGGGAGGCATGAAATATGCAGAGATTAAAGAAACTATCAGCATCAATCGCGCTGGTCGCTTGTTTAATGGTCTTTGGATCAAGTTCGTCGTTTGCACTCCATGGTTGGGGAGATACAATGAGAACAGCTAACGACATGNCAGACGGTTCTTATTACCAGTCTTGGGTACCTCTCGAAAGCTTGACTGACGAAGANTGGTATGTCTATGATAATTCCTACGGACAATGGGAACAAAANTACTATGTATTGTTGACTCCCCCATTTGGNTTGAATTTNCAACTCCANTACGTTCGAACGGATTATGATAACAATATTATCTCGATTCAATATATAAACCAAAACGGCCCAGGCTTACAAGAGTTTCATAGTGGAACCGTTAAGCCGCGAGAAAAAGCTTTTTATCGCGTAATGCCAGTTGGGCCGAACGATTTCGATCCTAATTCGAAATACAAGTTCGAGTTCAAAAAAACAATTTAAATTTACTTCTTGCAAAAGAGCCGTGGGATTCTTTGATATGCTCCCCTTAAAGTAGACAGGTGAAATAATAAAACCTTCTGCTTAAGGGGAGCTTTTACATGCAAAAAAAATGGTGCGCACAAGAGAAACTGGCGGTGTTACAGGAACTGAAAAGCGGAGGAATCGAGTCAACCGCCAAAAAGTACGGCATTGGGGGAACAACCCTACTTGAATGGCGGGATCGTTATGAACAATATGGTTATAGGGGGTTGGAACACCAGCCCCATAACCGAAGTTATTCTGTTGAGCTCAAACTCCAAGCGGTAAAAGATCATTTATTCGGAGGTTTATCCCAACGGCAAGTTATTCTGAAATACAAGATTGCCTCTCGTACCCAACTCCGTAACTGGATTAAGAAGTATAATAGTCATAGCAGCTTAAAAACCTATGTAGGGGGAACGAAAGCTATGGCTAGGGGTCGGTCTACAACTTGGCAAGAACGAGTNGACATTGTTCACTATTGTCTTGCCCATAACCATGAGTATCAGAAGGCAGCAAANCAATATCAGGTCTCATACCAGCAAGTATATCAGTGGGTAAAGAAGTATGAAGCTGGTGGCGAGGATGCATTACAAGACGGACGAGGACGAAAGAAGATANCAGAGGAGCTATCGGAAGCNGATCGCCAAAGACTGGCGATGAAAAAGCTGGAATATGAGAATGAGCGGCTGCGGGCAGAAAATGTTTTCCTAAAAAAGCTACAAGAATTCCAAAGGAGGCGACGTTGAGCCAATACCGACAAGAGATGGTCTATCGCACCATTGAAGGCATTCGACAAGAAGGAACATTTAGCATGAAGTTGCTGTGTGAAATTGCAGGCATTCCGCGTTCAAGCTATTACAAGTGGAGAAGTTCCAAACCCAGTTACCGTGAGCAGGAGAATGTAGAGCTGACGCATGTCATGATGTCCATTTATGAAAAAGTGGAGCGTACCTTTGGATACCGTCAATTGACTCTACACATGCGTCGCCAAACGGGGAAAACGATTAACCAAAAGCGTGTGTACCGTTTGATGAAAGTAAAAGGAATTCAATCCGTCATCCGGAGGAAGAAAAAGAAATATGCGAGTTCCATTCCACAGCAGGTGGCTGAGAACGTACTAGACCGCAAATTTACTGCAGACGCGCCAAATGAAAAATGGGTTACGGATGTGACGGAATTCAAGTACGGCAACGGCCAAAAAGCGTATTTAAGCGCTATTCTCGACCTTCATGATAAATCCATCGTCTCATATGTATTAGGGCATTCCAATAACAATTCTCTCGTATTTCAGACGTTGAAACACGCCTTGCAAGAAGCTCCAGGAAGCAAGCCCTTGCTTCATAGCGACCGGGGTTATCAATATACCTCCTTGGGCTTCAAGAAAATCTTGGATGATAACGAAATAACTCCGAGTATGTCCCGTGCTGGAAGATGTATTGATAATGGNCCGATGGAATCTTTCTGGGGAATTCTAAAATGCGAGAAATATTATTTACATACCTACCATACCTTTGATGATCTCGAGAGAGACATCCGTGCNTACATCCACTTTTACAATAACGAACGATTACAAGCAAAACTAAACGGCCTTAGTCCNATAGAATTCAGAACCAAGGCCGCATAATTGATTTTTATTTTTTATACTGTCTACTTGACGGGGTGCAGTTCACTTTCCTCAACGGCTCTTGTTTATTTGCTACTAAGAAAAAAGGGGTTCTCGCCGTATCATTGTCTCTGTTTTTGGCCATTGCTTTTATCGCGCTCCCTTTAGAAACATTTGTTCGCAAGGAAAAACCTCCTTATTTGTCGAAGTATGTAGAGCTATCGACGAAATGGAGGTTATTTTTATGGATAAGTCTATAATTCTTAAACTAGTTAACGAAGTTACCGAAGAGGTTTTCGCCAAAAATAAAGAAGCCCTGGAAGATGATTCTGTCTTAACAGATAATGTTGAATTGACTGTTCGCTTATCAGCTCTGACGACAATTAAAATTCTTGAGCGCCTCGAACTTATCGATTCAGAGTAGATAGAAAGTAATAGCTTATAGGATTTTTCTTCTTTGCTTTTCAAAGCCTCCGCAATCGTTCTTCGCAACTCTGCTTTATCGATCTCAATGATTATTCCTCTAGCTGCCCAGATTGTAGGGCAGCTAGCTCTTCCCTCACGAACTCCCTTATTCGTTGTTCACATCCTTCACCTCCTCTCAATCAAAAAAGGCCACGCCGTAAGCGAGACCTGAATGTTTATGCTATTGACTTATTTTTTGTCATTAAAGCTTTCTCGACAAGANGACGTTTCTCAATATTGCGATCATTTTATCATATTCATTTCGTTAACCTTGCGAGCAGATGCTTCGCCCCCTGATTCTCCTGTGTTTTCTCATGGTTGCTATTCCTTATAGGTACTTTCAAAACTGAGAACATCTTATGAGGGAAACTGAAGCAAAGCCAGAGTTTCAATTCCTTATAGGTAATTTCAAAACACAAGATTGAGCGCTGAGACGAGGTATTTGCATTACTAATTTCAATTCCTTATAGGTACTTTCAAAACGTGGAATAGAGAAGACATACTTCACCTGTCCGCATTGATTTCAATTCCTCATAGGTAATTTCAAAACTTATAACCCATCTTATGCTATTACATTGCCCCATCAAAATTTCAATTCCTTATAGGTACTTTCAAAACCCCAACAAGTGGCGTCACTACGCCAATAATACCAAACAGCAATTACTCCTACAAGTCAGCTTCACTAATTTCTATTTTCCCAAATACAATACCATATCTCAAAACATCTACTTTTTACTGACGATATCTTCAATTTTCAAATTGTCGTCGATCCCCCGGAGATTTTACGCTATTGGAGGTCGAAGACAATTTGTTGAACAGCACCATTTGTTGAAATCATACACGTAGATTTCAGCTGCTTGTTTACCTTTTATGTAGAATTGCTCTTTCTCTCTATCTTTCTATCTTTAATCTTAACTATCTGAACATTCATAAGCAACGGGCTAAATTTAATTAAACATACTCTTTAGTCGTACTCATCATTGTTGTTCCGTGAAAGCTCGTCGACCAACCGAACAACTGCGACTTATATAGATGTTCTTCTAACACCTCAATATAATTTCCCCACTCCCTATTTACATTTATACCAATATATAGTATAAATGACTTACAGACTAATTGGTATATTTTAGAAGTCTAATTTCTACATCGAGGTGTTTCTATTGAAAAGAAGACTCTTTCCAACGCTTCTCGCTTCAATTCTATGCTTAGCTAGTATATTAACGGGGTGTCAAAAAAACGAGGCCCCTCCATTCTCTAAGGATAAAAAGGCAGAGCTTACGATTGCGTATACGAATGAAAATGCTTTTCTAAAGCGCTACGGCAATCTATTTAATCAAGAGTACCCTAATATAAGGCTTTCTATCGTATCTACGATTCCTCTCGTGACCAAGAAGTTATCTGTGGAGAACTGGGTCCAGCAGAACAAATTCGATATTATCTATTTGCCGCCTGATCTAGTAAAAGAAATGGCAGAACGCAACGATTTGCAAGATTTGGACTTATGGATAAAGCGGGATTCCTTCCCGCTGGAAGAGTACATTCCGCAAGTCATCGAATATGCCCGCTCGATTGGAAATGGGAAGCTATATGGGTTACCTCCTACCTTCTACGGACAAGCTATCGCATTCAATAAAGACCTTTTCGAAGCGTACCATATCGAATATCCGCAAAAAGGAATGACTTGGGAGGACTTGCTCCGCTTGTCCGGTAAATTTCCCAAGGATGACGGGCGTGGCAACACGCTTATCGGTCTTGGCACCAATGATTCTTCTTCCTTTGAATTCATGCTGAAAGTCGGCTTCGGNCAAGGCCTAACCATGATGCAGGGCAATCCNCCCCAAGCGANAGTCTCAAGCGACTCCTGGAAGCAAATTTGGCAGCTTACGCTTCCCCTATTGAAGAGTGGACTATTAATAAATAGCTCCGATCTCAATACGTATATGAATACCTTTCTTGCTGGCAAGCAAGCAATGGCTGTGGTTACGTATGAAGAGTACAAACAGTTGGCCGCCCAGAAAAAAGCTACATTTCAATGGGCGCTAGCTCCGTTTCCTGTTAACCCCAACCAGTCGGGCAACAACGATACATTGCTAATCGACGGATTGTATGCAGTATCCGCTCAATCTACAGAGAAAGAAGCTGCTTGGGAGCTGGTGAAGTTTCTTAATTCTCGCACCATTGCGAAATGGAATTACCGCTCTTTATATGGCTTTTCCACCTTACAAAACGAATTGAGCACGAATCAAGAGGAACGTGAACGATTATCTGCCATGTATGCGTTGCGGCAATCCTATCATCCCATGGGAGAAGTACCGGTTGAACTTGTAGATAAGGCGAATGCTGTAATCAAAAGCATACTGGATGGCGGTCAGTCGCTGGAAGAAGCTTTGCATCAATTGCAGAACGAGGCGCAGCAGATTCCAAAGTAATTCCGATGTATGCGGATCATTCCGTTTACATATATCACATCATCCAGAATGTACAAGTGAGTCGTTACTACGTCTTGCTGGGGGTGATTCATTGTTGCACCGCANAACTGCAGAATGGATTTGCAACAATAAATGAAGGAGATGTGAAGAATGAAAAAGAAAATTACTGTGTTGTGCCTGGCAACTGCCTTGTGTCTCGTAAGTGCAATGTCCGTATCTGCTGCCGATAAAGACCCGAAAGCATCCACGGATGCTTACATTGGCTATGTAATCGGAAACCAAAAGAAAGTGAAAGGCAAAGCCTATGCCCGGACAACCAATTCAAACATGAAAAAAATCAATGTGTTCGGCACCTTTTACGAGGGATCAACCCAAAAGGAACAAGGAACCAATTCTACGACTACCAGCGGCGATGAAACAGCATGGTACACAAGCGAATACAGTGCAACAGGTTCCTACAAGTTGAATGCATTGTCGCGTACATACTACAAGGATGGAACAGAAAGCGATCAATCATCAGCAAGCGATTCTTGGTAATAGCTAAACAGGGTGGGCCTCCCACCCTGTTTTCCAGTTTATATTCTGTTTATATTCGTTGGAGGTATCATCATGGGGAAGAACAAAGTTGCAATACTCTGTATTATACTCTCGATGCTATTAGTATCAGCTTGCCAAAGCAAAGTCGAGAAGCCGATAACGATCACGGTGGAATATCCTTCACCAACCGAGTTCTACAAGAGATATGGTCATGCCTTTGAGCAAAAATCCTCCTTTATTAGCATTCAAGTTATCCCCGAGGCGGATCAGTCATCACCGGCTGATCTACGTTATATGGACAATTTATCCGCTTATAAGAAGCTTAGCGACTCAGGTGATCTACTTAATCTTGAACCGTTTATCAAGCAAGATCCTGATGCGTGGAAGAATATATCTCCGATCATGTTCGATTCCTTAAAAATGATTTCTGGAGACCGGCTTTACGGTTTGGCGCCTACCTTCTCAAGCTACGCCATTTACTACAATAAAGATCTGTTTGCTAAATACAAAATCCCGTTTCCGAAGAATCAATCCACTTGGAAAGATATCTTTGACTTGGCGACCCGCTTTCCATTGCAGACCGATGATGGAGAACCGTTATACGGATTTAAGCCCAATTACTATGAAAATGTAGGAATCTCGCTCATTATGCGTTGGGGACAAACGGAAGGATTGCGATTCATCGATCCCGAAACTCTGAAAATCCAGATGAACACACCCGCATGGAAGGCAATATGGAGTAGAACGATTGACGCGCTGCGCTCTGGACGCATCTATAAGCAAACGCAGCAAGCCGAAGGTACGATGTCACTCGACCCGATCTACACAGGCAATGCCGCTATGGTGTTGCAATCCCAGGTCGCCGCTTATAATTTTGACATCAATCGTAATTTCGAAGGCGGAAAGGCTATTAATTGGGACATGGTAACTGTCCCTGTAGATCCGCGCAAGCCGGAATACAGCGATTACTATCGCATTGAGGAAATTTACGGAATCTCAGCAGCTTCGGAGCGGCAGGAAGCAGCTTGGGAATTGCTGAAGTGGATGATGCAAGGAGGAGCCGTGACTTCTACGGAAATCAACCACGGACTTCCGGCGCGAACCGAACTTATTGCTGCCGTGAAGGGACATGACCTATCCCCATTGACAATGCTTAAGGCTTCCCCATCCAATCACAATCCATATGAATCCGTTCATTACGATATCATCAACGCTTTCAAAAGCGTCGGGAACCAAATCGTGGAGGACGTCATTGCGAATAAACTAACCATTGAAGAAGCGTTAATTCTAATCGATGAAAAAGGCCAACAGGCGGTCGATGCCGCAGCCATTGAAGTATCCAAATCCGAGGAAAATAACGGTTCTGAGTAAGGACGCTCCGCTGCAATTATGGATAATCCATATGTACAGGTAAACCAAAAAGTCGAGTATGGAGGCACTTGCAAGCCCTAACTCGACCTATTGGGTTGCCGTTTTTTTCGACCTCGTAACTCCTTTTTCCTATCAATTCGTTCAATCCTAATAGGTACGTTCAAACGAATCAGTTTCGTCTATGATGTTTTTCGTGCGTATATGAGCAATTGGTCATATAATGTAGAAAAAAGGAGGTTATTTATTTGAAGAAAATTAGTGCAATATTCTTAATCTGCGTATTAGTATTGGTAGGCTGCGGAGGTGGACAAGCATCCAAAGATGAAGCTTTAG
>JGI25151J46595_10002722_pt1 | contig 10317 bp, 8 predicted proteins | sample AraplaMF_Col_mLB_FD_46595 | JGI IMG/M metagenome (IMG submission 46595) | reverse complement strand
GATGATTTGATAAAGCGCGACTTTTAACCATTTACGATCTGAATAAATAATCGTGTTATCAACAATTGTCATTTTTGGGAAAACTTCTTTGGCGATGAAATAATCCTTTAAATCATTAATAACTTCCTTCATAAGCTCTTTTAATGAAAGTGCTTCGATTTTTAAATCAGCCACTAGATTGGACGTGCGTTCATAAGTAAGTAGCTGATTGAGGGTAAACGTTAGCTTATCACATTCCTGATTAATTGTTTGCAAGTGCTCTGATTGGTTAGTTGCGTTAGATTGGATCATCAGTTGAATAACCGATAATGGTGTTTTCATTTGATGGGCAAAATGTGAAAGTACAAGCTGTTTTTCTTTTCCTTGCTCCTCTAGATATTGCTGTTGTGTTAAGTATAGATATTGCATTTGTCGTAGTTTTTGACTATAGGCGTGCTCCATCATAGCCTGTGGTTCATGCAGATAGAGGTCATCGTCTGTTAATGTGTTCTTCTGTAAATGAGTATAGAGCTTTTTTCTACGATAATAACGTCCAATCAACCAAACGATAAATAGGAAGCTAACGAGAAAGATAAAATAAAGATAGTGTGAAGATAAATCATCCAATGAATGAATGATCCAGGGTAATAATAGAAAGCTTACACAATAAAGAATGATTACACTTACATGGTCTCGAAAGAAAAGCTTCATTCTTCGGCCTCCACTAATTGATAACCAAGTCCGCGAATTGTTTTAATTTCTAGTCTAGATTGGATCGCCTCGAATTTTTTGCGTAATCGGCCAATATTAACAGATAACGTGTTTTCTTCAACGAAGGCTTCATCATCCCAAATAGCACTTAACAATTTTTGCCGAGGAACAACATTAGGATAAGCTTCAAATAGTAATGTGCTAAGCTGCATCTCTTTTAACGTTAACAGGCTCTCGTGTTTCTCGCTGTAAAGACGAACGGTATTAGAATTTAACGTTGTATTAGCAATGGAGATTGAATTAGAATCGGAGGAAGCATATTCTCCGTATGTACGACGAATAAGACCATTCACCTTTGCCATAAGCACATCTAGCGAGAAGGGCTTCGTAATAAAATCATCTGCACCGTTTTCAATGCCATATACTTGATCGATATCATTAACACGAGCAGATACAATGATAATAGGGCAGTTGGATAACTGACGGATTTTGCGCGACCAAAAGTACCCATCGTATGTTGGTAGGTTAATGTCCATAACAACGAGATGGGGTTGGATTGCTTGAAATTCTTCTACTATTTGATTAAATTGTTGAACGCTATAGCATTCAAATTGATATTTTGATAAATGCTCCTCAATAATTTTTGAAATATTGATATCGTCCTCTATTATGTAAATTTTGTACATAGTATCGACCTTTCTTTATTGGATTGGAGTGAAGACTGGGCAACTCTTTGCGGCTCATCGGACGCCCCCAGGAAGCTTTGCTCTGTGCGAAAGCGAAGCGGCAGCACCAAATGATTTAACTGTGCGAAAGCAAAGCGACAGCACCAAAGCGCCAGTCGGAACGGAAGTCAACCCCCACGTTGTGCTGAGTAGCCTTCCGATTTATATATTTTTAATGTACCCTGATTTAAAAAAATCCATTAATATTCTCCATTGAGTAAAGTAATTGTAACTTGAAAATATAAAAAAGAGCCACCACAAACCCAATTGGGAAGGTGATGGCCTCTTTCATTTATTTTTTAGGAATGTGGAAAGTGATAGTTGTNCCTTCATTTAACGTGCTATTAATTTGTAACCTCTGTCCGTAAATCCTTTTAAGACGTAAATCCGTATTACGTAGACCTACGCCTGAATNTGGCGAATAGCTACCAGATTGTAGTCCATCTAATATACTTGAATCTATCCCAACCCCATTATCTATAACACTTACTGCAACATGATTCGGACAATCTTTTATACGAATACAAACTGTACCTCCTCCTTCTTGTTTCAATACCCCGTGACGAATGGCATTTTCCACTAAAGTTTGTAAGGAGATAGGAGGGATTTCAATATTGATAATGTCATCAATATCCCACTCGACGTTTAGTAAGTCTCCGAAACGCTGCTGATTAATATAGAGATATGAACGTACTAGCTCTAACTCATCCTTAAGTGGTACGACTCGCTGTAAATTTCGCGCATCGAAGCTTGCGTGTAGATATTCACCAAAATGATGCATTAGGTCAATCATTCGATCTGTATCGATCGTACTAAGTGATGCAATTGAATTTAATGTATTAAATAGAAAATGAGGCTGTATTTGGGCCTGAAGCCAAGCAGTTTCCAAATGTAGTCGTTGATTGATGCTATATTTTAAATCGATTAAGGCTCTACTCCTTACCTTTAACTCTAAAGAATTTATAGGCTTCGTCACATAGTCATTTGCACCGTGGGCGAAACTAGTATAAACATCCTCGGAACAATTACGAGCCGTTAGTATTAAGACAGGTAATTCAAGCAAAGAATAGTGTTCTCGAATAATTTCAGTTAGTGCATAGCCAGATATATAAGGTAGCATCGCATCGATAATGACTAAATCCCAATCATCTTGCTGTAACAATTCTAATGCCTTCTCACTGCTAGTAACCGTAGTAACAGCATATTCTGTAGTTGCAAATAAGCTGCGCATAATTGTTAAGTTAACAGGATCATCATCGACCATTAATATTTTGAATTGCTTTTCCTTTGTCGGTGATGAATTGTTTTCTTCCATAGGAAGAGGCATGTTCTCTTCTTCTATATAGGCTATCTCTTCATTAACGTTTTCCTCTGCTAATGGTAAGGAGAAAAAGACATCCGATCCTTTGTTAGGAATAGAGTGTATTTGTAAAGTTCCTCCATGTAATTCGATCAGCCTCTTTGAAATTAATAACCCAAGTCCGATTCCATCATTAATATCATTTCCTTGTTCGTAAGGGGAAAATAGACGACTTTGGATATCATCATCCATTCCTAACCCAGTATCACGAATATGGATAACAGCCATATTGTTTTCTATTTGGGCACTGATTTTTATAGATCCTGCACTCGTATATTTAATGGCATTGTGTAGGAGATTAAAAAGAATTTGAATCATTCGATTTTCATCGGCCACCACATTAGGAAATGACCTAGGAATTGTAGAATTCATTTGAATCTGTTTGCCACTTGTTATAAAACGTAACATGTCGAAAACACCAAAAACGATACCTTGAATGCTGACGTTCTTTTTATGGAGATGCAAATTACCTTCTTTTAAACGAGTAAAGTCTAATATGTCATTTAATGAAAATGACATGCTTCTCCCGATATCAATAAGATGCTTTAGGTTTTGTTTATCATCAGCCATAAGCTTATTGTTTGGATTATCGTAAATGGATTGTCCTAACGTAATCATTTTATTCATAGGATCCCATAGCTTTTGTGAGCTACTGGATAAAAATTCATCCTTTAAGGCATCGTCTTTTTGTAATTTAGCAATCAATTGATTAATTTGCTCTTTATTTTCAAAAAAACGTTTAAACCAATAACCTGAAAAGCCGAGCATGATAAATATATAATCGAAAGGATACATTGGTATATCATAAGCGCAGATAAATTTGATATACCCCCATATGATGCCGCTTGTTGTTCCAAGAGCCGTCAATGCAATAAAAGCAGTACTCTGTTTTTGATTTTCAAGATACTCTCTTAAAGCGAGTACTACTACATATAAAAATGAAATGACATAAAGTATAAAGTAAAGAGAATTTATTGTGTATAACCAATTTATTGGTAAGACGACAGTGAAAAATGCTGAAAGGGCGTAGAAAGCAAAAAGCCACTGAAAGCATTTAGCATGATGGTATTTGACTAGTAAAACACGAGTAAATTGAACAAAGAAAAAAGAAGCCCCGAGATAAATGATAGTAGATAACTTAAATGACCATACATAATCGAGATGTAACCAGTTGAGAATAGATCGATCATATGAAATTAACTCATCTGCTAAAGGTAAAAGAAAGCCTATGGTAAACAGTAAAACAACTGGTTTCGGATAAATGAACAAAAACACAAGGCTACTAAAAAGTGCGAATAATAGTAGCGTTATTGAGATTGTTGCAAGGGATAAATCACTAACCATTTGGTGATTTGTCATAGCTGCAGCAGAACCAAATAAAATTCTTTTATCAATGATAGGGCCTGCTGATGTATCAAAATTAGATACATGTAAAATTAAGTCAATTTCGGGCTGCTCATTTGTAAAGTAAAACGTATAAGGAGCGGCTTGACCTTTATGATTATGTGAATCGGTAGCTACAGTTCCTGTCTGTTCAACCAACATCCCGTTAATATATAATGCTGAAGCAGTTGACACTGAAGGAATCTCGACTGCATAACGATTATCTTTGGGAGCATTGTTATTGAGTAAGACTTTTAAACGGTATGTACCATATCGTTTTTTCGTTGTCTCTGAATCTCGCAAGGGAACCGTACGGGTAGTTTGTTCAAAGGATTGGTGAGACTGGTTATTATCAATGTTTAAGGGATCTATTAATGATCCGGGATAGTAGAGCCANTCNCCATTTAAAGTAAGAACTTCTTCATCGGATAGCTGCTGATTTCGTATATCAAATATACCTTCCTGGGCAATCGGTTGATTACTTGAAGGGAGAAAGTATGCTAGCCATAGTATACGAAGTGTCGTAAGAACTATAAAAATTAAAATAATGAAAAGTGAATGTCGTATAGTCGCTTTTTTCAACAGTGACATAAGAACCTCCAAATTTTCTTCTTGTATTAAAAGACCTATATTTACCATGCCATGAAATTTAGAAAATGGGAATAAAAAATTTATAAAAAGGATGCTTTCAGACTAGTCAGAAAGAACTGATTTATGCTCAGGGCTACTCGTTTCCCTTACTTTGCCGCCTTTCCGTTGCTCTGCGCTTTCGCACAGAAAAGATGTGCTCCGTTCAGGTGTGTCTCGCTTTCCCACGGGAGTAGAATAGCCCTCAGCTACAACCAGCTAAAAATGAGCGTATAAAGTAACTAATTGATAAAAATCCTTTTATCAATTAATAATAAACCTATAGTTTCAAGTTTTTAAGTTTTCTTTAAGAGGGGTAACGTATGATAAAGGAATTAAATCTCAATGGGAGAAATGATCTATTGTGGGTAAATTCAAGTTAAAGTTATCGTTTGTTATTGTTAGTATGACGGTAATTGTTGTACTCGCGACTTCTAGTATAAGTATTTGGGCTAGCTATCTAAATTTTAATGATATTCTTATGCAAAATAAAATTGTTATGCAGGAAAATTATGAAAAGGAAATTTCCGTAATCACTGAGAGCTTCGTACAAGAAAAACTAAGAGAACCAAATCAAGATCAATTGATTGAGCCTGATGTGGCGCAAGTGGTTAACAAGTTATTTGATGAAAGAGTAGTTTCATTTAGCTCGTTCTTAAAAAATATAATTGTTCCTTTGTTATTATGGTTAATCACAGTAATCGTAGTAACTGTATGGCTTGCTTCTAAAATTGCACGACCTTTAAAAAAACTTACTACTAGCGTGGAGAGAGCAGAAATACAGAAGTTAGAAGAAATTAATGACTGGTATTACGAAGCGCATTCGTTGAAAAAAGTAGTGCAAAACATAGCTATTAGCTCAGAGAGTAAAATAGTTGATTTAATGAATCAGTTGAATTTAGATTCTCTAACAGGAATTCCTAACCGTAGAAGAATGGATCAAGTTTTAAATGAGTTAATTGTCAATAAAGTACCACATACAATTGTTTTAATAGACTTAGATGACTTTAAAAGTATAAATGATACATATGGACATATTGTAGGGGATGAAGTTTTAAAGGCTTTCGCCAATCATTTACAAGAGAACATTGAGCAACAGGGCTTGTGCTTTCGATACGGTGGGGAAGAGTTTATGATGATATTGCCATCAACGACAATAGACGTAGCTTTAGCGTTAGTGGAAAACTTACGTATTAAACAGGAAATGTTAGATACTGGATGTGGAAGGTCTGTGACAATGTCTGCCGGCATTACAGCTTTTACAGCAAATATTAAGACGGCTAATCAGATAATTAAAATTGCAGACCAAGCTTTATACAAGGCGAAACAGTCAGGAAGGAATTGCATCTGTGTCGACGGAGAATTGTCTGAAAGAATATTTAAATAAATGTCGTTACGACTGGGTGACTCTTAGGAGGCAGCAACGAATGTTTTATCTGTAGCGAAAGCAAAGCGACAGCTACAATGCGTCCAGTCGTAACCGAAATCAACCCCAAGCTATGGTGTAAGACCTTATTGGTGAAATGAATAAAAGATAAAGAGGCATCGAGAGTTATCTTCTCGATGCCTTTTATAGACTAACAGATATAGCATTAAACAGCTCGGTTGTTTCTTGCTCTGGTAAAATACCGAGGTCCGCTATCAAGATACTTTTAAAGGTATTGTAAACCTTTACTGCATCTGCTCGATTATCAGCTTCTATATAGTGCCTCATTAACTGTTGGATGATTTTGTCAGAATATGGGTTATGTTCTACTGTTAAAAGTAATATATGCTCTAGTTTTTTTACATCTTGTATTGCAGTATAGTGCTCTACCAAATCATGAAGTAAAAGAGTGAATTTGTTGTTCATAAAATTTGCTTTACTAGTAATCCATGGATAATCTAATGTGGCCATAAATTCACCTTGGTAGTTTTGTATAAGCGCCTCAGCACTTTCTACATCAATCTTTCCAGTCTCCATTTTACCATTTAAAATACGCTCTAAGTCATGAGCATCACATTGAAACTCCTCTAATTGCAAAATATAGCAGCCATTTGCATACTGAATGACTTCTGAATAGCCTAATACGGAAAGCGTTGTGCGTAGATAGGAAACTGTTGTATGTAACTGCACTCTTGCCTTTTTACATTCTGTATCTGCCCATAAAGCTTCGATAATTGTATCACGAAGTACATGGCTATTAAGGTTGGAAAAAAGAAAGGCAAATAATTCTTTTGTTTTAAGCGTTCTCCAATGGACTGCTTTATCATTATGTAAAACAACGAATCCTCCGAAGCATTGTATCGTAAGTGCGGGTTTATTGCGTCTTTCTATAGGATTCGGTTTATTTTCTAGGTGAAGGAGTTCTTGGATTCTATTAATAGTTGTCTCTAGACGAGCCTTTGAAATAGGCTTTAATAAATAGTCAAGGGAGTTAATTTCAAATGCTTGTACAGCATAGTCCCGATAGGCAGTGACAAATACGATATAAATATTTTTGTTCCATTCTTTTAAAAGCTGTGCAACCTCTAAACCATTCATGCCAGGCATTTCAATATCTAAAAATGCTACTTGGAAATCCAATCCTGGCCCCACCGCAAGCAAATCTTTTACTGTAGTAAAAGATCTAATGACCTCTATTGAATTAAATTCCTTTAACTTTTTCTCCATGTTTATAAGAGCTAATGGCTCATCATCCATTACGATTGCTCGAATCAATAAGGGCACCCACTTTCCAATATTTATTAACCTGATAACAATTATGCCTCGGTATAATTGTAGCTGTCGCTTTGCTTTCGCTATAGATAAACAATGCATCCGAAATCGGTTTTGTGACATCCGCTGGAGGCTTTAACTTGCTGAAAGTAGTTATACAGTGAAGTAGGTTAAATTGAAATATCAATGCCTGACCCTTTATACGGATGTATGGCCGCTTGCTGCTGTGGCAGATCTTCTAATAGTTCAACAGCTGCTGCAGTATTTAGATTGAGCGCATTTTGCATAACGCTCATTTGCACAGTTTGTTGTAGCTCCATCATCTGAGAAGACATTATTGTATTAATCTCCATCATACATTCCTCCTTTACCATATTATCGGATAAAAATACTGATTTTCCAACATATATAGATTGCAAATAGAGTTCTAATATTTCCTCCACAAAATTGTTGATTTACCAAAAATATATTTAATCTTGTATATTTTTCTGAAAATATAGCAATAATTCGTAATATCAGGTCTGTTGTACTGAATTATTGCTTACATTCTCTAGCATTAAGAGCCTAACTCTAGTGTGCTAGCAGCAGACTGCAAAATTATAAAATGTGGAGGTTACAAAAAATGAAAAAACAAGCTTTAGCTTTAGCTGTAACATTGACCTTGGGATTAAGTTTATTTGCCAGTCCGTCATCTGCAAAGGACAAACTCGCTTTTATGCCATTCGATGCATTTTGGGGAATCTCGAAAATTTACAATTTAACTTTAGAAGATTATGAGCCAATGATGGGCTCAGACGCAAGTTTTTTTTATCCAGAGCAAGATTTAAATGTAGCTGAAAAGAAAAATGATAATTCGCCGAAAGACCAACACGTTGTTGGGGCCGGAGATACTTTATTTACAATTGCACGTGTAAATGATGTATCAGTGGAAGAATTGAAAGAATGGAATAACCTTTCATCGGATCTAATTTATGTAGGTGAATCATTGGCTATCAAAGAATCAGCGGCAAAACCTAAAACGTTCGAAAGTAAACCTAAAAAGGTCGCAACGACATCAAGTAAAAAGCAAGTAACAAATTCAAGTAATAATAAAGTAGCAACATCTAGCACAACCTCAGCGAGTGCTCCCGCAAATTCGNGCAAAACATTAACAATGCGAGCAACAGCCTACACAGCGTATTGTGCAGGATGTTCGGGGATTACTGCGAATGGAACAGATATAAGATCTAATCCAAACTTAAAAGTCATTGCTGTAGACCCACGTGTAATTCCTCTAGGTACTAGGGTTTGGGTTGAAGGTTATGGGGAAGCAATCGCAGCAGATACTGGCGGAGCAATAAAAGGTAATAAAATTGACGTATTTATTCCTACCGAGGGACAAGCTCGTCAGTGGGGCGTTAAAAGTGTAACTGTAAAAATTTTAAATTAATGCAATCTTAAGGATATCCTCTTGGGTTGGAGGTATCCTTTTTGTGTTGTTTAAAGTTCGTCCCCCTTAATCAATGATTCGCAAAATTTCCATTGAAATTGCATAAGTGGAAGGATTGTTGGAAATCATCAGAAAGAGGAGGGGTTTTTATGAAAAAAATGAGCTTAATACTAATTTCTTTATTAGTTTTTGTCGGTGGTTGTGGTTTCTTTGAGAAGAAAGAGCAAAAAGTGGCGGTTAATGCAAATTCCGGACCAACTGCAACCGCGAAAGTAATTGGTAAAAATAATGAAAGCTATGGCAATGCATATTTTGAGGAAGAGGATAATGGGGTTAAAATGACACTTGCACTATCAGGGGTGCCAGCCGGAAAACATGGCATTCATATTCACTCCGTTGGGAAGTGTGAACCACCAACATTTGAATCCGCAGGTCCTCATTTTAATCCAACGAGTAAAGAGCATGGGAAGGATAACCCTAAGGGATATCATTTAGGCGATCTTCCAAATTTAGAAGTTGGAGAAGATGGTAAAGTGGATTTAAACTTCTTAGCTGAAGGGCTAACATTAGAAAAAAATGCTGCCAACTCATTGTTACGAGATGGGGGTACTGCATTAGTCATTCATGAATCTGAGGATGATTATAAAACGGATCCTTCGGGTAATTCTGGTGCTAGAATTGCTTGTGGCATTATTCAATAAGGACAATGAATCGACTGTATCTAAAGAGAATCGCTTTAGATACAGTTTTTTTGTTTTAAGGGTAAAAATCGACAACAAATGAAAGTCCGAAATCATCACTTTTAGTTCATTACTTTCATCACCATAGCGTGAGATATAAAAAACATTCCTTCTAACAAATACCCTCCACACTTTAAAGAAGAGGGTAATGATTTCCATAATGAAGATGCAATTTTTATACATATAGAAATTAAATTGTTTTCTTGGAAAAAGAATTTAGTGGTTTAATGTAGATAATTTAGGTGTGAAGAAGTTATTAATTTAGTGAGGAAATATTAGGTGTTTAAGGGAAATGGTATAATTATAAAAGACTGAATTTACAATAAATTAATTGACATTAATATACTAAATTTGATAATTTTAAATAGATTCTTATTTATAACCAAGGGGGAAGGTTACTATGAAGAAAAAACAATTCAGGTTATTAATGCTATTAAGTGCCTTTGCGCTATTGATTTTAGCTGCATGTGGGTCTGATAGCGGAGCAGGTTCAAAGGACTCGGATAAAGGTGATTCGACAGCATCCGCTAAGCCGAAATTTTTGAACTTATTAACAGGTGGAACACAAGGTACTTACTATGCACTAGGTGGAACATTTGCTGATTTAATTTCTAAGGAAACAGACATTAAAACGACTGCTGAAGTATCTCAAGCATCTGCTGCCA
>JGI25151J46595_10002715_pt1 | contig 10333 bp, 10 predicted proteins | sample AraplaMF_Col_mLB_FD_46595 | JGI IMG/M metagenome (IMG submission 46595) | reverse complement strand
GCGCGGTTGTTCCAGTACATGATGGCGGCGCTGGGGCCGCTGATCTGCAGCTCGCCGATCTCGCCGTCGGCGCATTCGCGGCCGTCGTCGCCTACGATGCGCAACGCGTAGCCCGGCACCGCCTGCCCGGTGGTGCCGTAGCGCACCTGGCCGGGCCGGTTGGACAAAAAGATGTGCAGCATCTCGGTCGAGCCTATGCCGTCCAGGATTTCGCAACCGTACTGCGCCGTCCATTTTTTGCCGATCTCGGCGGGCAGAGCCTCGCCCGCGCTGGTGCATACGCGCAGGCTCAGTCGGACTTCGCCGGCCGCGCCGGGTCGGCCAGCAGGGCGGCATACAGCGTGGGCACGCCGTAGAAAATCGTCGGCCGGTATTTTTTGAGCAGGGCAAAGACATCGGCCGGTGCGGGGCGCGCTGGCAGCAGCACTGTGGTGGCGCCCACGCTCATCGGAAAGGTCAGTGCATTGCCCAGGCCGTAGGCAAAAAACAGCTTGGCGGCGGAATACACCACGTCGGACTCGCGTATGCCCAGCACACCGCGGCCGTAGAGCTCAGCTGTCTGGATCAAATGGCTGTGCAGGTGGACCGTGCCCTTGGGCGTGCCGGTGGAGCCGCTGGAATACAGCCAGAAGCAGGCGTCGTCTGCGCAGGTGGCGGCGACTGTGGGCGTGGCCGGCGCCGCGCGCAGCAGGGCGGCCATGGTGGCGTGCGGCGCGCAGTCGTCGACGCCGGCGACGACCACAGACTTCAGCGTATCGATCTTTCCCAGCAATGGCGCAAAGGCCGGCAGCAGGGCGTGCGAGACGATCAGCCCCTGGGCGCGGGAGTCGCGCAGCATGAATTCGAAGTCCGGCGTGGTCAACAAGGTGTTGGCCGCGATGGGCACCACGCCCGCGAGTATGCAGCCCAGGAAGGCGACCGGCCACTGGGGCGTGTCCAGCATGGCCAGCAGCACCCGGCTTTCGGGCTCGAAGCCCTGGGCGCGCAGGGCATTGGCAAAGCGGTGGGATTGTTCGGCAAGTTCGCCGTAGCTCAGTTGCTCGCCGCTCAGCGCGTCCATAAATGCCACTTTGCCGGGGCGCGTGGCGTTGCGCGCCAGCAGGTCGTGCGCCGCGTTGTAGTCGCGCGGGATGCTCACCCGGGGTGGGCTTGCCGAATGGTCTGCGCTGCTTGCTTGCATGCTTGTCTCCAGATAGCTGTTATTTTGGTAGCTGCTTGCGCACGCTGATCAAGCGCTACGGGATCGTTTTTCTTGTTCGTCAGGCAGTGGCGGAACTGGCCCCCAATGTCTGCAGGGCGCCGGTGAGCCACTGGCGGCACCACTCGGTGCCTTCGGTTTCCGGCATGGTGCCGCTGCTGGCATCGTGGCACCAGATTTCGCCAATGCGCTGCGCGCCCAGGTCCTGCAGTCGTTCGTCGAACTTTTTGCCGCCGAAGCAGAAGGTCTGCATATAGGTGCGGTCGCCCAGCGCGATGACGCCGTAGCGCACATGGCCGAGGAATTGGGGGTTGTTGCCCAGTGATTCATAGAGGGCGCGCGCGTTGTCGGGCACGTCGCCGGAGCCGTAGGTGGAGCTGCAGATGAGATAAAGTGCATCTTCTGCCTGGGCTGCGTCGAAGACGCTGATGTCCAGTTGTCCATCAGCTCGACGTCAATATCACTCACCAAATCCGCACAATCCATCTGGATTGCTTGTGCGACATAGTCAGCAGTGCTGGTCATTGTGCCTACAAGGATTTTGAGTTTCATCAAAAAGTCTCCAGAAAAAAGATGCAATAAACTGCTTTACATCAAGTTAAAGTGAAGTATACTGCAATTAATGTGGGGCGCAACGGTAAAAGTTGCATAAAGACCTAATTTTTTCAAACGGGTGTCTCTTGGAAATCATGTCTGAACAGGAATCGAAAGCCACGCTCAGTGAACTGGGCGCCCGCGTTCGGGCCTGGCGTGCCCGCCGCGGCATGACGCGCAAGCAGCTGGCTTCGGATTCGGGCCTGAGCGAGCGCTTTCTGGCCGACGTGGAAAGCGGCAAGGGCAATGTCTCCATCAATTCGCTCGAAGCGGCGGCCCGCGCGCTCAACATCTCCATCCTGGAATTGCTGCAGGACGCCCCGCGTCCGGCGCTGGCGCGTGTGCAAGGCCTGTTGACGAGGCTGGACGATGCCCAGCTGGACCAGGCTTACAGCCTGCTGGGCGGCACGTTTGGCCTCAGCGATTCGCTGGGCCGCGAGCAGCGCGTAGCGCTCATAGGCCTGCGCGGGGCCGGCAAGTCCACGCTGGGCAGCCAGCTGGCGGCCGAACGCGGCGTGCCTTTCATTGAACTGGACCGCGAGATCGAACGCGAAGCCGGCACCAGCATGAACGAAATCCTGCTGCTGCACGGGCAGGCCGGCTACCGGCGCTATGAACGCCGCGCGTTGTTTCGCATCGCCGAGGACCACCCCGAAGGCGTGGTCATGACCACCGGCGGCAGCATCGTGAGCGAGCGTGAAACTTTCGACCTGCTGCAAAGCCGCTTTTACTGCGTCTGGCTCAAGGCCAGCCCCGAAGAGCACATGGCCCGCGTGGTGGCCCAGGGCGACATGCGGCCCTTTGACACGACCCGCGGCGCGACCGACGAGGCCATGGAAGATATACGCCGCATCCTCTCCAGTCGCGAAGCCCTCTATGCCCGCGCCGACGCCGTGGTTGATACCGCCGCGCGCACACTGAAACAAAGCCTCAAAGACCTGGAACGCGCCGTTCCCAAAGCACCCGTGCGCGACCAGCAGTAAAGCTGCAACAGACCTAACCGGAGACAAACCCATGAACGCCATGACAGAGCCGCTTTTATTCAAACAGGTCATTGCCGGCCAGGAGCGCGAGCTCGTGAGCTTCTCCACCCACCCGGGCAAATACCAGCACTGGACGCTGAGCGTGGAGGGCGACGTAGCGCGCCTGAAGCTCGACATCAATGAAGACGGCGGCATCAAGCCCGGCTACAAGCTCAAGCTCAACAGCTACGACCTGGGCGTGGACATCGAGTTGCACGACGCCATCAACCGCGTGCGCTTCGAGCACCCGGCCGTCAAGGTGGTGGTGTTTGAGTCGGGCAAGGAGAAGATCTGGTGCTCGGGCGCCAACATTTACATGCTGGGCCTGTCGACGCACGGCTGGAAGGTCAACTTCTGCAAGTTCACCAACGAAACCCGCAACGGCCTGGAAGATTCTTCGCGCCACGACGGCTTGAAATCGGTTGCCGCGGTGACCGGCGCCTGCGCCGGCGGCGGCTACGAGCTGGCCCTGGCCTGCGACCGCATCATCATGGTGGACGACCGCTCCTCCACCGTGAGCCTGCCGGAAGTGCCCTTGCTGGGCGTGTTGCCCGGCACAGGCGGCCTGACCCGCGTGACCGACAAGCGCAAGGTGCGCCGCGACCTGGCCGACATCTTCTGCACGACCTCCGAAGGGGTGCGTGCCGACCGCGCCAAGGACTGGAAGCTGATAGACGCCCATGCCAAGCCGCAGCAGTTCGGCGACTTGCTGAACGCCGAAATCCAGGCGCTGCGTGCGCAGTCCACGCGGGCCGGCGCCAAAGGCATAGAACTGACGCCGCTNAAGGCACTGATCGACGACAGCGGCTACCACTACAGCGTGGTCGATGCGCAAGTGGACCGTGAAAAGCGCATCGCCACCGTCACTGTGAAGGCGCCCGCAAGCGCGATTGAATCCACGCCTGAAGCGATTGAAGCCGCCGGCGCCGGCTGGTACCCGCTCAAGCTACAGCGCGAACTCGACGATGCCATCCTGAATCTGCGCACCAATGAACTCGAAGTCGGCACCTGGGTCATCAAGACCACAGGCGATGCCGGCCAGGTGATCCGCATGGATGAGGTGCTGGCCAAATTGAAAGACCACTGGCTGGTGAAGGAAACCACGGGTGCGCTGCGCCGCACGCTGGCGCGGCTGGACGTCACCAGCCGTTCGCTGATCGCGCTGGTGGATGCGGGTTCGTGTTTTGCCGGCACCTTCTATGAGCTGGCCCTGGCCTGCGACCGCATTTACATGCTCGATTTGCCCGACGCACCCGACAGCGCCCCGGCGCTGCAACTGAGCCCGGCCAACTTCGGCTGGTTCCCCGCCGTCAACAGCCTGACACGACTGCAAACACGCTTCTGTGAAGACGATGCCACCATTTCCCAACTGCAAAAACTCGGCGACAGCCCGCTGCGCGCCGACCAGGCGCTGGCGCTGGGCCTGGTGACCCTGACGCCCGATGACATCGATTGGGAAGACGAAATCCGCATCATGCTGGAAGAGCGTGCTTCGCTCTCGCCTGACGCGATGACGGGTATGGAAGCCTCGCTGCGCTTCCCGGGCAAGGAGACCATGGAGACGCGCGTGTTTGGCCGCCTCTCGGCCTGGCAGAACTGGATATTTATTCGCCCGAATGCGGTGGGTGAAGACGGTGCTTTGAAACTCTTCGGCACAGGCAAAAAAGCCAAGTTCGACTGGAAGAGGGTGTAACCCCCCGAAGCGCCTGCGGCGCCTCCCCCCAGGGGGCGCCACCTGCGGCCCGGCAAAGCCGGTTCCGCGCTGGCACTGGTGTTGACATCGCCGCTGCCGCCTCGCAACTTATTTGAAGGAAGAACGATATGAGCTCTATAGACCTCCAAGCCCTGATCCCCAACAACGTCCACCTGGGCGAAAACCGCCAGCTACAGCGCGCGCTGGAGCACTGGCAGCCGGCCTTCCTGAACTGGTGGGACGAGATGGGCCCCAGCGACTTCAAGGCCAAGGAAGTCTATTTGCGCACCGCCGTGGGTGTGGACGCTTCGGGCTGGGCCAGCTACGGCTACACACCCATGCCCGACTACCGCTGGGGCATCTTCCTGGCCGACAAGGAAGAGGGCCGCAAGATCGGCTTTGGCGACCACATGGGTGAAGATGTCTGGCAGGACGTGCCCGGCGAATACCGCTCCACCTTCCGCCGCCTCATCGTGACCCAGGGTGACACCGAACCGGCCTCGGTCGAGCAACAGCGCCTGCTGGGCCACACCGCGCCTTCGCTGTACGACCTGCGCAACCTGTTCCAGGTCAATGTGGAAGAGGGCCGGCATCTCTGGGCCATGGTGTATTTGCTGCATGCGCACTTCGGCCGCGACGGCCGCGAGGAAGCTGAGGAGCTGTTGATGCGCCACAGCGGCGACGCCGACAAGCCGCGCATCCTGGGCACCTTCAACGAGCCCATGGACAACTGGCTGAGCTTCTTCATGTTCACCTACTTCACCGACCGCGACGGCAAGTTCCAGCTCAAGTCATTCGCGGAGTCCGCCTTCGACCCGCTGGCTCGCACCACGCGTTTCATGCTGACTGAGGAAGCACACCACATGTTCGTGGGCGAGACCGGCGTGGGCCGCGTCATCAAGCGCACGCTGGAAGTCATGAAGGAACTGGACACCGACGATGTCGCCACGCTGCGCAAGGCCGGCGTGATCGACCTTCCCACTATCCAGAAATTCATGAACTTCTGGTTCACCTCTTCGCTGGACCTGTTCGGCTCGGAAGCCTCGTCGAATGCCGCCAACTACTTCAGCAACGGCATCAAGGGCCGGCCCGACGAAGCCAAGTTCGCCGACCATGTGGAGCTGGAAACCGAGATGAGCATCGTGGTGCCTGACGGGCAGGGCGGCCTCAAGAACGAAACCATTTCCACCCGCAACGGCATGAATGAAATCACGCGCCTTGAATACGTCAAGGACTGCAACGTCGGCGTGACGCGCTGGAACATGGGCATCAAGCGCGCCGGCGTGGATTTTGAACTGACCTTGCCTTCGACGCGCTTTCGCCGCGAGGTCGGTGNCTGGGCCGGCAATTTCACCGACCCGCAGGGCAACCCGATCAGCGCTGCCGACTTTGAGGCCAGGAAAGACCAGTGGCTGCCCACGGCGGCCGACACGGCTTTTGTCAAAAGCCTGATGAACCGCGTGACCGAGCCCGGCAAGATGGCTGCGTGGATTGCACCGCCGGACCGCGGCATCAACGCCAACCCGCTTGAGTACGAATACGTGAAATTGTGAGAGGCTGGGCGGGTTCAGGGCCGGGCTTTATGGGCCTGAAGCCTGCCCGCCGCTGATTGCCTGCCGCCCGCTGCCGCTTGCAGGGTGCCGGCTCTTCCGAGCCCGAATGCCGGCATGTTGACGTAGACGTTTTCGTAGCTGCCCGCCGAGGCCGCATAGGTCTCGTGCCATATGCCCACCGAGCCATCTGTGCCCACCGCCTTGTTGAACGCTTGCCAGGCCGGCAGGTGCTGGGCCTGGCGGTCCTTTGCGTAGGCCAGTAGCTGTTCCATCGAGCGCCAGTACTGCACCAGGATGATGGTCCTGGAGAACCACATCTCCGCATGCAGCAAACCCAGTTCGGGCTGTTGGCGCAACTCCTTGATCATGCGCGGCATGGCCCCTGCGACAGGGAGCCACTTGTGCAGCTTCAGCGGCTGGTTGATGCGCATGCCGATGAGGAACACCACAAAGTCGCCTTCGACGGTGGCGGTGAGTCGTTCACGACGGATCATGGTTTCCTTGGGTTGAATATCAAAGGCCTCAAAGGCCGTTTTCCCCTTCAGGCAATGCTTGCGCCTCTTTCCTGGAGCAGCCCCCGCAGCAGCGAGCGGTGGCAGCGCGCCTCGTTCTCGCAGTAGCAGCCCACCGCGAAGTTGGCCTGGTGTGACAGCGCTGCCAGCAGGTCCAGGTTGCGGCTGGCATCGGGCTCGTTCATTTCGGCGCGGTATTTTTTGCTGAAGGCGGCCCAGTCCTTGTCGGACTCCACGCTCTGGCCCAGCTTCATGGTCTCCACGCTGGGCGCGAGATTGGGGTACCAGACGTCGTACCAATCCTGCGAGGCGAATTCGGACTTGGGCACGCCGCGCGGCGGCCTGCGCACCGTGCCTATGCGCAATCCCTCGTTGGCGCTTCGCGGCGAACCCAGCTTCACGATTTTCAGTGCCATTGGATGCAAGACGGATAGGTGGTTGAAAGTGCTGCGTCGGCTCTGGCCGAGTCAGTTCGTTGCGGGAAATTTCGCCAGCGCTGCTATTGCGCCGGAGTGCTCCTGTGCCGCCGCTTTTTCAAGCCAATAGCGGGCCAGCTTTAAATCTTGACGGTAATCCTCATTGCCCACCATGTAAACGTGGCCCAGGGAATATTGGGCGGCGGACAATCCGGCTTTGGCCGACTGCTCCAGCTCGTTCATTGCTTGAGGGCGGGTCAGGAACTTGTATTGCACAGCGCCGCTGCCCTTTTTAACGCCTTGAAGAGTCATCAGCGCAGCGTCATATTTGGCATAAGCATTGCCGGCGTTGACCGCCTTCAGGAGCAAACTCCATCCCCCTATCACGTCCTCTGCCGTACCCAGTCCTCGGATTTGCCAGCTCCCCACTATGGCAACGGCACGGACAAGGCCCTGTTCAGCTGATTTGGTGAACCATCCAATGGCCTGCGCGTCGTCTGTCGGAACACCAATGCCATTGGCATAGGAAATACCCATCAGGTATTGCGCCACTTTGTCGCCTTCTTGCGCCGCCTTCAAGATTTCAGCCCGGCGTTCCAGCAGACGGGCTTTTTTGGCGATATCAGTGCCGGTGAGTATGGAAAGATCGGTACTGGCAAGTCCCCAATCCTGAAACTTATTTGCTGCTGATGCAGAAGTAGCGGAACTGGCAGAAGGCTGACCGGTGGAGATGCTTGAACCGGTGGGCTTTCCTTCAAGTTGAACCAGCATGGACAAGGCGGTCTTGTAAGAGGGCCCTGTAGTTCCGTATTTATTCAAATACGCTTCCAGAACCTCTCTGGCCTTGTCGGTTTTCCCCTGCCCAGACAGTGCGCTGGCATAGGTGACAGCAAAGTCCTCGGGTAATGAAGTCTTCAGTGCTTGCGCCTGAGCCAGCTTGGCGCCCGCATCGTCGTAGGCCTTGGCCTCCAGTGCCGCTTTCGCGAGAAGGATCAAGCGGTCGGCTTCAACCTTTGGCGGCAGGGCGAGTGCGGCGTGAGCCCACAGGGAAAAAACAACGGATATCAAGAACGTTTTCATCAAACTCCCTCAAAAGTGAATCGCGTGTGCTTATGGGTGTATCCAAATGTACAAAGGCTCTTGAAGGCGGTCAACAAGCGCTGAAGGTTCCAAATACCCGGATTCAAGGGGAGGTCGGCGAATCGTCTTTTCCGGCGTTGGACATCTCCCGCATCTGTCGCGCAATGTCCTCATCGGATGGCGGTGCACTGCCGGCGGTTTCGGTCCGGGGAGCATCCAGCCAGTGCACGGCGGCCGGAAACGCGAACACCGCCGCCGTAAGCGCGACCTGCACCAGCAGCATCGGCCACAGGGCACCCAGCAGGCGCCGGCTTGAAATGGCCGGCAGGCCCGAGCGGGAGCGGGCCATCAGCACCGCATAACCCATGGGCGGGATCAAAAAACTCAGCTGCAGCACCAGGAGCAGCAGTACCGCCGCCTGCTGGGCGTCCCCCAGGCGCGCGATGAGCGCCGGCGCGACGATGGGCACGATGACAAAAATCATCTCAAAGGCATCCAGCACCCAGGCACACAGGGCCACCAGCAACAGCACCAGCGCCGCCGTCACGCCCGGCGACAGTGTGGAGCCTAGCAGCAGGCCGTTAAGCCAGCGGTCGGTGCCGAATATGCGAAACACCAGGCTGAAGGTGGTGGCGCCCACCAGCAGCGCGAACAGCGCGCCGCTGAGCTTGAGCGTGTCGGCCAGCACCAGCTGCCAGCCGGAAGCCGACAGCGAACGGCCAAGGAGGGCCGTGGCGACCAGCAGCATCGCGCCGGTAGCCGCCGCCTCCACCGCGTAAAGCTTTCCGGTAAAGACCCCCGCCAGCAGCACAAGAATGGTGCCGCCCGCGGCCAGGGCGATGGCCGTCTGAGACCGGCTGGTGGGGCCTTGTGGCGGCGTTTCCTTGAGCTTGGGTGCCTGTCGCCAGGCTACCAGGGCCCAGAGCGCCAGCACGCACAGGGCGGGTAGCAGCGCGGCATGCATCACGTCCTGGGTGTTGATGATGCGCTGGCCGGCCTGCAGGTAACCGGGCAACCGGCTGGCTTCCAGGTGCGCCAGCATCATGGCGTCGCCCAGCAGCAGCAACACCAGCGAGGGCGGCACCACCACGCCTATGGTGGCGGCCACGCTGATGATGGAGACGGCCCGGGCGGTGTCCAGGTGCGCCATGCGCGGGGCCACCAGGCGCGAAAGCAGGGCTGAACTGGAGGCGACCGAGCCGTTCATGGGGGCGATGAGGGCACCCACGCCCAGGGCCGAGAGGGCGTGGGCGCCGGCCAGCGGGCCGAACAGCCGCAACAGCGCGGAAAACAGCGCATCGGCCACCGTCAGGCGCTGCAGCAAAATGCCCATAAAGACGTACAGCGGCATGGCCTGCAGCAAATCGTTTTCCAGCAGGCCCAGCGTACGTACCGGCAGGGCTTGCAGGATTTGCAGGTCGAAGGCGCCCGCGGCCAGGCCCATCGCCGCGAACAGGCTGGACACGCCTATCAGCAAAGCCCAGACCGGCAAGCCGGTGGCGAGAATCAGCGCGCCCAGCGCCAGCAGCATCCATACGCCCGCGAGGGGGCCGGTGAGGCTCATGGCGAGCCCGGCGCGCGGCCGTGCGGCAGCAGTTCCAACAGGCCTTCGGCCAGCACCAGCAGGAGCATCAATGCCATGGCGAGCTTGATCACAAAATAACCTGGCGTGAGCGTTTCACCAAAGCGCTCAAAAGAAGCCACCGAAGCCGCCACCAGCGGCCAGCCGGCCCAGAGCATGAACAGCGCCCACGGTGTCACGCAGGCCAGCAATGCCCAGGCATGCCATCGCGGGCGGGGTGCACCGGTCGGATGCGGTTGCAGGGAGGCCAGATGGGCGTGGCTTCTGGAGGCCGCGGTCACGGCCACCGCCACATACAGCGCGAACAGCACCTGCGCCGCGTCATTGGCCTGGCGCGAGTAGGCCTGCACGAGTTCACGCAGCGGCCATTGGGCCAGCAGCAGCGCCGCCAGCGGCAGCACCAGCAGACCGAACACCGCGGTCATGCGGGTCAGGCCTTTGTCCACCCCGGACGCGGCCCTGGCGATGGCCTCCATCCTCATGCGGCTCCAGGCTTGCCGCGGCAAACCTTTGCATCGGGCCGGTGCGGACCAGGCTGGGCAGCGCGGCGAAGTTTCATGGTGCGATCCAGTGAATGGAAAAAATGAGGACGGCCGCGGGAAAGTGTAGCGGGTTCGGGCTATAATATTTGACTAGTCGGAGTGTGGCGCAGTCTGGTAGCGCACCTGGTTTGGGACCAGGGG
>JGI25151J46595_10002687_pt1 | contig 10408 bp, 9 predicted proteins | sample AraplaMF_Col_mLB_FD_46595 | JGI IMG/M metagenome (IMG submission 46595) | reverse complement strand
CGCCGGAAACCGTGGCGGCCAGCAAGGCCAGCTTTACCGGCAAATACCTGGCGCCGCTGCTGAAGCGGAAGTAGTGGAACGCGGGGCGCGGGCAGGGGCAGAGCCACCCTAGCGCGCCTCCGCCACGTCGGCGGTCTTTCCGGCCTTCCCGTCCTTGGCGGCCATCTCGGCCGTCTCGGCTGTCTCGTCCTTCATCCGGCTGCGGTTCATCAGCCCCGCCTGTTCCAGCACCGGATACGCCGTCGCGCAGAACAGCGAGTTCAGGCGCTTCAGTTCGCTGATCACGTCCAGGTGCAGCGAACTCGTCTCGATGCTCTCGGCCGTCTGCACCGCCACGCGCTGCAGGTGCGAGCGCGCGTATTGGCGTTCCAGGTCGCGGAAATTGGCCTTCTCGGCCATCAGTTGCTGCGCGCTGCGCAGGTCACCGGTCAGGAACACCGACAAACCCAGCCGCAGGTTGCTCACCACGCGGGCATGCATGGCCGCAATCTCCTCCATCCCGGCGTCCGAAAACGCGAGGTTGTGGGAGATCTTCTTCTCCTTGGCGTCGAGGATCACGCGCTCGATCAGGTCGCCCGCATGTTCCAGGTTGATCGTCAGCGAGATGATCTCGGTCCAGCGCTGGCCGTCGCGCTCATCGAGNGCCTCGGTGCTGATCTGGGTNAGGTAGAGCTTGATGGCGGTGTAGAGNTCATCCACCTCGTTGTCGATGCGGCACGTGGCGTTGGCCAGCTTCACATCGTTGGTTCGCAGCACGCGCAGCAGGTTGTCCAGCATCTGCTCGATGCGGTCGCCGATGCGCAGCACTTCACGCGCGGCGTTGGAGAGCGCCAGCGTCGGCGTGGACAGCGCGGCGGCGTCGAGGTGGCGCGGCGTCACCTGGCTGTCGCCGGTGTTGCGGCCGGGCAGGATCGCCTCGCACAGCCGCGCCAGCGGCGCCGTGGCGCCAAGCAGCAGCACGGCCAGCGCCACGTTGAACAGCAGGTGGAAGTTGACGATCAGCCGCTGCGGGTCGGCGTCGAAGCGGGCCAGCAGTTCCTCGGCCTGNGTCAGCACCGGCAGGGCAATCACGCAGCCCAGCAGCCGCGACAGCAGGTTGCCCAGCGTCACGCGCTTGCCCGGCTGGTTGTTGCCCGAGGTGGTCAGCAGCGCCGAGATGCCCGAGCCCAGGTTGGCGCCGAGCACCAGCGCCAGTGCCACGTGGATCGACACCACGCCAGCCGAGGCCAGCGCGCCGCAGAACAGCACCACGGCCAGGCTCGAATAGCACAGGATGGTCAGGAAGGCGCCAATCAGCATGTCCAGCGCGGCATCGCCGGTCAGCGTGCCGAACAGCACCTTGACCCCGGCGGCCTGCACCACCGGGCGCGTGGCAATCGAGATCAGTTCCAGCGCCANCGTGATCAGGCCCAGCCCGATCAGCACGCGGCCCACGTGGCCGGCCCGGCTGCCCTTCCAGGTCAGATGCAGGATCACGCCCGCGAAGATCAGCAGCGGCGACAGCCACGAGAGGTCCAGCGAGAACACCTGCACCATCACGGCCGTGCCCACGTTGGCGCCCAGCATGATGGCCAGCGCCGGCGCCACGGCAATCAGGCCCTGGCCGACGAAGGAGCTGACGATGACGGCGGTGGCGTTGCTGCTCTGCACGAGCCCGGTCACGCCGAGCCCGGCGGCAAACGCCTTGAAGCGGTTCGATACGCTGGCGGAGAGTACGTGCCGGAGGTTGGCGCCGTACACGCGCAGGATGCCGACCTTGACGATGTTGGTACCCCAGACCAGGAGCGCCACACCGGAGAGAAGATGGAGCAGTACGCCCATTGTGCGTCCCTTCGTGACCGGTGCTGGCGGGCAAGTCAGGGCATGCCGCCCGGTCATCGCGTTGTTATCAAGCGGGCATTATGCGCCCCCCTGTTACACGGGGCAATCGGACGCGGGCTGACGCCGGTGCCGGGCCGATACGGGGGCCGAGGTTGGGCCGAGGTTGGGCCGATTTTGGGCCGATACTGCGCCGGCGCCAGCGGTGCACGCGCTCCGGGCACCCGGCGCGCGTGCCGGGGCGCTCAGTGCCCGTCGAACTTGCAGACCGTGAACAGCGGCAGGCCGCTGGCGTGCAGCAGCTTCGAGCCNCCCAGCTCGGGCAGGTCGACAATCGCCGCGCCCTCCACCACGGTGGCACCCAGCCGCTCCAGCAGCTTGCGGCCTGCCATCATGGTGCCGCCGGTGGCGATCAGGTCGTCGATCAGCAGCACGCGGTCGCCGGCCTTGCAGGCGTCGGCATGAATCTCCACCGTGGCGCTGCCGTATTCCAGCTCGTACTCCTCGGCCACGGTCTGGAATGGCAGCTTGCCCTTCTTGCGGATCGGCACGAAGCCCAGGTTCAGCTCGTACGCGATGATAGAGCCCAGGATGAAGCCGCGTGCGTCGATGCCGGCCACGAGGTCGAGCTGCTGGTCCATGTAGCGGTGCACGAACACGTCGATCAGCACGCGCAGCGTCTTGGGGCTTTGCAGCAGCGGCGTGATGTCGCGGAACTGCACGCCCGGTTGCGGCCAGTCCGGCACGGTGCGGATGCGGTCACGCAGGTAACCGGTGACATCGCCGAGATCGGGGGACTGGATGATGGAATCTGCCATGGGGAATCTGTCTGGGGAAAATGTCATGCGGTAACGGGCTACCACCCACGCTGAGCAAGGCCGCCGCACAATGGCCCGGCTGCTTGACGTCCGCAACCCGTAACCATACAGGAGACCGCAATGGCAAAGAAGATTCTGATGCTGGTGGGCGATTTCGCCGAGGACTACGAGACCATGGTGCCGTTCCAGGCACTGCAGATGGTNGGCCACACCGTCCACGCGGTCTGTCCGGACAAGAAGGCCGGNGANGCCTGCGCCACCGCCATCCACGATTTCGAGGGCGACCAGACCTACACCGAGAAGCGCGGCCACAACTTCACGCTCAACGCCACGTTCGCCGACGTGGACCCGGCCCGCTACGACGCGCTGGTGATCCCGGGCGGCCGCGCCCCCGAATACCTGCGCCTGAACGATCGCGTGATCGCCATCGTGCGCCACTTCGCCCAGGCCAACAAGCCGATCGCGGCGGTCTGCCACGGCGCCCAGCTGCTGGCCGCGGCCGACGTGCTGGAAGGCCGCACNTGCTCCGCCTACCCGGCCTGCGCCCCGGAAGTGCGGCTGGCCGGCGGCACCTACGCCGACATTCCCGTGGACCAGGCCCACACCGATGGCAACCTGGTGACGGCGCCGGCGTGGCCGGCCCACCCNGCCTGGCTGGCACAGTTCCTTGCCGTTCTGGGAACGCGGATCGTAGAGTAGAGGCTTCCGAACGCGGCCGCCCGGCTGCGTCGCACGGGAGCTTGCATGTGTGAGATTTTCATCCGGGCCAACCCGGATTCGTACCAGACCCAGTCCCGGTCGCTGCGCCTGCACGGCGTGGCGACCAGCATCCGCCTGGAAACGCTGTTCTGGGAGGTGCTCGAGGAACTGGCGCAGCGCGACGGCATGACCGTGAGCCAGCTGCTGGCGCGGCTGCACGACGAACTGGCCGAGCATCGCGGCGAGGTGTCGCTGACGGCCAACTTCGCCTCCTTCCTGCGCGTGTGCTGCATGCGCTACCTGTTGCTGCAGAACGAAGGCCGCATCCCTGCCGATACCAGCGTACCGCTGCGCTCGCTGGACGCGCGNGCGGTGCTCGACAGNCTGCCGCCCACGTGGGTCGATGGCGGTGCCCGCCGTGCTGCTGGCCCCAACCGAAAGCGCCGGCCCCGGCCTCCGGCGGTGAGTCCCTACTGACGCACCAGCCGTTCTTCCGCCGCCTCCAGCGCCTCGGGCGTACCGCGCAGCACAATGATGTCGCCCGGTTCCAGCACNGTTTCTGGCTGGGGATCGAAGGCCCGGATGCCGCGCCGGCGCACGGCCGTCACTTCCACGCCGATGCGCTCCAGGCCCAGCGCGCCCAGGCGGCGCCCCACCGCCGTATGCTCCGCCCCCAGCGAGACCGAATGCAGCCGCACGGTGTCGCGCTCGACCATGTCTTCCTCGTCGTCGCGGCCGTGGAAATACCCGCGCAGCAGGCTGTAGCGCGCATCGCGCGCCTGCTGGACGCCGCGCACCACGCGCCGCATCGGCACCCCCAGCAGCACCAGCGCATGCGACGCCAGCATCAGGCTGCCCTCGATGATCTCCGGCACCACCTCGGTGGCGCCCGCCTTCTGCAGCGTATCGAGTTCCGAATCGTCGACGGTCCGCACGATCACCGGCATCGCGGGCGCCAGTTCCTGCACGTGGTGCAGCACCTTCACGGCCGACGGCGTGTTGGCGTACGTGATGACCACCAGCGCCGCGCGGTGGATACCGGCCGCAATCAGTGACTCGCGCCGGCCCGCATCGCCATAGACAACGGTATCGCCGGCGGCGGCGGCCTCGCGCACGCGGTCGGGGTCCAGGTCCAGCGCCACGTAAGTAATGCCTTCGCGCTCCAGCATGTGCGCCAGGTTCTGGCCACTGCGCCCGTAACCGCAGATGATCGCGTGCTTCTCGGTCTGCAGGCTCTGCGCCGCGATCCGGGTCATGTTCAGCGACTGCATCAGCCATTCGTTGGCCGCGAAGCGCAGCACGATGGCATCGCTGTACTGGATCAGGAACGGCGCGGCCAGCATCGACAGCAGCATCGACGCCAGAATCACCTGAATCAGCACCGGATCCACCAGCCCCATGCCGTCGATCTGGTTCAGCAGCACGAAGCCGAATTCGCCGGCCTGCGCCAGCCCCAGCCCGGTGCGGATGGCCACCCCCTGGCGCGAGCCGAACAGCCGCGCCAGCCCCGTGATCAGCACCAGCTTGAACACGATGGGAATTACCANCAGNCCCAGCACGAGCCAGATGTGGTCGATCACCACGCGCACGTTGAGCAGCATGCCGATGGTGACGAAGAACAGCCCCAGCAGCACGTCGCGGAACGGCTTGATGTCCTCTTCCACCTGATGCCGGTACGGGGTTTCGGAGATCAGCATGCCCGCCATGAAGGCGCCCAGCGCCATCGACAGGCCCAGCCGCTCGGTCAGCGCCGCCATGCCGAGCGTGACCAGCAGCAGGTTNAGCATGAACAGTTCCTGCGANCGCCGCGCCGCCACGACGTGGAACCAGCGGCTCATCAGGCGCTGCCCGACGAAGAAGATCAGGCCCAGGGCCACCACGATCTTGANGGTGGCCAGCCCCAGCGCCCAGGCCAGGTCGCCCGGATCGCGCGACAGGGCCGGGATGATGATCAGCAGCGGCACCACCGCCAGATCCTGGAACAGCAGCACGCTGATGATGTTGCGGCCGTGGTCGCTTTCCAGCTCCATGCGCTCCGACAGCATCTTCACGACGATTGCCGTGGACGACATGGCCAGCGCCCCGCCCAGCGCCACCGAAGCCTGCCACGAGAGCGGGAACAGCCAGTTGAACAGCCAGCTGGCGGGCAGCACGGCAAGCATCGAAAGCGCCACCTGCGAACCGCCCAGCCCGAATACGAGCCGCTTCATGGCGAGCAGCTTGGTCAGGCTGAACTCCAGCCCGATCGAGAACATCAGGAAGACGACGCCGAATTCCGCCAGGTACTTGGTCTGGGCCGTATCGCTGGCCAGGCCGAGCGCATGGGGTCCGATCAGGATACCCACCGCCAGGTAGCCAAGCATGGGCGGCAATTGCAGCATGCGGAAGGCCACCACGCCAAATACGGCGGCGGCCAGCAGCACGAGGGTCAGTTCCAGCGGAGAATGCATTCGGCAGGCTTCAAAAACGCCGGTCGGGCACGCGCGCCGAGCCGGCATCGGCACCCCGCCGGCAAAAGACGGCAAGCGCGGCAGTCGTNGTGGGCCCGGGCTTGCAGCCCTCGCCAGACGCCATCGCATTCGTTGGTATACTCCAGCGCCATGATAGCCAATTTCGATGCGAATCGAGCACTTGCGCTCGCTCGCCAGACCCTCAAGATCGAGGCCGACGCGGTTTCCGCGCTGGCCGATCGCCTGACGCCCGCCTTTACCAAGGCGGTCGAGATGATTCTCGGCTGCCATGGCCGCGTGGTGGTGTCCGGCATCGGCAAGTCCGGCCACATCGGCCGCAAGGTGGCGGCCACGCTGGCCTCCACGGGCACGCCGTCGTTCTTCGTGCATCCGGCCGAGGCCAGCCACGGCGACCTGGGCATGATCACGCGCGACGACGTGCTGGTGGCGTTTTCCAACTCGGGCGAGACGGCCGAGCTGCTGTCGATCGTGCCGATCGTCAAGCGCATCGGTGCCGGCCTGATCTCGGTTACCGGCAATCCTGACTCCAACCTGGCCAAGCTGTCCGACGCACACCTCGATGGCGCCGTGGCGCAGGAAGCCTGCCCGCTGAACCTGGCACCGACGGCCAGCACCACGGCCGCCCTGGCCCTGGGCGACGCGCTGGCGGTGGCCGTGCTCGATGCACGCGGCTTCGGCGAGGAAGATTTCGCCCGCTCGCATCCGGGCGGCGCGCTCGGCCGCAAGCTGCTGACCCATGTGCGCGACGTCATGCGCACGGGCAANGCCGTGCCGGAAGTGCGCGANAGCACGCCGCTGGCCCAGGCGCTGATGGAAATCACCCGCAAGGGCATGGCGATGACGGCGGTGGTGAATGCCGACGGCCACGCCGTGGGCGTGTTCACCGACGGCGACCTGCGCCGCCTGCTGGAAACGCCGCGCGACTGGAAGACCGTGCCGATCAGCGAGGTCATGCATCACAACCCGCGCACGGTGCACCAGGACCAGCTGGCCGTGGAAGCCGTGCAGATCATGGAAACCAACCGTATCAACCAGTTGCTGGTTGTCGACGGCGACGGCCGCCTGGTGGGCGCGCTGCACATCCATGATCTGACGCGCGCAAAGGTCATCTGACGCAATGCCGGACTTCCTGTCCAGACTCACCGGCATGATCATGCGGCTGCTGCCGCTGCTGCTGATGGCCGTGGTTGCCGGCAGCACTTTCTGGCTGGTGCAGCTGAACTCGCCGAAGGAATCGGCCGAGCATTCGCGCGCCAAGCGGCACGAGCCCGACTACTGGATGGAGCATTTCTCGGCCACCGAACTGGCCGAGGACGGCGCCACCAAAATCCGCTTCACCGGCGTGAAGATGATCCACTTCGAGGACGACCAGACCTACGAGGTGACCACGCCGGCCATGCGTTCGTACGAGCCCGACCGTCCGCCCGTCACGGCCAACGCCGAGCGCGGCGTGATGAACGCCGAAGGGTCGATCATCGACCTCTACGGCAATGCGTTCGTGATCCGGCAGGCCGGCGCCGATGCGTCGAAGGATCCGCGCATGACGGCCGCCTCGCAATACTTTCAGCTGCTGGTCAACGACGACATCGTCAAGACCGACAAGCCGGTGCAGCTCACGCGCGGCCCGTCGGTCATGAACGCCAACGGCATGGTCTTCAACAACGTCACCCGCGAAGTACAATTGCTGGGCAACGTGCGCGGCACAATCATCATGAATCCGCCGCAGGGGCAGTCCAGGACCCAGTGACACGGGAGCATGCCGTTGCCCGTGCCGCCTGACCGCCGTCTTCATCTCAACCATCGCCAAACATGACTGCATCCCTGACGACATCGTCCTGTCGCCGCCTCGGCCCCGCCCTTCTGGCGGCCATGGCCGCCTTCGGCCTGACGCTGGCCACGCCGGCCTTCGCCGAACGCGCGGACCAGGGCAAGCCGCTGGTGCTGGAGGCCGACAACGCCAGCTACGATGACGTCAAGCAGATCTACACGCTGACCGGCAACGTCGTGCTGACCAAGGGCACGATGGTGCTGAAGTCCGACGCGGCCGAGCTGCGCACCGATCCCGAGGGCTACCAGTACGCCATCGCCACGTCCAAGCCGGGCCGCCAGGCCTACATCCGCCAGAAACGTGACGGCGTGGACGAGTACATCGACGGCTGGGGCGACAGGATCGAATACGACGGCAAGACCGAAATCAACAAGCTGATCGGCCATGCCCGCGCGGCCCGCGTTTCGGGCGTAGGCGCGAAGATCATCGACGAGATCCGCGGCGCCGTGATCACCTACGACAGCCGCAACGAGTACTACACCGCCACCGGCGGCGACAACAACGCCGCCTCGGGCAACCCGTCGGGCCGCGTGCGCGCGGTGCTGTCGCCGCGCGCGGACGCCAGCGCACCGGCCGCCGGCGCCCCGCTGGACCTGAAGCCGTCCGCCGCGCCCAAGCCCTGAGTACCTCACAGCGCCTCATACCCAGCCAGTCCCTGATGAACGATACCGCCACGCTCGCCCCCTCCAGCACGCCCGCCGCCGTGCGCACCGACAGCAGCACGCTGGTCGTGCGTCACCTGAAGAAGCGCTACGGCACGCGCACGGTGGTCAAGGACGTCTCGCTGGACGTGAAGAGCGGCGAGGTGGTTGGCCTGCTGGGTCCGAACGGCGCCGGCAAGACAACGTCGTTCTACATGATCGTGGGCCTCGTGGCGCTCGACGAGGGCGACATCGTCCTCGACGACGAGCACATCAGCGGGCTGGCCATCCACGAGCGCGCCCGCATGGGGCTGTCGTACCTGCCGCAGGAAGCCTCGGTCTTCCGCAAGCTGAACGTGGAAGAGAACATCCGCGCGGTGCTGGAGCTGCAGGTGGAGAACGGCAAGGGCCTGTCCAAGGCCGAGATCGACCGCCGGCTCGATTCGCTCCTCGATGACCTGCAGATTGCCCACCTGCGCAACAATCCGGCGCTGTCACTGTCCGGCGGCGAGCGCCGACGGGTGGAAATTGCACGTGCGCTGGCGTCGTCGCCGCGCTTCATCCTGCTGGATGAACCGTTCGCCGGCGTGGACCCGATCGCCGTGGGCGAGATCCAGCGCATTGTCAGCTTCCTGAAGGCGCGCAACATCGGCGTGCTGATCACCGATCACAACGTCCGCGAAACGCTGGGCATCTGCGACCACGCGTACATCATCAGCGAAGGCACCGTGCTGGCGGCTGGCCAGCCCGAGGAAATCATCGCCAACGAGTCGGTCCGGCGCGTGTACCTCGGCGAAAACTTCCGCATGTAAGACCTCTCCGGGGCGGCGTTCGCCCATGCAAGGCGGGTCATTTTTACCGCACTTGCACACGGTTTTTCCAAAGCCGTTTCCGATCACGATGCCGAAGCGATAGGTTGTAGCAAATTCCGTTCCAACAACGGAAAGATGCGCATAGAATAGGTCGCATGAAACCTTCGCTTCAGCTCCGCCTCTCCCAGCATCTGGCCCTGACGCCGCAACTGCAGCAGTCCATCCGGCTGCTTCAGCTTTCCACGCTCGAACTGCAACAGGAGGTGGAACAGGCACTGACGGAAAACCCGCTGCTGGAACGCGAGAACGACTGGATCGAAAGCCCCTTGCGCGTGGCGGCCGACGGCTCGGTCAACCTGCAGAGCGCCCCCGCGCCGGCCCCGGCCGAGCCGCAGGCCAACGGCGACGACCGCAGCGAGCGTGCGTCCGGCGGCGACGAAGAAGGCTTCAGCGATTCCGGCGGCGAGGACTACGGTAACGACTGGAGCCTCGACGACTTCGCACGCCGTCCGCAGAACGACGAAGACGAAAAGACGCCGATGCAGTTGCGCGATGCGGACCCGACGCTGCGCGAATACCTGATGGAACAACTGACGCCGCTGAAGATTTCGGCGCGCGACAAGGGCCTGGCCATCTTCCTGATCGAATCGCTCGACGACGACGGATACCTGAGTGCGTCACTCGAGGAAATCTGCACCGAGCTGCCCGAAGAACTGGAATTCGAGGTGGAAGAAGTGCAGGCCATGCTGACGCTGCTGCAGAGTTTCGATCCGCCGGGGGTGGGCGCGCGCAATGCCGCCGAATGCCTGAGCCTGCAGTTGAAGCGGCTGCAGCATCCGCAGCGCGAACTGGCGCTGTCCATCGTCAATCATCATCTTGAATTGCTGGCAGTCAGGGATTACACGCGCCTCAAGAAAGCACTCCAGGTTGACGAAATTGCACTAAAGGCGGCGCACGATCTGATCCGCTCGCTGGCACCGTACCCAGGGCATGCGTACAGCCGGCCCGAGGCCGATTTCGTGGTGCCCGATGTGTTCGTGCGCAAGAGCGGCAGCGGCTGGATTGCACAGCTGAATCCGGACGTGATGCCGCGCCTGCGCATCAACGACATGTACGCGCAGATCTTGCGCGGTGCAAAAGGAGAAGCGGGGGCTGCGGGACTGCAGCAGAAGCTGCAGGAAGCCCGGTGGCTTATCAAGAACATCCAGCAGAGATTCGACACGATCCTGCGTGTGGCGCAGGCGATTGTGGAGCGTCAGAAGAACTTTTTTTCGCACGGCGAAATAGCGATGCGCCCCTTGGTTTTGCGGGAAATTGCCGA
>JGI25151J46595_10002683_pt1 | contig 10412 bp, 21 predicted proteins | sample AraplaMF_Col_mLB_FD_46595 | JGI IMG/M metagenome (IMG submission 46595) | reverse complement strand
GGCGCTCTACGTTCCCGGTCGCCGTCCTTTACCCGTGAATATCGCGCCCGAGGACGGACTGATGAACCGTAATGAACGGTAATGGAAGCCCGAGCCTGAGCCCGGGCGAGTGAGGATGCGTCCGGCGATCAACCCGGGCAGAGCCTCAGACAGTGGTACGGGAACCCGATGAATACACGGCCAAAGCCTATACGCATCGCCTGGGATTCGATCTTCCCGCTGCAGGCGATGCCCTACGGCCCATTCCCGATATGCTCAGGCGCACCATAATCGGCCCCGAAGGGTTGCGGCCTACCTGGATTTCGTCCGCAGTTTAACCGACTAGCTTGGCACACTGTGGCAGGTTCCCGCCAAGCTCTGCTGCCATCAGCCGCCCGATTTCAGTTGAGGCGTGGCCTCGAATAGGCTCGGGAAGGTGACCAGGAACGAACCCCAATCCTTCTTGACGTATCCGGCTTACGACGAGAATCCCCGTCTGCAGGCCTTCCCGATTTGTCGGGGGACGGGATGCACCCCGCCTGTCAGACCCTAACCGGAGCGAGCGGGGTTAAGCCCGTCACGCTAATACCGGTATCGTTAGGCCATGGCTCACTTGCCAACCCCGATCTTTGAAACGAAAAAGACCGCCCGGAGGCGGCCTGATTGTGATGACCCATCCTCGCAAATCACCACTATGTATTTCCTATACCCCAGAGAGGTCCTGAGTGGAATACCCTGTCAAGCTCGTTTCCGTATTTTTCCGGTGTTTTCATAGCCAAAATGCACAGCGAGAGCGGTCAGCCCCTGCTTTAGAATTTCTATATAGGCTCGCTGCAGGTTCTTGCTCTGCGTCAGCTCTGCAACCGCCCTACCCTCGCCGGCGACCTTGACCATGATGTCATAGCCAATGCCGAGGACGCGACGGCAATCGGCGAGGTCGATCCCCGCCTGGATCTGCCTATCCGAGAGCGCCGAACGAGGGCCGCCGCCATCGACCGGCTCGCGGCTGTAGTCGAACGATCCGGCACCAGCGCCGCCCAGCGCCTCCCAGATCGCGCGGAACCGGTTGCCCGCTGCCGTCTGTGCCTCGTCGAGCGCGCCGCGCTGCTCGAGCGTGACCAGAGCGCTCTCCCGCATGTTTTTCAGCCCCGTGATCTTTTTCGGATTCCATGCCTCGCCGTCGTGCGCCGGATTGTGCAGCGGGTTGTCGATCTCGCTCAATGTCGGCTGGGCTTGCCGGTGGCCGATCGCCGCCAGCGTCACCGGTGCCATCTTCGCCTTGCGTCCTCGTTTCGCCATTCGTATTCCCTCTCGTGAGCCGCCGCTCGTTATCGAAATTTGGGGTGGGTGATCGCCGCGAGGATCATGTCCATGGCGATCATCTTGTTGATGTGCTGACACCGGCCGATGTCGACGTAAGCCTGGACGCCTGACGGTAGGTGCGTGACCCTCACGCCGGGGCAGGTTCCGACATGCTGTCCGCCACGGCTGTGGATGCCGGGAATAGGACACACCTCGATTTTGATCTGGTCGGCCGGGATGTCGCTCATCGCGCTATCTCGACAATCCGGCCACCGCCGCGGAACAGCTTGCGCTCGGCTTCTGCGAACTTCGCCTGCTTCATCGATACCGGCACGGCGTTCATGAACTCGCCGACCATGTGCCCGTTGAGATGGGCCAGCAGCGCAGCGTGTCCCGCTTCCTTGGCCTCCTGCTGGCTTGCGAAGATGATGTCGTGCTTGCCGTCCCGCAGAATCCGGTTCTCTGACCACCGGACATCGCGGTAGAAGGCTATCCAGCCGTTCGGGGATAGGATCGCACCAGAATTGAAGGCGTTGGTCATTCTTCACCTCGCTGAGCTTTGATCTTGCGGACGGCATGGAGAACGGTCGTGTGGTCGCGACCGCCGAACAGCCGGCCGATTGCCGGATACGACATGTCCTTCCGTTGCTTGTGGATCTCGTACATGCAGATTTGCCGGGGGGTGACGATATCGCGCGTGCGGCGATGCCCCTTGACGTCCTCCCAGGTAATTCCGGGAAAATCCCGTAATACTTCCGCGACGATCTGCTTTGACGGGCGCCGCGGCGTGAAGGCCATTTCCATATCGGCCTTGTGGACATCGAGTGCCGCGCGCAGCGCGATGTTCTCGTGCGCCAGGTCGCCGATGCGCTGGTCGATGGCTTCCCGCCAGGCCCTGATGTGCCAATCGAAGCGCAGCTCAACGATCGTCCACAGCGGACGGATGATGACCACCGGCGCTGGGATCGGCTTGGCAACCGTCGGCGCGATTTCGATCACTTTCGCCTTCGGCACCGGGTTGAACAGCCGCCGGCGCACGTCGGCATAATGCTGGATTTGGGCTGTCAGGCCCGCTTCCGGGTGAAACTCTCTGGCTACAACGTTCATCTGAAGCTCCGTTCTGATCTCGCCAACTCGGCGGCGAGATATTCCTCTCGGGTTTGCGGTTTCTGCAGGTGGGATAGGCCATTGGCCTTGGGAGGGCGCGGATCGGGCGGCTTCGCCGGCTGGTCCTTCCAGCGGTCATCAGACAGCCACTTCACCGGCGAACACCATTGGCGATCATCGGTCTTCGCTGCATAGGCCGCGACACCGGCCATGATCTCGCTGAGGCTGGCGCGCTTGATGGCTTGGGAAAAAGCCTTCTCCGCCGATGGCCTGCCGGTTTTGTTCGGGTAGGCATCCCAAAATCTTTCGAAATCAGTACTGGCTTCGGGCGCGCTCGCGTCTTCCGAAGGATCTGTATCTGTATCTGTATCTGGTGTTGCAGACGCGTTCGCCTGCGTTCTCTTGCGTTCGCGCCACTCTCTGGCGCGTTCGGCCGCGCCGTCCTCGCGCTTTGGCTGGCGCTTTTCCCAGCTGGAAAATCTGCCATCGGTGATCATGCCTTTATCAGCCATTGCGGCGACGATGGCCTCGACCTGTTCTGGTTCGCAGCCATAGAAATAGGCCAGACCTTCAGCGTCATAACCGGCGATCGAGCCACGATCCGACGCCTGAGATGCGCGATCCATCAGCGCCCATGCAACAGCGACGGCAATTCCAGGCGCAACGCCGGAGCGGCGGGCGATACCGAGCCACTTAGGGTCGGTTGGTGCACCATGCCACGAACGGAACCAGTCGTTCATAGTGCACCCCTCCACTCTTCTGGAGTCCTTGCGCCTTTACTTCGATTGCAAGACGCGCAGGCGACGGTGAGATTGGAAGCGGTGTTCTTGCCACCGCGCGATTTCGGAAAGATGTGATCGACGTCAAATGGGCCGTCATTTGTGCCGCAATAAGCACAAACTTCACCGTCACGAAGCAGGACGGCCTCTCGGACCACTTCCCATGGTCCCTCCGGCCAATTGCTTGGATGCAGGTCATAGCGAACGTGGCGAGCGCATTGCACTTTGCTCAGGTGCACAGTGGCCAAATCGGTTGCCGATGGCATAGGCCGCGCCGACGCTCCCCACCCGTCCACCAGCATCATGAAATATCGGCCGACTTCTTCCGTGGAAAGATGGAGAGTGTCCGCTAGGAACGAATTGACGTTTATCTTCATCGGAAGGTCAGCCATTGGCGCACCTCTCGAACAGAAGCTTGTCGGTGGTCGGGTGCTTGTCGACACGGGGGCGAGACGGTGCGCTCCATGAGCGTCCCTTGACTTCGCCAATCTGACGCCAGCCTGCGGCTACAAGCGATGTCCCAGGCTCACTGGCAAGGATGTACGTGCCGATCCGGCGGTAGCCGAGCGCGAAACCGGCCCGTGCAGCTGCGCCGTAAAGGAACGAGCAGACATTTTTGGTGCCGTCAGTCGCCAGTCTGGTGACTTCAAGCGTCCAGCCATTGTCGCGAACACGGGATACAGGGCGGCCGACAATCGCGACGCCGACGATATCGTTTTCCTTCAAGCAGCCGAGGCTGAACTTGTGGCCGACGACAGGCTTGTGATGACGATGGAACATCGACACCCAATCGTTGGCGCTTTCGAGATCCATAGGAACGACAAATAGCTCTCTGCTCATTGGCACACCTCGACGTCAATGACGGCGGCATGGCCCTGAAGGTCATCTGCCCAGCGAGCGGTGACGCACTCGGCCAAGCTGTCATCCGATACGACGCCAGCCTTCACCAGCGCGTCAGAGATAGGCTTGATGATGTTGTCGATGTCGCGTGCCCGCTTTGAGCGCCAATGGCGCTGGGCGACGATTGACAGGCGATACGGGCCTTCAACCTTGCCGACCGTCTGCGCCTTGATTTCGGAGACAGCAGCCTTGCGCCAGTCTGCGTAGCCATCGCTCTTGGTGCTGATAACCTTGCCATCCTTGATAAAGCTCTTTCGAAGGCCGTTAGCCGAAGGCGGCATGGAGGTGATCAGGATACGGGCCGACGCGACCGCCTTCGGCTCGACGAACTGCTCGCGGTACTGCTTGGCTGACATGCGCTCGGTCATGCCAACCTCCTGCGCTTCTCAGGCGAAAGGCGGCTTTGCTCGTAGCGGCGATCAAGCGCTCGGCTCACGAGACGATCCACCATCCAAGGTTCGATATGCCACAGCAGAGAGGCGGCTATCGTTTCAACATCGGGGCCGTGGGTGGCGTAGGCTTCGATGAAGGTCATTCTCGCCCCTCCCAGAATAGCTTCGGAGAAGGCACGGTGAGGCTAGGCCAGCCGATCGGACGCCAGACGTACCAAGCGTGATCTTCCGTGCCGCTGTTTTCGCCAGGGAACCATTGAATGCGATCGACGAGGGCGATTTTGGCGGCGAAACGTTCGTTGTCTGCAAAGAGATGGCGCCGCGTCTTTCCGAAATCGAACTTTGCCGTCAGCAGCAAGGCAACCAAGCCTTTGCAGCGCGTCAGTGCGTATTCAGCGAACAGGACAGCGTCACGATTGCCTTTGCCGTAAGGCGGGTTGGTGATGATCATGTCGACCTGTTCCCAAGTGCCGTGCGGCTTCAGGAAGTCGATGACCATGTCATGTTGCCTGTCATAGGTGGCGATGTCAGAGGTCAGGACGTCAGCACCGGCCTCGCGAAGAACATCAGCCATAAGGTGATTGCCGGCGGCCGGCTCCCATACCTTTTTGCCTCGCACCGGGAAGCGGCGCAGAAGGGCCTCCGTCGCCCATGGCTCGGTCTGGTAGAGATCGTTTTCCTTGCGGGCGTAGTTCGAAGCTACGACGGTCATAGAAGCGCCTCCTGCTGCATGCTCTCGGCGCGATTGGCGATAAACATGTCTGGCTGGGCGTGCTCTTTTCGAAGCCGATCACAGGCTACGTCGAAGTACGTCTCGTCGAGCTCAATGCCGACGAATTGGCGTCCAGTGCGGATTGCGGCCACCCCAGTGGAGCCTGAGCCCATAAAAGGATCCAGAACCACGCCGGACGGAAGAAAGGATAAGCACCACGCCATAAGCGCGACGGGCTTCTGGTTCGGGTGATGCTTTGCGCTATGGACTATGTTCTCTTCGCCAGCGCGCATGATGCCACGCCACAGGTGATCGAAGATGCGGTCTGGACCGGCTTCACTGCACCACGCAAGCTCGACGTCACTACCAGATGGAAGCGAAGTCTTGCCGCACAACTTGTTCCATACCAGCCACCGACGGCGCGGCATAAGGACGTGGTTAAAGTGATTAGCCCCCCAGATGACGCTCGGTAGCTTGAGCTCGAGCAACATCGCAGGATCGAACGGCACCTTGTCGCCAGCGATCGGCTGGAAGTTGCCATCTTTGCGGCTCATCGCCTTACCCGCGCCCTTGCGGCCAGAGTTATGCCCGCTCTTGTAGTCCATCCCGTAGGGCGGATCAGTGAGGAGCGCGTTGGCCTTTTCGATCTCAGGCAGGATGGCGAGGCAGTCGCCAAGATAGAGCGTGCTGCTGCCGATAATCTCTTTGCGTTTCCAAGGCGTCGTCATGCCGCCACCTCGTCGCGCTGATCTTCCTGCCGCTTGGCGCAGGCTCGGAGATAGGCGCCTCTCATCTCTTCGAATTTGTCGAGGTCTTCTTCCTTGATCTCGATGAGATCGAGAGAGCGAGGCTTCTTGCTGTCTCTGCCGTGCTGTTCAAGCCAGAGTGTGACAGAGGCTATGCGGCGGTCGAGCCAGTTCACCATTTCAGCCGGATCTGTCATCGGCGCGTCCTCCAGACTTCTTCGGGATCGATGCCTTCAGCAGCCATGCGTTCAAGCGCAGCGGCCTGCTTGGCGTCATAGTTCGCCCAATGCTCGGCATGCTTCTCCGGTCCCCACTGGTCCCAGGTGGTCTCGCGCTTGCACCGATCAGCGAAATCTTTGTTCTGACGCCACTGGAGGCAGTAATGCGGCCACCACTTGGTCAGCTTGCCGCCGCCGCCGTGCTTGCTGTCGATGTCCGCGCCAATGATTTCAGCAAGGATTTCCGGCGTCAGTCCGCCTTCGATCCGCCCCCAGAAGCCAGCGAAGCTCTTGAAGCCGGTCTCGGACCAGTAGACAGAGCCCGGAGGCTGGACGGCGTAGACTTGGAAGAAGGAAGAGAAGCGAACCAGTGTCGGAATGCCGCGCACCTCAATCTCGATCGGGTCTCGCTCATCCAGTCCGATCTCCATCGGCGCGACGACGCCATAGGCGCGCGTCTCGAATTCCCGCGTTGGCGGCGGCGTCCAAGGCTTGGCTACCACCGGCGGCAGTGGCGGCATCATCAGATCGAACATGGAGAGCTGCTGCATCACCGAACCCTACTCACGCTTTCTTCTGACCAGCCTTGCCCACTTTAGGCACAGCCATTCCCAGCCCCGCCGAAGCAGGCTTTTGGTTAGTCGTTTCATGATCTGTCCCTAGACGTTCGGACCTGTACCGATCCGCTGCTTCCTCGTTCGCCTCGCAGGCACGCTCGTAATAGATTTTGAGGCGGCGATAATATTCGCCAGCAACGTCCTTCATGCCACGCGACTTGTATTGAAGCCGGTAGAGGTAGCTTTCAGGAACGCCGCTGTTTTCCGAGAGGCGATGGCGGATCAGATATTCCTTGTCGCCACGGCCACGGAATTCCATGTCCATAAGCTCGCTGGTCCAACCCTTAGCCTCTTGCAATGCTACGCTTGTCATCTCTGCCTCAGAAATTTTCTTTCCAAATCTTGAGTCACTATTGTTCTTCTCGGAGCGGCTATTGCCGTACATTCCAACTCTCCTGCGCTACACCTGATCCCGTTCCACGGAGACTTCAGATGCGCCGGAGAGATGATGATCACGACCAAGGGTTTGGCCCTGGCAGGCTTTCGCCCTTGGTCGCCGGCCCGCCGTCTGGGCATGCCGTAATTCCATTCAATCGCAGGGCGCCTGTTCCGCATTGCCCTGCCGCCGAAGTCTCTCCGCCGGAGGCTTCGGCACCCCCTTCCCTTGGCCTTCTCGTTCAAGCGGTCGTTCTTCGAACTGCGAACAAGAGGCTGAGGCTTAGTGTTCTCCGGGCCGCCGGGGAGGAGATCGGCGACCCGGAGCTTTGACTGGCCGGAGGGTCGGAAGAGCCAGTCAATTGATCTTCGGCTGGTGCCAACCTTCGGGAGCGCCAGCCTCTTCGTCTCTGCTGCAATTGCCGGACATGCGGATTGCAGCCGCAGTGCATATAAAAAGGGCCGCGATGATGATGCCGACGAACATCCAGGCTAAGGTCATCATGGGCTCTTCTCCGGTCTGGAAATTTGCTTTCGATCGAGCCCGACGCCGCGTTCAATCGCGCGCTGGGCCATTGCATCGACGGATGATTTCGGAAGGATCGGCGTCATGCTCGCGCTCCCGCTGGAAACTCGTGCTTGCTGATCATGAATGGCTGCAGACCATTGGCGACCAGAACCCGGTCTATGGTGCGGATGGCCTCAGTGCGGCCCAGACGGCGCGGCCTGCCCTTCTCCCCGATCGGGCGGACGACATACCAAGAGCCGGACGACTTAATCTCGTAGCCGAAGCCCTTCATGATCTCCTGCAGGTACGACCATTCGCTGGTGAACCCGCGCTTGAAGGTGCGGACCTCTCCGCCCTTGGCGGTGAAGTCGATGATCATGGCCGTCAGTTCAGAACGGGAACGGATGTGAGGGGCGGTGATCATGCTGCTTCCTCCTCGTCGTTCGCCTTCGCGGCTCGCCGTGACAGGCGTCGTCCATGGTTTTCATGGAAGTTGAACTTGGCTTCGGCGTCTGCGCGAGCTCTCGCGGCTTCATCAATGGACGCGAACGTTCCGAGATGTTTTACCTTCTTGCTGACGCGTATCTGCGCCACCCAGCCCTTGCTCGAAGGGCTCCGATGGACACCCAAGACCCCGCTCTTGTTCCGCGGGCCGATGCCCAGATTGTGGGAGTTCTCCTCGAAGGTAACGGACCTGAGGTTTGAAATGCGGTTGTTGCTGGGGTCACCATCGATATGGTCAACCTCGACTTCTGGCCACGCATTGTTAGCGAATGCCCAAGCAAGCCTGTGGGCGTATACAAAGCAGCCACACACGCAGATCAGCTTGTAACCGTCGGGGCGGGTTGACCCGGCGATCTTCCCCGAAAACCTGGAATATGAATGAAATGCATTCGGTGAGGCGAAATCTTCCAATGGTCTATGACGCCAATAAAAATCCCCGCTCTTCTCGTCATAGCGAAGCCGCTTCCGCAATTCTGCGAGTTCAAGCATGAGAAGCTCCTTCGGAATTCTTCCGACAAGACCAGCATTCATGGCTTCCGTAGCCGCCGCAGTTATCTGGGCGAAGGCAATTGGGGCGGATGGATTTGGCCGGAGGGTTACTGACGGTCCCGCCGGCCGTGTTCGAGGTATCTGCGCGCTCCGCGCTGCCATCTACATCGCTACCTCCCGTGTTGGCGCCGACGACGTTCAGCCCGCCGTCGAGGCTTTGGCCTTCGCTGCGATCCTCAGTCGGATCGATCTGGACGGACGACGACGGTTCAACGTCAATGACGTTCGCAAGTCCGGCACTGCCGTTCACTTCAGCGATTGCGTCGTCGTCCGATGGGGAATTGGTGGGGAGGCCAGTGCCAAGGCAGTACGCCTCCCCTGCGCTTTCGGCGCGGGTAGCCACGGTCTCCGAAGGTTGCCCCTCTATCGTAGCCTCAGCCGAGGAATGATCCTCGACCTGAACCGCGGTCCTCTCGGATACCGCCTCCGCCGCCTTGCGCGGGGATTGGAGAGCCTTTGCAGGGCCATTGCCGAACTTGGTGGCGACAGCATCCGCGAGGGCTTTGTTCTCGTGACGCGCTTCCTCGGAGATCAGGCCAGCGTCGGCCATCTCGTCGACGAGGGATTTGTGGTCAGCCATGGCTTCGGAGGTGCGCTTCTTTGCCCGATCCTCACGCGTCGAAGTCGGAGCCTCGTGGAAGAAGTCGGGCTGATCGAGCATGCCCAGAGCGTGGAGGTAGGTGTCGAGGATCTGCTCCTCTTCCATGCGCTGCTGCTCGTCTTTCTTCCGCAGCGCCACGACCCGCTTCATGATGACGGTATCGAAGCCCATGCCCTTGGCTTCGCCGTAAACATCCTTGATGTCGTCGGCGATGGTCTTCTTTTCCTCTTCGAGGCGCTCGATGCGCTCAATGAAGGCGCGGAGCTGGTCGCGGGCTACGCCGTGTGCGTCGGACATTTACATCATCCTCTCGGGGAACTGACGGCAGAAGTGCGCAGGCACGGCATCGGTGAATGCGTCTGTGTCGACGCCGATGATCTGCAGATGGGTGATGAGTTCTGGACCGGCCCGAAACCATTCGCCGCAGAGGCGGAGGTGCGCGAATTCCTCTTTCAGTTCGCCTTCATGACCAATCTTCGCGGGATAACAGGCGACAAGATCGAGGCCGCGCGATGCGCCGGTGAAAAGAGATTTGACCCTAACCCGAACCTGATTGCTCTTGCCGATCTTGATATCGCCAAGACCGCGAGCGCGGATATAGTAGTGCAGGTAGAGGCTAGGATCGGTGGCGCGATAGTCTGCCCAAATCTCATCCAGCTTGCCGGTGCGCCAAGCCGCCATGAAGATGGAATTGAGTTCGCGCGTCGAAGCGTAGTAGCGCTCAATGATCGGGCGCGCTTCGGAAACGATTTCCTTGAGGGTCTTCGAGGAGAGCATTTATGCGGCCTCCTTTTCGACGGCGATGTAGGCTTCGCTGGCGGCCGCCAGATATGCAGTGTGTGCGAGTTCAGCCGTGTCGAAGCTGCCGATATACTTGTTCTTCCCGAGAATGGAGATTTGCGCGATGTACCGGTTCTTGTGGAACGTTACGCCGAGCGGCAGATCATATTTCGACGCGCGCCGCTTGCGTCCACGGCTCTGCGCCCTCTTTCGAAGAGAAGCGACAGCCTTTTCATGGTCGGGATGGCCCTTGCGGTATGGGTTGTTCGGCTGGAACGAGACGTTGTGCTCGAACTTTGCGATATAGACACTGCCCACCTCGTAGGCGCCGGCATCACCGAAA
>JGI25151J46595_10002680_pt1 | contig 10417 bp, 8 predicted proteins | sample AraplaMF_Col_mLB_FD_46595 | JGI IMG/M metagenome (IMG submission 46595) | reverse complement strand
CATTGCTGAACAGATTGAAGCCTGCCTTAAGCTTATAATCTTGAAAAGCAATAAGAATGCCATACATAGGGATATAAGAAAATATAAAGATTAGAGCAAGTGCGGGCAGCACCATGAGCTGTATGTCTATTTGCATAAAAAATCGTTTTAATGCGCTTTTCTTATGCTTATCCAGGTTCAGGNCCGGTTCTATCTCTGCTCCCGTGGTTGCCTTCGCCATATGAAAATCCCTCCTAGATTCAAAATAACTCTTGCTGAATAAATCTTAACTCCTTCCAGATGTTGTCTTCTTCATTGTAAAAGCAAAGCGCTTTCACGGATATATGACAAACCAACGATTATTGATACTTTGACACGTTCTTTTATAAAAAAAACAATACCTTTCATCTCAACATGACAGAGACTTCCGGTATTGTTTCTTTAATACTCCTATTTAAGCACTATATCTTCCGGCTTGCGAAGCGAACATTTCTGCATAGTTGCCCTGTTTATGAATTAACTCCACATGACTGCCTTCTTCGATGATTTCACCATCATGAAGTACAATAATTCGATCAGCGTGCCGGCAGCTGCTCAATCGATGGGAGATCATAATGGTTGTCTTCCCCTCGCATAATTTCATAAAATGATCATATACCTCCGCTTCAGACTTAGGATCCAAAGCTGCCGTTGGCTCGTCCAATATCATGAATTGTGCCTGCTTCATAAACGCCCGACTTAATGCGATTTTCTGCCATTGTCCTCCAGACAATTCATGTCCGCCTTCGAACATAGCCCCAAGCACCGTATCCATGCCTTGCGGCAGTTTGCGCAGTATTTCCCCTGCCCCGGCATTGTCTGCCGCTTCCATAATCATTGCATCGTCATGAATATGGCCCAACTTTCCCATGGCAATGTTCTCACGTGCAGTTAGCTGGTAATTGACGTAATCTTGGAACACAGCAGACACATTCTCCCGCAGGCTTGCCGTATTTATTGCACGAATTTCTATCCCATCATATGTGATTGAGCCTTCNTTCGGGAAATAGAGTCCTAATAAACATTTCACAAGCGTACTCTTGCCTGCCCCATTCTCTCCTACGATTGCAATTTTTTCTCCAGCCGCAACACGGAAAGTAATATTTTTCAATATAGGCTTGGATTGATTCGAATATGAGAAAGTAAGATCGCGCACCTCAATACAATCATGCAGCTGACTTGGAAACATAACTGTGTCCTCTTTACTTTCCTTGTCTTCTTCTGTTTCTATATGTAAATATTGCAATACTTCACTGACAAATAAGGATTCTTCATAAATCCCAGCTATATTGCGTCCCAATCCTGATATGAACCCCTCTATTTGCACCAAAGCCTGCGTCAGTGAAACATAATGGCCTATTGTCAATAACCCCTGATAACCAAACCATACTAATATACCGAAAGTACCTATGTTCAAAAATGATTGTACAGAACCAACTAATAAGGCTCTCCAACTCGCTGTTTTTTCCAATTGATATCGTTCATCTGTTGTTTTCCAAAATAACTCAGTCCATTTTCCTATTATATAATCTGTATGTTGATAGATTCTAAATTCTTTAGCTGCATGCCGGCTATGCAAAAGTTGGAGCAGATAGTGTGTTTTTCTTTGTGTTGGGGTTTGATTAATCATTTGCATGTATTTGCGCTGGCCGAAGTATAAATTGACCCACAAACTAGGAATCAGCATAAGCAGCACAACAAGTGCGAGTATCAAATGAAAGGATAGTAAGACAGACAACATTCCGATTATAGATATGGAGTTCCGCAGCGCGTTCATAAATAATACAAATATCGAAAACCCTCTAATATCCATGCCGAGAGCTGCTCGCTCAAGCTGATCAAAGTACGCGGGACGGTCAAAATAACGAAGCGGAAGCTTAGATGACTTGTGGACTAATAAGTGTTCAAAATAAAACTTTAAGTGCTGCTGCGCACGAAACCCTACAATCTTCTCACCAAATTGAATTAGTTTATCGAGAAGCAGCAGTGTACCCTGAATCCCTAACAGCAGATAGATTGTCAGTAGGGAACTGGAGTGGCTTTCGAATAGTGCGGTTATCTCATCAATGAGTTCCTTTACTAGATAAATTTGAACGACAGGGATTAACGAACTTATTATATTGCACACAACAATAATCATAGTCATTCCAGGAATGACCTTCATCATCGTGGGGATAAACTGAAATAGTACATTGATAACAAGTCTTCTTTTTTCTTTAAAATTACGTTTCCCATCACTTGAAATTTCCATCGTTTATTCTCCTGTTTATACGATCTTTTCAATGNAATGAAAAAGAGAAGAGAGGGAGTCCCTCTCTTCTCCGTCNGGCTACTAACAAGTACAATAATAAGTAGTAGTAGAAGAACCTGCGCATACATAAACGCTTTCATAAACAAATTTTTCTTGCGGATAGTGCGCACACTTCGAGGAAGTGCATCCGCCTGTCGTGAAGCAACCTGAACTCATATGCATAGCCTCCTTTCAAGATAGTCATATTTATAGTCAAAGGCAGACGCCTTAACTACCTATTGCAATTACTTTAAGCAGCAACTTTCATCTGCCCCTTTTCAACTAGCAAGTTCAACTGCTCTTCAAAATTGATAATGCTCTTGGTTCGTACTTCTGCGGCGGAGGATAAGTAATAGATGAACGGGTAGTATCCTGTCTGAAGTCTGGCCATATCTGAGGAAATGATAGGGACAATGGGCATCGTTAGCTGAAATTGATCAATTATTTTCTCTACGTCAAAATCATTGCCCTGCATCATTAAGATAATTTCTATGTCTGGCCTTAATTGATAGAAGCGTTTAAGGATTGGGTATACGAGTTTGCATTGATCACAACTTACAGAGGTAAAAGCGATGAGGAATCCTGTTTTGGTCATGCTCTTCAAATCAATTGATCCTTGATTAATCGAGTCAAATTGGAGCTGAGGAAACAGTTCACCCGCAGGCACTCCATGATGCTCATGCACCAACACTGGGCCTTGATTCGTATTGGCTTGTTGAACATTTCGCTTTTTTCCAATTTGGATAATATAATAGGTTTGCAATGTGACAATAATCCATAGTGCAAAATAAGAAATGTTAAAAACCTGTTCCATTCATGTCCTCCTAACTTAGTAGGCTGCGATTATTCCATAACGTATAGACATTAATGAGCCCGATAGTGATACCAGCAATACTGATCCATTCGATAGCTGCTGTTCCGCTCATGAAATCAGGACTATGCAGCCAGATGCATAATAGAGAGGCTCCGAAGAATGGAGTGTTTCTTATCATTGTCCCCCAACCTAGCTGCTCTTCTGTCGTTTTCCCGAAGCAATTGCATGTAATCTTTTTCTTGTCCCATAGTGCTTTTCCAGCTACGAAATAGAATGAACAAAATAGGAGAAGCGAACCTACCGCTCCAGCAAAATGAGTTGTATCAAACACTAGTAAAGCTGCAACTAGCAATTCGAACACTATGACACCCCATGCCGTAAAAGAAGGAAAGTTGAGCTGTTGTACGGTTTTTTTAAAATCATGATAACTTACTAGCTTGGCAATTGAAGAGTACACAAGAATTGTACACAGAAAAATAGTCAATGCTGCTTCAAGTCCCATATGTTCCCCCTCTTCATTCAAAAAATAGTACAGCGTCATAGTAAGATGTTTGCTAGATCGCATGAGTCTAGTTCTTTAGTTGCACCACTCTAGTTATATTGAAGTATATGCCTTGCAACGAAATGTTGAAATATGACAAAACAACGATTATTGATACTTTTACATGTTTTTATCATCACGATGCATAAAAATACGAATATGATCCTGAGGTGAATGCGAAAAGTGCCCAAAGCACTGGTTTGCTTTGGGCACTTGCGTTATACAATATTCGAATACTAATTAGGATAAATTAATTTTCCACCTTCAGCTCTTCAACAGGACGAGTACGACAGCTGCCCTGCAGCACACGCTCGCTCACATTGCCGAAAGCATCTATTGCCTGTACCGCGATGGAGTATTCACAATCTGGCTTCAACTCTGGTATCTCAAGACGAAGCTGCTCCGGAACCGGATATTTATAAGATTCGGAAAATGCAGCGTAATGTACAGCCTCTTCTATTTCATTGCGATTCTCAAACGTAACGTTGTAGGCATGTACAAGCTCATTATCGGACGCCTGATCGAAGACGATAACGATAGAATCTGAAGTTGTACACTCCTCTTCTACATGCAATTGTGCGTGATCAGGGAAGCATGGCGCTTCTGTGTCACGATGAATGGTATATGTAAAGGTTGAAGTTGACGCTGGCAGCGACACAATCCAAGCGTCTCCAATCTGACGATCATATTCGAAATCAAGCCTATGAATCGCAACGCGATCCTCATATACCTCGACAAGCAAGCCTTGGCTGAACTTCTCGAACCCTAACGGCAAATTCCTTGAAGCTTGCCATGTTCCACTTCCATATAGCTAAGCGAAGCCGTTCCAACAGAAGTAAAGTCCTCCTGATGAATACTGCGCGGATCCTGAAGCGGATAGTGGGAGTGCCCGGAGAACGTAATAACCTGCGGATATGGCCGCAATGCCTCCATAAGCGGTTCAATATTGTCCTGAATGCCCCAGTCCTCGCTGCCGTACACGGTGTCCTTCAAGTGCTGATGCAGGAAGACGAATATAGGACGCTCTGCTGAATCGGCTGCAGCCACCTGCAGTTGTTCGCGAAGCCATGCAATCTGATCCAATGAGAAGTACCCTGATGTAACCTTATCCTCTGTCGCCATGACAATGAAATGGTAGCCCTTAATGACCTGATGAAAATATAAGGATGGCATCTCCGTTTTTGCAAGAAAGCGAGCCTGCGCTTCTTCAATCGGAAGTCCGTTCCAATAGTCGTGATTGCCGATCGTGATGAGCGGTGTCGCTCCTGGCAGCTTATGCTTGCGGAATACTTCCAAATTGCGATCGTATTCCTCCTCAAGTCCATTGTTTGTTAAATCCCCTACAATAACAAACGCATCCTGATGAGGCGCCCTTGCATTCAACTGCAACATCGCTCGTTCGAACTTGGCGACACTACCTTCACCCGAAGGATCAATATGTATGTCACTGATTACCGGAAAGACGAGTGTAGGCTGCATATGTGTTGACATCGATCGTTCATCTCCCTTGTCCTGTTCATTCTATTCGATCTGCAATGCATGAAGCATGGATTAATTCACCTCTAGTCTATAACCTTTTTCTAGAGATGACCAGAGTAGAATATTTACTTAATTCGTGTTGTGAAATAGTTATGCTTTCTTAACTCGTCAAAAATACCATATTTCGCTATAATAGAGGTCTACATGAAGCAAGATGCCACCATTGTCCACCTTATCGTGAGGATGTGTAAATGCCTTGTTAGCCATTGAACGCCGAAAACGCATCATGCAGCACCTGTTCCAGGACGGCAGAGTTCTCGTCGCAGAGCTTAGCAAGCAGTTTCGAGTGACGGAAGAAACAGTGCGAAGAGACTTGGATCGTATGGAGAAAGAAGGACTCCTGCTAAGAACACATGGGGGAGCATTTTTAGCAGAGACATCCGTAAGCTCTGACGTCCCTGTATGGGTGCGCGAGGACTGCTATTTGTCTGAGAAGAAGTGGATCGGAACAAAGTGCGCTAGGCTTATCCAACATGGGGATACGATTATGCTTGATTCGAGTACAACTTCACTCCATATCGCCAAAATAATAAAAGCGCGCAAGCAATTGACTGTAATCACAAATTCACTAAATGTCATCATGGAACTATCAGATGCTGAACATATTAAATTAATTTGTACCGGTGGTACTCTTCGCCGCCGATCACTGTCCTATTCTGGACATGCTGCTGCCAACGCCCTCGCCCGATATACTGCCGACAAAGCCTTCCTCTCGTGCTCCGGTATCGATCTTACACACGGCGTAACTGACGCCAATGAAGAAGAAGCTGAAATACGCAAGATTATGCTGCATCATGCGAAGCAGAGTATATTAGTCGCAGATATAACGAAGTGCGAGAAAATAGGGCTTGTCAAAATTGCTGAATTGTCCAGCTTCCATACGCTGGTTACCAATTGTCCGCTGCCATTGCAATGGAGAGAGGGACTGGCGGCACAATCCATTATTCTCGATGATCAGTGCGATCCAAATAAGCAATATGCCGCGACGGCTCGATGCAGCATGAATAGTTAAATGAAAACAAAGATTGATGATTACTCCCTAATTGTAGACCTCATCAATCCGCTTCCTGCTCGTTCTTGAACTTTTCTACCAAAATATCGCGTATCGTAATTGCCGCGGGGGATAATTCATCCCCCTGCGGGCGCCGATCCACTGCTTATTATGATGACAGGCGCCCCTTGGACTTACCTGTTGTTTCCGGTCGGAATTGGAGCCGTTGTCTTAGTACTGGCGGCGTGGACATATCATCGCACACAGGGAAATCAATATCCTAAGCATTGGTTCACCTCATAATGTTGCAAATAAATAATAAGGAGCAGATCGCAACGGCGACCTGCTCCTATCTTTTTTGGACTGCTTGATTACAGTACCTTCTTCAATTTTTTCACATAATTTGCTCGAATGAATAAGAAATAGACAACCTGAATAACGAAGAATGTACCTAATACTAGAATGATTTCTTTTAAAATAGAGATTTGCGAGAACAAATTTTGCAGTGTGTTCAATGCAACGGCACCATGAATGATAGCTACGACAATCGGTACAAAGAACAGCAGTCCGATTTGAGTGGATACAACCTTTGACAGTTCCCCTTCAGTCAGACCCAGCTTCGAGATAGCACGATACTGCACGATATCGGAATCCAAATCCGAGAATAGTCGGAAATAAAGGAAGCTGCCTGCTGCCACGAAGAAAACAATTCCTACGAACAAGCCTGTCAGCAGAATTTGGCCCATACCCTGATTCACTTCCTGCATCGCAAGCGCTCGCGCCTGAAAACGATAGTGGGGATTGGTACTATCAGCATTCAACTGTGTATTCAGCTTCTCAGCAACTGCCTTCGTTCCCTGCCAGTCATCCATCGCAAATACATGCATATCCATATCGGTTTTCGACTTTGGAAGTGCGTTGAAATCTGAATCCGACATCACAAGCACATGATTTCCAGTGATGTATTGGCGGACATCTTTGCTCATGTCCGGTACATCTGTCAATTGAAGCTTGCTTCCACTGCTCAGAGTCAAAGTCTGCCCCTTCGACCAGTCCTTCTTCCCTCTGTTATATCCGAAGTCATCCATCTTGAATTGCATCAATACCGCACTTCCTGCATCTACACGAATCTTATCCTCCGAGATCAGGTTATAATCCGTTACGGAAATTGCATTGAATGAGTACTTATCCTTAAGCTCCGCATCTTTATTATGAATAACGAAGCTGTCATAGTTAACGTTTTCTTCCTTCAACCCTGTCTCAATGTACGCAAGATGTTTTTGCTCCTGCTTATTGTCGGCATAGGAATCATAAGACATCGGCGGCATCGATCCTGCAACGCCCTCAGTCAACATCGCTTTGAACCCAACAAGCGTGCCGATGGCTGTAAACGCAACGGTTGAAATAATCGCGACAAGGAAAAACATGCGCGCATTATCCTTCATCCGATATGCCAAATCGGACAGTGTCAACATGTTTGTATTCCGGCGATACAACTTCTTGTTCTTCTTCAATTTATGAATGATATACACACTTAGCTGTGTGAATAAGAAGTATGTACCGATCGACACAAGAATGACGACAGGCAGCAGTGCAAACATAACAAGGGTTCCGCGTACGATAAAAGCTATCGCATAACCGATTAGCAGCAGTATAGCAGCCAAAATAGCCAGCCATACCGACGCCTTCGGTTCCGGTTTTGGCTTCGTCGAAGCTTTCAATAGATCAATAAGTGAGCTTGTTCGCAAGATCGTCGCCGTAAAGAACGAGATTACTAGGAACAACAGCATAAAGGCCACAAATGTAAACCAAAGCGCCTTTGTTGGGAAGTAGAACGATAACGAATGCTCCAAATACAACATGGACGAACCGAGCATAAGCATCCCTTTAGACAAAATCAGCCCTGCTGCTATACCGGTTACAGTCGAAGCAAATCCAATGATCGTATTTTCTAGAAATACGAGACGCTTCAGCTGCATATTGGACATCCCCTGCATGATGCAGACACCGAATTCTTTCTTTCGCGTCTTCAAGAAGACGCTCATCGAATAGAGAATGAAGAAAAACGTAAAGACGTAAATGATATACTGGGCAACCTGCATCCCTGTTTGTGCGCCTTTTCCGAATCCCCCACTCTCCGCCAAATTCAATTCTGGATGGAACGCTAGCATCGAATATACGAAAAAGATCATAACAGAGAAAGCACTGCTTATAAAATAACCGGCATACAGCCGCGCGTTGCGAATAACGTTCTTAAACGCGAACTGACGAAAGTTCATCTTCCGCGCCTCCTATTGCCGACAACACATTCATAATTTCCTGGAAGAACACTTGTCGTTGATCATGCTTATGCAGCTCTTGGTACAGCGAGCCGTCCTTAATGAAGATGACACGGTCACAATAACTTGCAGCAAACGCATCGTGAGTTACCATCATCGTCGTTGTACCGTCTTCCTTATTGATTTTCTCCATCATCTCTAGAACATCCTTGGCTGACTTTGAATCCAAGTTCCCTGTCGGTTCATCCGCAAGCAGCAGCTTCGGATTATGGATCATCGCACGAGCGATTGCCGTCCGCTGGCACTGTCCCCCAGAGATTTCGTACGTGCGCTTGTCCAAAATTTGCTTGATGCCCAGCTTCTCCGCTATCGCTTGCACACGCTGCTCCTGCTCCTTAATGCTCACATTTTCCAATGTTAATGGAAATACGATGTTTTCCTTCACCGTTAAGGTTTGCAGCAGGTTGAAATCTTGGAACACGAAGCCAAGCTGACGGCGGCGGAACAGTGCCAACTTGCGTTTATTTAAGGCGTGCGCATTGCTCCCACCAATCAATACTTCTCCTGATGTGGGCTTGTCGATTGTCGATACCACGTTTAAAAATGTCGTTTTCCCGCTTCCGGACGGCCCCATAATCCCAACGAACTCACCTTCGCCAATGGTTAGGTTTAAATTCGATAATGCTTGATAAGAGACTTTACCCTCGTATACTTTGGATACATTTTTAACCTCTAGCATAGTAGAATCACACGCTCCTTGTTGTTTTCGGTACCTTCACTTTACTCCCGATTAGCAAATACAACCATTGTTATTGCTTACATTTTCCTTTCAATATTGTCATGTTCATTCCTCATAGCTGCGATTCAAAAAGAAAGAGAGCAAGCCACGATACGGCTTACTCTCTACATAAGCATTTGTTGTTACAATACTCGCTTCAGCTTTCTTACATAATTCGCTCGGATGAATAAGAAGTACACAACCTGAATGATAAAGAACGATCCTAATACGAGTATGATTTCTTTCAAAATCGATACGTTCGGGAACAAGTTCTGCAACGTATTCAGTGCAACCGCTCCATGAACGATAGCTACAATGATCGGAACAAAGAACAGAAGTCCGATTTGCGTAGTAACTACCTTGGATAATTCCCCTTCTGTCAGTCCCAGCTTCGAAATCGCCCGATACTGGACAAGATCATTATCCAAATCTGAGAACAGACGGAAGTACAGGAAGCTGCCTGCTGATACGAAGAACACGACTCCGACAAATAAGCCTGTCAGCAAGATTTGTCCCATTCCTTGATTGAGTTCTGACATCGATGTCGCTCTGGATTGGAAGCGGAAGTCTTGCTGCTTTTCTTTTTGGAACTGCTTCTCCAGGTCTGCTGACAATGATTTTGTCGCCTGCCAGTTTTCCATGTTGAAGATATAATTTGTCTCGTCGAACTTCGTAAGCGGGATTGCCTTAAAGTCCTCATCTGACACTACCAGCACTTCGCCGCCCGATACATATTGTCTCACATCGTCGGTCATCTCAACTGAGTCAACAAGCTTCAACTTACCTGTCTTCTTCAATGTCAAGGACTGCCCCTTCGACCAATTCGAAGCTGTGCTCCTATTGCCAAAATCATTGCTTTTCGTTTCCAGCATGAATCCTTCACCCTGACGGAGCTGAATGCGCTCTTTGGCGAATGAATTGTATTCCGTTGCCCCCATCACCTTCATAATCGATCCATCTTTGAATTCTGCTGTTTTACTATGAATGATGTAGGCATCGTACTTGATGTTTTCCTTCTTAAGTGCTGACTCAATCAAATCTACATGTTTCTGCTCTTGCTTATTGTTCATTGTATTCGATTCATACGACATAGGCGGCATCAAATCTGCCACACTATTTGTCAGCATTGCCTTGAAGCCAACGAGTGTACCAATAGCCGTAAAAGCT
>JGI25151J46595_10002666_pt1 | contig 10465 bp, 13 predicted proteins | sample AraplaMF_Col_mLB_FD_46595 | JGI IMG/M metagenome (IMG submission 46595) | reverse complement strand
AAAATGAAGGGATTATTGGAGAAATTATTAACTTATTAGAACTATAGAAAGCTTTAGTAAGGGCTATCATTAAAAAAGCTAGCGAAAGGCTAGCTTTTTTTTAGTTCTGACAAGAANATACAGAAAANTTTTTATAGAGTTAAGTACAAAAAATTATATATCCGAAACTACACACAGTGAAGAGCACTTAAAGCGGATTCCTCATCTTTTAAAAAAAATACAGCTTTTCCNTTATTACATTCATATATAAAATCCGCAAGACTTTTACTATTGTATACATTGAAATCCCCAACAATAGCTAATTTTATGCGGTAGTTCATATATTTTTGTAATATTTCACCCGCTAGGCCAGTTCTTAAGTTAAAAAATTCCTCTGTAATATTTACTTTGTTAATCAATATTTTTTGACAATCATAGGAAAAATTGACGGATGCCATCAAGTCTAATGCTCCTTGCACATCCCTTATTACGATTTCAGAACTTTCTATAATTGCAATTTTAGAATTATCTTTTTCATGAATGCGTATTTTCACCTATATCCCCCACCTAACATTACATTTTTCATCAAATTATCATTCTTCTTTTTTTACTTTATATAATATTTTTAGCTACAATCTTTAGATGCTCAGGAGCGATGATTTCCTTTATACTTTCTTGAAGATCCTCGTGAAGCATTTCTTCAAGATGCTCCAATGATACTTCAAGAGGTGTACACTCTAACGTTTCAATATTTAATAAGGAATAATGTTCTTTTTTCTTTATGACTAAATATNGATTCTCTTCTGTTACAAGTAAAGAACCTAATCTNATTCCGAGTAAACGTTGATCATCAAATTTCATACTATATCCCTCTCTCTATTAATAGACATACTATAGAAATAAAAACAATTTTATATAAATTAATATCCATATTATAACTTTACCAAAATCTATCTCTAAATAACACGNAAATTGGTATTATTATCCTTGAAAATAAAACCTATACTACATATTTCACATGCGATATTCTTAATTCTCCATATATTGCAGCACAAAAAAACTTTCTCAACATATAAAGATCACTTTATAGTTTTCTAAATTATCAGAATACGTTATAATGAATTTAATAAAAGTTTGACCTCTCCTAATTCATGTACATATTGTTGATCGGTAGGAATTGCTACCGGTCTATTTTTTTATTCTTGTATTAAACATTGAATCTTCTTTTTGAATAACTGAAAATAAAAATTCTGCATCTCGGCCCACACCACAAAGCAGTGCTGATCCTCTTTGATGTTGCCAAGGTAAACCAATATAGTATAACCCTTGCACCCCGCTAACACCTCTTGTATGAACTGGTGATCCTGCTTGATTCATTGCAGCTTCTACTTCAATCCACTGATAATTCGGTATGAACCTGTAGACCATACTACATTCTGAACATTGCATGCGCTATCATCTGAAAACACTACTTTATTCTGCAATGCATTTACGACCTTCGGCTTCAATGCTATCGCCCCATTACGAATAAGCTCTCTACATTCATAACCAAATATAGGATCTTTCTGCTTCTGAAACCATCTTCCCCGCCATGTGTTGATTCCAGCATATAATAGTCCTATTGTTTCCAGCCAAGCAAAAATACTCCTTCCCATTATTTTTAGTGGTAAAAAAGAAAGCGGATGACTTACAGCAATCGTAACATCACGAGATTTCGCTAGTTCTACTGCAATTTGTGTACCGGAATTCCCCCCTCCTACTACAAGGACTGATCCCTCTGGAATTTGCATTGGTGATTGGTATTGTGAAGAATGAATTTGAAAGGTATCATTGGAAAGGTTTTGTGAAATAGAAGGAATGTAAGGCCTCTGAAAAGCACCTGATGCGATAATAACTCGTTTAGATTGTAGCATTTCGTTAGGAGTAAAAACCTCAAACGCATGTCCCTTCTTTCTTATTTTGGAAACATTGATATTTAACCTCACCGGTATGGAAAAACGTTTCGCATAAGCTTCTAAATAATTTGCAATTTCATCTTTACTAGGAAATTCATTTTGATTTCCATTTAACCTCATACCTGGCAATGCACAATAATCCCTTGGTGTAAACAATTGTAAAGAATCGTACTGCTTTCTCCATGAATCACCAATCCTCTTCCCTCCATCCAATAAAACAAAGTTATAGTTTCCTTGCTGTAAGTAATATCCCATAGCTAAACCTGCTTGACCAGCTCCTACTATAATTACATCTAACATATTTCCTCCTCCTTTTTATTACAATAACATATGAATAATTGTTCATATGTTCATATGTTTGATTTAATATTATAGTTTTCTTTTTTACAAATCAAGGAAAACAATTCTTCTTTCTACTCAACCTATAAACCTAAAAAGCACACTATTGATGATAAGAAACTTTTTATCATCAATAGTGNGCTTTTAAATTCGATATAAGTAACAATTTAATAATTTACTTTCTTATTGAAATACCACTAGACATATACTTTTACATTCTCTTTATTTATAAACATCTGCCGCAAGCTCTTTTAAAAGGCCGATGTTTGTCACTTCAAAGTACCCATTATTCTTTCTAATTACACTTTTATCACAAAGAGTATTTAATGTTCTTAATAAATGCCTGTAGCTTGNTCCTAGCAATTCCGATGTCTCAGTTAAATTCCCATTAAATATAATTCTTTGTTCATTATGAATAAGTCTTTCTCCAGTCGCAAGAATGTAACTTGCTAACCTATTCTCAAGAGGATACAGTAAATTAATCGTACTGTTTTTTGACAATCTATTTAACTTATGAGACAAAGAACCACAGATACACCTTAAAAAGGTTGCATCCTGAAGCAATCGTTCTCTCACCTTTTCTAAAGGGATTCCAATGCAATAAGAGTCTACCATCACTTGTACATTTGAAGCTGTTTTTTGCGAGTGGATTAATTCAACATCTCCCAATATTTGCAAGCTATCATAAAAACATAATAATACAGATTTCCCATTACTTAATGTGTTATAAGCCTTCGCTTTTCCTTCAACAAAGAAATACAGATAGTGAATATCTTCATTCTCCTTACAAATATGCTCATTCTTTTTAAAGAGTAATAGTTCCATATATGATTTCATATCATTGCTAAAAAATGATGCAATTTTATTCTTTTGCACATAATCATCTAACTTATGAGAATTACATATTTTCTTCATACATCCCCCACCTTTGTAACTCATTTTAATTATAAAGAAAATTTCTTCCTTTCACTATGACATATGTCATAGTAGCTCACAATTTAATCATGATACATTACATGTAAATTTATAAAGGGGGAACGTCATTGTATAATTTACTCTCAATTATTATAGGTGCTTTCATCGCCATTATGATTCCTTTAAATGGNATCTTATCTGAAATGACAGGTAACTATACATCTAGTGTGATGATTCATANCGTTGGATTAGTTGCCATTGTCATTGTTTTACTCGTTAGCAAATCCAAACTTCACATGCAAAAAGGGATACCGCTTTATCTTTATAGTGCAGGAGCTATCGGTGTTTTCACCGTACTATTTAGTAATATAAGCTTCACAGCACTCGGTGTCTCTATTACAATCGCTTTAAGTTTACTTGGGCAATCTGTTTCATCTATTATTATCGATCATTTCGGCTTATTAGGTATGAAGGTCGTGAAATTTGAAAAGAAAAAAATGTTTGGATTACTTCTGATTTCTTCGGGAATTGTTGTAATGACTATTTTTTAATGGAGGATGGAACTATGTTATATATTTGCATTGCAATTTTAGCCGGAATTTCCATTGTAGTTGCAAGAATTATTAATGCTAACTTAGCAGCAAAGATTGGAATTTTCCAAGGAACATTTGTTAATTATATTACGGGATTGTTTTTTTCTTTTTTATTTTTACTCTTTAGCAATGAATCTCTTCACGTATCAGCTACGACATTGCACTCCATACCATTTGTAGTATATTTAGGAGGTTTAGTTGGTGTTATTGTAATTGTATTATCAAACTATATTACTCCTAAAATATCATCTTTCTATTTAACTTTATTGATTTTTGTGGGGCAATTATTTATGGGAGTTATAATTGATTTCTTCACATCAAATGATGTATCTATCGGTAAAATAATCGGAGGCTTTTTAGTATTACTTGGACTGACTTATAACTTAATACTTGATAAGACGTACGAACCTGTGAAAAATAGTCGAGTGCAGCTCTAACAACATTTTAAAAAATAGAAAAGGAATACATCCGCACGCTTACATTGGATTTATTCCTTTTTTATAAGAACTCCTCCAATTTCAACACATTAACTTTTCCTCTTCTTTCACAGAGTGTCTTCTAAAGACAAGGAATTTCAATGCAATTGACATTATCATCATTCCAATTCCGCACATAATAAACATAACATTTAGAGAAATAAATATAGACAGAATTCCAAATACAAAAAGAGATATTGTATCTGCTAAGTAAAGCAAAACTGCATTAAAACTGAACCCTCGCCCTAACATATCTTTCGGAACGAGTTTTTGTAATATGTATACCCTCGTTAGTCCCGCTAACGGTAGACCAATCCCGACTATACATACTCCAACAAAATAAAATGAAATATTAAATGTAAATCCAAGCAAAAAGATCCCAACACCCCAGATAATAGACGCGATTGTATAAATAGTTAAATTCAAGTTTTTCCATATGAAGGGGATCATCATATTTGTAATGATTACTACGCATCCAAAGAACCCTTGAATGACACTATAAATTTCTTTACTCTCTTTTGTGAACTCTCCCAATGATAATAATAATCCAACTTTCCAAACCCATGTATTCATGATTACCGGATTATATCCTGACAGTTCTTGGATTGAAACAATTCGTTCTTCCAAAAACATTACTTTTATTCCAACATTGCATATGGGAAACTTCTTATCTCTTTTTAAAGTTGATGAGATACTGTATATTTTATTTGAACCAAAGTCAACATCTCCACAACAAAATACTACACCCAATACTCTTTTAACTATAGACGAAATCACCCCTACTGTTACCGCTTTAGGGGATCAAGCACGCTTAACGATATTAACGGTGCTTGCTAATCATAAAGAATTATTTGCCCAAGAAATTATTAATGAAACTGGATTACACCAAAGCACTGTATCTCGGCACCTAGCTGTACTAGAAAGCGGCGATCTCCTTCATGTGAGAAAAAAAGGTAAAACAAAGTATTATTCGATTAATAAAACTACGGTTGAAAAAACAATTACCTTTTTAAATCATATAAAACGTTAATCAAAAATAGAGAAAGCTATACTTTCTCTATTTTTGATTACTCTATATTATCTATTAAAACACCACAAAAAAAGGTTGCTCTTTTTCATCTAAACTTTTTACAATTCTCTCTTTAAAATTTGACCACGTAACCATCTGTAAAGCCTCTTCAACCGTAAAGAATCCGACTTCTAAACTCTCACTACTTGTTTCTAACTTACCCCCGATCGGTTTTGCTAGCCAACAAGTCGCACAAACACCTGAACTTAGATTTTGATATATACCACAGAACTTTGTCACGCAAATATCAATCCCAGTTTCTTCTTTTACTTCTCTTATAGCAGCGTCTTGAATAGATTCCCCTTCTTCAACTTGCCCTCCTGGTTGCTCCCACCCTCTACGCGGGCTACGAATTAATAGGATCTTCCCCTCATTGTTTAAAACGACTACACCCGCTGAAACATAATGTTTTGGATTACTCATAGGAACAACTTCCTTTCAATGCCTTTCATCAAAAAATAAATATCCTTTAACTATAGCTAAAGGGATATAACAGTACGACTTTATTCTAACGCCACAATAGTAAATAGAAGAGAGAATAAGTATTTACTACAATCAGCTTGTCAATGCGAATGATTTTTCGATACAGGAAATAAACTGATGAATAAATTCATCGATTTCTTCTTTTGTAATAATATAAGGGGGAAGTAAACGAATTGTATTTCCCTTTGTAACGTCTACAAGCATGCCTTTATTTAGTAATTCTAATTGTAGTTTTTTTACATTTTCATTCGTGTCGTGAATACTGATTCCAAACATCATTCCACAATGACGTACTTCTTCGATAAAAGAGGAGTTTTCCTTCTGGATTTTTTGAAGTTTTTCATTTAAATATAAGGACGTTTCATAAGACTGTTGCATTAAACCATCATCCATTAATGTTTTTAATACAGTTAATCCTAAAGCCGTACCAATTGGTGAATGTGCGAATGTTGTTCCGTGATCACCTGGTGAGAATATATCATAAAGTCGTGGACCTACTATTATTCCCCCTAAAGGTGTACCGCCTCCCGCTCCTTTACCAAATTGAATAATATCAGGTGTAATATCAAAATGCTGATAAGCAAACAATTTTCCAGTTCTCCCTATCCCACTTTGCACCTCGTCAACAATAAATAACACATTATACTGTCTGCAAAGCTCTTCAACACCTTTTAAATATTCACCCGACAAAGGATATATCCCACCACTTCCTAATACTGGCTCTAGCATAATAGCAATTGGATTTTCCTTGAGTATGGTTCTTTCTAGTTCCTCTAAATTCTCTCGTTCCACTTCATATACAGGAATAGACGTACGCGGAAAATTTTGATATACACTTTCTTGTCTTGTAAAGTGAAGAGCACCTAATGTACGTCCATGAAAACTTTCTTTAAGTACAATTACTCCATCACGTTTTTGATTTGTTATATGTCTGTACTTGTGGATTAGTTTTAAGGTTGCCTCGGTAGCCTCCGCACCAGAGGTTGTATAATAGACTTTCCCATCTTTTAAAGAATAATTGACTAATTTTTTGGCGTATTCAATAGCAACTGGGTTTAAGAAATGAAAGGGAAGATGTAAACATCTTGTAACTTGTTCAAAGGTGGCTTTTATAATATTAGGATGATTGTAGCCTAATATATTCACTCCTACACCAGAGAATAAATCAAGATATTCTTTACCATTCACATCATAAAGCTTACAACCTTCACCCTTTTCTATAGTAACCGGTATGCGGTGGTACGTAGACATTACATATTCTTTATCTAATTGAGACCAATCGGACATGCATGATTCCCCCTAGGTATAATCATATTATCTTTATATTTTCCAACACAAAATTTCGGTACAACTTCTGAATTGACTACACTGTCATCCAATTTACATGTTAGAAAAAATATATGAGCATAGAATTTTTGTTTACTCCCCTTTTCAAAAACCTTATATATTTCGCGAATAATAGAAAAAACGAAATAATTTTTAGTTCATACAACTATCAAAAGCTTTGTGTATTCACATAGACCTAAATGAACTGAGTAACTAGAAATGGTGTTTTTGTTAGAATTTTAAGATTTCAAATTATATTTTAATTTTATACACCATTAGAAACCTTCGCTCTTTCTAACTTGTAATGAGGTTTCTATAATCATATCTAACAGCTTACTATATGAGATTCCTGCCGCATGGGCACTTTTAGGCAACAAGCTATTTTTTGTCATCCCCGGCAATGTATTCACTTCCATCACATACGGGATTCCATCTTTTATAATTATATCCACCCTAGCATAAACACTGCATTTTAATGCTCTATAGCAGGTCATTGCAGCTTCAACAACACGTTCATATGTTGTAGCCGGAAGTTCCACAACCTCTTCAATCGTAGCGATATCATCGTATTTCGCATGATAATCAAAAAATTCAGCCGTATGTTGAATCGAAATGATTGGTAAAAGCTTTCCGTCCAAAATAGAACATGTAATTTCTTCGCCCTTTATATATTTTTCAATCACTATTTCAGAATCCCATTTGAATACATCCTCAAGAGAAGAAAGTAAAGAATCCTTATCGTATACGATCTTTACCCCTACACTGGAACCACCTGAATTTGGTTTTACTACTAACGGATATCCCATTTTATCTATTTCATCAAGCTGCAGCTCTTCCGTATTTGAAAGATGAATCCAATCTGGTGTTTGAATGCCCTCATAACGAATCATTTTTTTCGACATATTTTTATCCATACAAATACCGCTTGATAGCATGACACTTCCGGTATATGGAACACCGAGAGTTTCTAGTGTACCTTGAATCGTACCGTCCTCCCCATATTCTCCATGAAGTGCTAACAATGCAATATCAAGATTTCTTACCTTTTCAACAAGCTCTTTTTTGTCATTTAGTTTAATAGGCACTACTTCATACTTACTCTTATCCAAATGTGCAATCATTTCTTCCCCTGTCATGAGTGACACTTGTTTTTCGGAAGACACGCCTCCCATAATAACGCCAACTCTCATTTTTCCAACTCCTAATTTTCATTTTTTAAGGTATCACCAATTATCTTAATTCCATTGAGAATATCTTCCTCTCTTAACCGAGAGAATCCTAATCGAAACGTATTACTTCCCTTTCCATCCGTGTAAAAGACATCTCCAGGAGAAAAAACAACTCCCTTTTGATAACATTTTTTCAAAAGTATACGTGCATTTATTCCTTTTTCTAACTCTATAAAAAGATGAAGTCCGCCATCTCCAGTCATTCTTTTAAATGGNATGTATTGATTACAAGAATTAAGGGCTAGTTCATATTTTTTCTTATAAATTGACTTGGCCTTTTTTAAATATTTTTCGAAATAGCCATCATGTAAATATTGATANAGTACTGCCTGATCCAATGTGGACGTATGAATATTTCGTGCCCTTTTCATACTTTCCAAGTAGTGGATTAATTTCTTATCCGCTAAAATCCAACCAACACGTAAGCCCGGAAAAAGAACTTTTGAAAAACTGCTAATATAGATAACATTGTTCCCGGNTCCGGAAAAAGTCAATAACGGCGCTAAATGTGAACCTGAATAACGTAATTCCTCATTAAATCCATCCTCTACAATTGGAATTTGATATTTTGAAAAAAGTTTCATAATTTTAGACCTTTTTTCAGAGGAGGTGACAATCCCGGTAGGGTTATGGTAGGACGGAATTAGATATGCAAAATCAAAATCTGTTTCGGACAAGCTTTTCTCAACTTGACAAATATCGATACCATCATCCTTCATCTCCATCCCGTGGATTTCATATCCATGTAATCGAAAAAGCTTTAATGCAGTATGATGGGTAGGGTTTTCACAAATAATACGCCCGGATTTTTTAGCTAAAGAAGACAATAAAATATCCAGACCCTCAGTGAAGCCATTCGTGATAAGAATATCTTTATTGGAAATGTCTACTCCTTTCATTTCCATATAATGAAGAAGGTAATGAATTAGGGGTCTATAACCTTTGGCATATCCGTAGTTCAAAATGATATCACCTTCATTGGATAACCTCGTCAAAAAAGCCCTTTTAAAATTTTCAACATCAAAAAGTTTTTCATCCGGGGCAATGCTATTGAATGAAATCATGCCNTTTTCCCAGCGAACACCGTGCTTCATTAAATCCAATTCATCAGCTTGCAAGNTAACTTTATTGAGCTTTTCTTTCCAGTTTAGTTCAATAGATGGTGTTTGGGATGCATCGACCTTCCCTACAAAATTTCCTTTTCCCTTTATCGCATAGATTAGGCCTTCTTGTTCTAAATCTGCNTAAGNAGTGAGAACAGTAGTTCTACTAATCGATAATAATTTGCTTAATTCTCGGGTAGATGGGAGCTTCTGATGCTCCAATAGTTGACCTTTCATAATCATTTTTTTCAAATGATCCTTCAATTGGATATACACCGGACGATTGTCTACAAACTTAAAATCATTAAACACTTCCTTGCCCCCTTACTAACATTTTTACATAATTACATCTATCTCAAAAGGTCCACCACATGTGTATTTTCTTTCACTAGTGGTATGGTTTAAAACACCATTCATACAGCTTTTTTACAAACATCATGACTTTATTTTACATCTACACCTATTTTTATTAACCTACAATCTCACAAAATTTAAAGTTATAGATAAAATTGGTTCTGTAATTCATGATTACAGAATGCAAAACAAATTATTTATAAAGTGAAACTTTAATCAGAGGGTTTTTCTTCATCCCCCTCTGATTATTAGCCCTCACCAATCGGGCTTTTACGGACAGTTGATCCCCCGCCTAACTTCTTTGCTTTTGCTGAAGTTTGAGTTGGGATTCTTACTGCCCACGAATAGCGGAATAAATGCAAGGAAGAAATCGTTTTCTCCTCTTCCTCTCAAATCAAAACAGCATCTTTTATTTGTTGGCGTTGGAACCAGATAAGACTTTCGTTTTCTACCTTCTGATGTCCAGCTTACAAGAATTGATCTCTCACAAGATTTGTTAAACAAAGCAAAAACACATAAAAAACCTATTACACTTCTACCAATGAATGCAGAGCAATTACAATTCCCTAATGAATCTTTTGATGTAGTATCTTTGAGTCTCATTTTTTGGTTTAGTAGTTCAGCTAATATGTGTTGTAAAAATT
>JGI25151J46595_10002661_pt1 | contig 10483 bp, 2 predicted proteins | sample AraplaMF_Col_mLB_FD_46595 | JGI IMG/M metagenome (IMG submission 46595) | reverse complement strand
GTAGTATATAACCATATGTATAATGCGGCTGAATCTAATTTTCATAAGTTAGTTCCAGGTTATTATTACCGATACAATGAAGATGGAACATTTGCAAATGGAACTGGAGTAGGAAATGATACTGCTTCAGAACGAAAAATGATGAGGAAGTTTATGGTTGATTCTGTCACATATTGGGCAAAAGAATACAATTTAGATGGATTCCGTTTTGATTTAATGGGCATTCATGATTATGAAACAATGAATGAGATACGTAAAGCTGTTGATCAAATTGACNCTTCCATTATACTGCATGGAGAAGGCTGGGATTTAAATACACCTCTTGCAGCTGAGTTGAAAGCAAATCAAAAAAACGCGGAGAAAATGAAAGGGATTGCTCATTTTAACGATAATATACGTGATGGATTGAAAGGTAGTGTATTTGAAGAGAAAGAAAATGGTTTTGTAAATGGAAAGCAAAACATGGAAGACCGTATTAAAAAAGGCATTACAGCAGGCATTGACTATGATACAAATTCGTCTACCTATCAAGATCCGGAACAGGTATTAACTTATGTGGAAGCTCATGACAATCATACATTATGGGATAAACTTGAGTTAACTAATCCAGGTGACAGTGCAGAAGTGCGAAAACAAATGCACAAATTGTCTTCTTCAATTTTATTAACATCACAAGGAATTCCATTTTTACATGCAGGGCAAGAGTTTATGCGCACGAAATATGGTGATCATAACAGTTACAAATCTCCTGATTCAATTAACCAGATGGATTGGTTACGCCGTGCAGCATATAATAATGAAGTAGATTATATGAAGGGCTTAATAGATTTACGCAAAAAGTACCCAGCTTTTCGAATGACATCTACTGAGCAAATTAAAAAGCATATATCATTTATAGATGCTCCCAAAAATGTTATAGCTTATTCAATAGATGGAAAGGGCAATGGGAATAAAAATGAAAACTTTATGGTGGCTCACAATGCAAATAGAGAATCCGTTGACATAACTTTGCCATCGAAAGGTCCTTGGAAAGTACTAGTAGATGGTAAGCAGGCAGGTAGTAAAACACTTTATGTTGTCCATAATAATAAAATTAAAGTTCCTGCATTAAGTTCATTCGTTTTAAAAACAGCGAAACCGATTAAATAAAAGCAAGTCATGTGGAAGTATATACTGAATTGAGTACATGTAATAAGGATTGTACATGCAAAAAGCGAAGTGACGGTTATTTTCACTTCGCTTTTAAAATTAAATTAATATAATTTCACATACTGTAATTATATTACAATTTAATAAAGGAAATAGACAAGAAATTATTTCTATTGTAACAGTAGGAGGAGAAGATATCTTTGTATTAATTCCTACAAATCGTTTAAAAAATAGCAAANATGAAAAAGTATATGGAATTAAAATAGAGAAAAGACACCATTTAAGGTGTCTTTTCTCTATTTTAAATACGATATGTTAGTAAATAACTTGTATGTAAAAGTAAGTTGCATTTTCACACTAACTTCAAAAGAAAAATATTAAATTCTTTTCTTAANCTATATGTAATAAATCTCATTAGAAAATTTTATTGCTATAACAAATAAAACTTTCTCAATATTATTGTGTTTAATAACTATATCCATCTGCTTTCCAATCCATTACAATAATTTCACATTGGAAATACACGAATATTCNCAATGTTCTAAATGGTTTATACCTTATAGGATTACTATGGGAAAGGATGTGAAATGTCTAATAAAAAAATATTTTTTATGATGAAATAAAAAATTTTAATGAAGAAAAAGTTATTTTATTATTCTCAAGCTTTATTGAAGTACATGTATTTATAATCACTTCGAGACAAGAGGAAGAATCTAAAAATTATTTTTGTAGATTAGAAAAGTGTATTTGAAAATTAAGTTAAAAGTTTATGGAGGGTTATATGAGCGAGAAAATTTATTATTGGTCTCCTATTAAACATTGGGAGAAGTTGCATAATGAAGTTTTGATAGGGGAAATGAGATTTACAGGTATTCTGTCTGAGTGGTTTCCTGAGTTTTATTTTTTGACTCAAAAAGGTGTGAAAATTAGTGAACTAGTAGAACGCTTTTCTTTAGGAAATGTAGAAGAGACACAAAAAACAATAGAGNTTATGATAAAAAATCGTGTGTTAGTAAGTAACATATTACACCCAAGAGAAGTATTTTCCACACAAGAAAAGATTTTTCCAAATCCATATAGCGACCAGATTCGCTTTTCTAAAGAATATTTAGATATGTATATGAGTGAACAATTGAATCGAACGCACGTTTCTGCGCGACCAGCCGAAATTCAACTTGAAACAACAAATGAGCTACCAACTATAATCAAGGAGCGTAGGTCTTGTCGCCAATTCGATATGAAAAAACATATTAGTTTTTTAGAATTTTCCCAATTCATATCAACTCTAAAACAGGTTAGGAAAGAAAATATATACTATCATTACGCAAGTGCAGGCGGGCTCTACCCTATTGATATCTTTATTTATATAAAACCAAAACGTATAGAAGGTATGAAAGCTGGATTTTATTATTATAACCCATCAAAAAACTGTCTTGTGATTGTAAATAATATTGATCAAGTAATCAAAAGTGATCATGAGTTAATTAACCAAGATTTATTTACTCAGTCTGCCTTTTCAGTTTATTTGGTTTATAATGCGAACGCTTCCATCCCAAAATACGGTTCAGATGGATATTTATTTGCTTGTATTGAGTCTGGTATTATCACTGCTACCTTAAATATGGTGGCTGAGACTTTGAATTTAGGCGTTTGTTCAGTTGGTCATATGAAATTTGAAGAGATTGAGCAATTTTTATGTTTGGATAGCCATCAAGTATTTCTCCATGGGCTTGAAGTTGGCTTGAAAATTAACGAATAGATGAAATGAATATTAGGGGGATAAAGATAAAAATGCACATTAAAGATCGAAGTTCGATTCATGAAAATAAAGGGGTAGAGGCGTTTTGGAAGGAGCAGTTATCTTCCGAGGTTCTCGATTTTTCTGTATTTAATAGCGGTTACCAACTAAATAAAGAAAATCCTTGCGAGCACGTTCAAGTCATAATGAATGTAGAGTTTAGTAAAAGTATACAAAAAGTAAGTAAGTCTCAAGATTTATTATTATTTAGTTGGTTACAGGCCACGTTAAGGATTTGTTTGGCACACTATACAGATCAAGAAAAAATTACTATTGGTATTCCTGTAATTGAAAAAAATCTTGAACAAAGCGAGAATCTTAATAAATTGATTCCTTTAGGAAGTGAAATCCATCCTCATCACAGCTTTAAAGAAGTAGTAAATCAGATTGAACAAGCGACTTTATTCGGGTATGACAATCAGAGTTATCCACTTTCTGAATTATTAGCGAAACACCATTTAACTCCTTTTCAAATTGTTATTGGGATGGAAGGATTACATAATAAAAATTCGATAGAAGAATACGCAGAGAATAATTTAGCCATATGGATACGAAGAAAATGGAATGAAATACATAATGAATTTGAATTTCAAATTTCTTTCAAGTCTCATTCATTCTCTTCTTTGCAACAGTTTGCAAATTCATATCTTTATGTTTTAAAGCAAGTGTCAACAAATTCGAATTTGGCTGTGAAAGATATTTGTATCATTTCAGAAGAAGAGAAAGAGTTGCTAAAAGAATTGAATCAAGGTCAGGCGGACATAGAATTGTCTCAATCATTTCAAGATTTGTTTGAGAAGCAAGTATCAAAAACCCCAGATCAAATTGCTGTTGTTTGTAATGATCAATCTTTGACATATAGAGAATTGAATAAGAAAGCAAATCAATTGGCTTCTATTCTTCAAAGTAAAGATGTTTCGACAGAAAGTATTATTGGGGTTATGGTGGATCGGTCATTAGAAATGATCATTGGTATGGTGGGGATATTGAAAGCCGGAGCAGCATATTTACCAATCGATCCTAATTATCCAAATGAACGAATTGAATATATGTTACAAGATAGTCAAGCAAAATGTTTACTGAGCAAGCGAACAGAAGTAGAATTGCCACAATTTGCGGGTGAAGTGCTGTATCTTGATGAGGGGCATTTCTTCCAAGGTGAAGAAAGTAATTTAGTTCGAGAAAGTCATCCTAATGATTTGGCTTATGTTATTTACACATCAGGATCGACAGGAAATCCAAAAGGAGTAATGGTGGAACAGAAATCTCTTGTCCATTTTTTAAGTGTAATGAGAGAAAAAGTAAAAGATAATCATTCATTCTTGTTTCTTGCTAGTGTATCTTTTGATATTTCCCTGTTAGAAATATGTCTTCCTTTAACTCAAGGTTCGAAAGTAGTTATTGCTACAGAGGACCAGTTTGCAACAAAAGAATTGGCTCATTTGGTCAAAGAGCATAATGTGGATCTATGGGAGTCAACGCCATCGCGAATGGAAGTTATTTTGAGTGATCCAGAAGGGGCAAATTTTCTAAAAGATTTAAAATCTATTTTGTTAGCAGGAGAAGCATTTTCCATTGATTTGGTTGAAAAGATTCGATGTATTAGTGAAGCAACGATTTTAAATATTTATGGTCCTACAGAAACAACTATTTGTGCAACAGTAAAGGATTTAAGCACTGCCAAAGAAGTTACGATTGGAAATCCCAATCCGAATTATCATTCCTATATATTGAATAAGTATGGTCAATTAAAACCATTTGGAATTCCGGGTGAACTCTGCATTGCTGGCGTGGCGGTAGCACGAGGGTATCTTGGTAAACCTAAACTGACAGATGAAAAGTTTGTACAGAGTCCATTTATGGTAGGAGAAATGATGTATCATACGGGTGATCTTGTTCGTTGGTTGCCTAATGGGGAGCTTGAATATCTAGGTCGAATGGATCATCAAGTGAAAATTCGGGGGTATCGGATTGAATTAAGAGAAATCGAAAGTCAGTTAAGGGAGTATCCAGAAATAAACCAANCTATTGTTGTTGATCAAGTATATGGAAATAGGAAATTATTAGCTGCTTACTATGTATCGGATAATAAGGTCCCTTTTGGTGAAATCAGAAAATATTTAAGTGATAAATTACCTGAGTTCATGATTCCTGAAAAAATGATTCAGGTGGAAGAGATTCCGTTGAATCCAAATGGGAAAGTAGATAGGAAAAGGTTATTGGATATAACACAAACTGATTATGTATCAATTCCATACGTTGCCCCGCGCAATGAAATTGAACAAAAATTGGTGCATGCATGGGAAAAAGTTATGGAGATTGAGGGAATTGGTATTCATGATAATTTTTTCGCACTAAAAGGAGAATCGATTAAAGCATTACAGGTAATAAATTTATTAAGAAAAGACTGTTTGAAAATAAGTACAACAGATTTTTTTAAGCACCCTACGATTGCTCAACTTAGTTCTTGTATAGAGGTAGAGCATAAAGAGGAAAGGTTTGAAAATAGACCAACTCATGTTAAAAATTTGTCTAAGCCATTTCCCTTAACAGAAGTTCAGACAGCGTATATGTTAGGAAGGAATTCACAGTTTGAATTAAGTGGTATTTCACCTCAAACATATTTTGAATATGAAACAGAATTGGATATCAATCGTCTTTCAAAAAGTCTTCAAAAGGTAATTCATCGTCATCCAATGTTGCGAGCTGTAATTTTANCAGAGGGAAAACAGCAAATATTAGAAAGTGTTCCTGATTACGAGATTGAAATAGTGAGCCTCATAGATTTAGATGATGGGAAACAAAATGCTCGCTTGCGAGAAGAACGTTCTCGAATGACTAACCATGTATTCCCTTTGGGGCAATGGCCTTTGTTTGAATTAAAAGCCTTTCTTGTAAAAGAAGACACGTATTTATTATGTTTTCGATACGATGCTTTATTAATGGATGGAGCTAGTATGAACATTGTTGGACAGGATTTGTTTCATTATTATTATAAACCAGAGCAAAGATTAGNACCTCTATCTTTTGATTTTCAAGATTACATGTTTATTTATAATGAAATGGAACAAAGCACAGAATATAAAACAGCAAAAGATTATTGGACAAGTAAGCTTCCTGATTTTCCATTTGCGCCTTCCTTGCTGTTAAAAAAGGACCCGATAGAGATTGCTATTCCTAAATTCCAATCACTTACTAAAATCCTAGACAATGAAAAATGGACAAAGCTACGAAAGTTAGCACAAGAGAAAGAAGTAACTCCTTCTGCTCTGCTTTGTACAATATATGGTGATGTGTTGGCATATTGGAGTAATCAACATCGATTGGCAATTAATTTGACTGTATTTAACCGTTATCCTGTTCATGAAGAAGTAGAGAAAATTGTGGGAGATTTCACTTCACTCATCTTGTTGGATATTGATGTAAAACCAGAGCAATCTTTCTTTACTAGAGTAAAAGAAACGCAATCTACTTTATTAGATGGCCTTGAACATCGCCATTACGATGGAGTTAATTTCATTCGAGATTTTACTCGATATCATCAAATGACGCCAAAAGCAGTTATGCCAATTGTTTTCACCTCGATGCTAGCAGGTGCGGGTGCTTTTGCTTGGGAACAGCTTGGTTCACTTCGCCATATTCATGCTCGGACTCCACAAGTGTATTTGGATAATGTGGTAATTGAAAAAAATGGAGAGTTATTAATTAGCTGGAACTATGTTGAAGAATTGTTTGATGTTGATGTGATAGAAGCAATGTTCGCCCAATTTGTTGACTTATTGGAACAATTGGTGAAACAAAGCGACGTAACATCTTTGCAGATGAAAGAATCGGATCAAACTTTAACTGAGCAATACAATGAGACAACAGAAAAAATACCTTCAACTACTCTGTATCAATTATTTACAGACCAAGTAAAACGCACACCGGATGAAGTAGCAGTGGTTTTTGAACAAGATTGGTTAACATACTCGGAGCTTCATAAGCGTTCCAATCAAGTTGCGCACTTTTTAAAAGAACAAGGAATTGGTCTAGGTGACAAAGTTGGTCTTTTAGCACAAAGACGAGTTGAGACAATTGTTAATATGATAGGTATTCTAAAAGCGGGTGCCGCGTATGTACCGATTGATCCTGACCATCCTTTAGATCGTCAAACATATATTTTAGAAAATAGCACATGCAAACTTTTATTAGAAGCTAGTCTTTATGAAGAAAGGCATTTGTCATTATATACAACAGAAGATATGCCTGCCATTGCTGGTCCGGAAGATCTTGCCTATATTATCTACACTTCAGGAAGTACTGGAAAACCGAAAGGAGTAATTATTACTCATCAAGCGGTTTCAAATACAATTCAAGATATTAATCAAAAATATCAGGTAAATGAAGATGATCGTACTATTGGTATTTCTTCCATGTGTTTTGATCTATCTGTATACGATATTTTCGGAACTTTGAGCACAGGTGCAATGTTGGTAATGATTCGTGATCCAAGAGACATGCAAGAATTAATCCGTACTGTCGAACGTAGAGGAATTACAATTTGGAATACAGTGCCTGCAATCATGGATTTGGCATTGGAGCAAGTAGGTTCTCATTTTGAACATTCTTCCTTGCGTTTAGTTTTACATAGTGGAGATTGGATTCCACTTTCTTTACCAGAAAAAATAAAACGACATTTTCCAATTGCAGAAGTAATTTCACTAGGAGGAGCAACAGAAGCATCGATTTGGTCAATTTATTATCCGGTCAATCAGGTNGCATCACATTGGAATAGTATTCCATACGGGATGCCTTTGGCAAACCAAACGTATTATGTGTTGAACTATGAAAAGAAAATGTGCCCTGTTGGTGTAATTGGGGATTTATATATCGGGGGAGTGGGCCTTGCTAAAGGATATTTAAATGATGAACAAAAAACAAATGAAGCATTTGTATCACATCCTGATTTTGGTCTTATATACAAGACAGGAGACTGTGGAAAAATGCATCCTGAGGGATATATTGAATTTTTAGGCCGACAAGATTATCAAGTCAAAATTCAAGGATATCGAGTAGAGTTAGAAGAAATCGCCCATTGTCTTCTCACTTACANACAAGTCGAACATGCAGTAGTGATTGATCAGACAGATGAGTATGGAATAAAATTTTTAGTCGCATATGTGGTAACTGAGCAAAATATTAGCACAACAGAACTACGAAAGCATTTGCGAGATCACTTGCCAGATTACATGATTCCTTCTTATTTTGTTTATTTGGAACAATTGCCCTTGACTCCAAACGGGAAATTAGATAGAAAAGCACTCCCTACTCCGGCGAAACAAAAAAGTGAAGTATTTATTGCTCCAAAAACTGAAATGGAAAAAATATTAACTAGTGTTTGGCAAGAAGTACTCAAAGTAGATCGGATTGGAATAAATGATCATTTCTTTGCCTTAGGTGGAGATTCGATAAAAGCTATTCAAGTTTCCGTCAGACTGTATAGACAAGGATTTGAGCTAGAACCAAAAAATTTATTTTCATTTCCTATATTAGGAGACATGGTTCAATTTGTTAAAAAGCTAGAATATCTTCCAAATTCGCAAACAAGTGATGTAAACAAAATGAACGATAATAAAGTTACATCACTAGATGTTAAAGATAAACAGCTTAATCAACATACACTCATCAAAATACAAGAAAAAATGCCCGAAATAAAAATAGAACGTATTTACCCATTGGCACCTTTCCAGGAAGTTATTTATGAGCATGCTGCGACTGAACCTGATACAAATGCATATTTCGAACAAACAATTTGGGCACTTGAGGGGGAGCTGGATATTAATCTCTTTATTCAGTGTTTCCAACAATTAGTTGCTCGTCATGATTCTCTAAGAACCATAATTGTGCAAGATGAACAAGCACAACCTTGGCAAGCTGTTCTACAAGATGTTCAAATGATTTCAGAGATAAAAAACTTGATTGAGATGACGAAACAAGAACAGCAAGAATTCCTAGACCAGTGGATGAATGAAAATTTAAGTCAAGGATTCAAAAATGATGAACTCATGACCCGTCTCTGTATATTCCAACTAGGTAATAACGAGCATAAGGTGGTTTGGAGTTCCCATCATCTATTATGTGATGGTTGGAGCGTCAGCATTTTGATAGACGAATTATTCCAGCTCTATGAAACAATAAATGCGGGAACTACGGCAGAGTTACCTATGGTGAAACCTTTTGAGACATTCATAGATTGGACTGTAACACGTGATCATGAAAAAGCACGTCATTTTTGGCGGGATTATTTATCAGGATACAATCGGAAAATTAGCATTCCTAAAAAGAAAGTACCAACTCAAAGTGAAGGGTTAAATTTCACATTTAAGGATTTAACATTAGATAAGGATTTGACTAATCAGTTACAGACATTTGTAACTAAAAACAATATAACTATGAATTCGGCATTACTGGCTGTATGGGGAATATTGCTTGGCAAATACAACGGAGTGAGAGAAGTAGTATTACCTAATCTAGTATCAGTCAGACCTCCCGAAGTAGAAGGGATTGAAAATATGTTCGGTCTGTTCACAAATGTTTTGCCTATCCGACTAGCATGGACAGAAACGCAATCTTTTGTGGACTTCCTGCAAAAAGTACAACTAGAAACATTGAAATGTAATGNGTATGCATACTATTCATTTGTTGATATACAAAAACAAAGTGAATTAAAAAATCAGTTGACTGACCATCTTTGGGTTTTTGAAAACTATCCGACTAACCCAGCTATCTTTTCTTCAAATGAANACAGAAATTTTGCCATCACAGATTATGAAGTTGTTGATGAGCCGCATGTAAAGTTTGGAATTATGTGCTTCCCTGAAGAGAAACTTACAATAAAGTTTGGATATGATCAAACCGTATATGAAGCGGAAAAAATACAGGAAATATTGAATCACATCCATCAGTTAATCAACACAATTCTTCAAAATCCAATACAGGCAATCGGTGATTACAAATTATAAAAAATAAAAAGGCGAGCAAGAACTCGCCTTTTTAAATAGAATAGGAGTAAACCAAATGACAAAAAACTTGCAGTTATCAGCCGAAGAGATGCGTCAGTTAGGATATCAAGCTGTGGACTTGATTGTTGATCATATGAATCATTTAAAAAGTAAACCAGTTTCGGAAACAATTGATAGTAATATTTTTAGAGACAANCTAATTGAAACAATTCCAGAAAACGGATCCAACCCAAAAGAGTTACTTCATTTTCTTAATAACAATGTGTTTAATCAAATTACTCATGTGGACCATCCTCATTTTATGGCTTTTGTGCCAGGTCCGAATAATTATGTTGGTGTAGTAGCAGATTTTTTAGCAAGTGGGTTTAATGTATTCCCTACAGCTTGGATAGTAGGTGCAGGTGCGGAACAAATTGAATTAACGACAATCAACTGGTTAAAATCAATGCTAGGATTCCCTGATTCAGCTGAAGGGCTATTTGTCAGTGGCGGTTCCATGGCTAATTTGACTGCACTTACTGTAGCGAGACAG
>JGI25151J46595_10002658_pt1 | contig 10492 bp, 10 predicted proteins | sample AraplaMF_Col_mLB_FD_46595 | JGI IMG/M metagenome (IMG submission 46595) | reverse complement strand
ACGCGCGCGTCGACGTGCTGGGCTACGCCTGCCTGGTGGCCATCATGAGCATGGGCAAGGGCTATCACCGCGTCTCCGAGGCACGCCTGACGCAGCGCACCGTCGACAACGGCAACCCCGCGCCGGTGGTGACCAGCGCCGGCGCGCTGGTGGACGGCCTGCACGCCATGGGCGCGAAGCGTGTCTCGGTGGTGTGCCCGTACATGAAGCCGCTGACGAAGATGGTGGTCGACTACATCGAGAGCGAAGGCATCGAGGTCAAGGACTACACCGCGCTGGAGATCCCCGACAACCTGCAGGTCGCCGCGCAGGATCCGGCCAACCTGCTCGAGATCTACAAGCGCATCGACACCACCGGTGTCGACGCCATCGTGCTGTCGGCCTGCGTGCAGATGCAGTCGCTGCCGTCGATCCAGAAGGTGCAGGACGAGTCGGGCATCCCGACGGTGTCGGCAGCGGTGGCCACCACCTGGCAGATGCTGCGCAAGCTGAACCTGCGCGCCGAGGTCGCCGGCTGCGGCGAGCTGCTGAGCGGCAAGTACTGAGCGCCATCCCACGCTTTCGTCGTCCCTGCTCCCGCGGGGACGACGCTTCGCACATGCACATGGACGACATTCACTTCTACGAGCCCACGCGCGGTCACGGGCTGCGGCACGATCCGCTGGCCGCCATTGTCGGCCCACGCCCGATCGGCTGGATTTCGACGGTGGACAAGGCCGGACGCGCCAACCTGGCGCCCTACGCATTCTTCAACGTCTTCAACTACACGCCGCCAGTGGTGGCGTTCTCCAGCGTCGGCTACAAGGACACCGTGCGCAATGTCGAGGACATTGGCGACTTTGTCTGGAACCTGGTGACGCGCCCGCTGGCCGAGCGCATGAACATGACCAGCGCCGGCGTCGCGCCCGAGGTCGACGAATTCGGCCTGGCGGGCCTGACGCCGGTGCGGTCGCGCCTGGTGTCGGCGCCTCGCGTGCAGGAGAGCCCGGTATCGTTCGAGTGCCGCGCGACCAGGGTCATGCAGCTGAACCAGGCCGACGGCGCCATGCTCGATACCTGGATGGTGCTCGGCGAGGTAGTCGGCGTGCATATCGACCGCGCCTTCCTGCCGGACGGGGTCTATGACACCGCCGCCGCACGCCCCATCCTGCGCGGTGGCGGCCCGGCCGACTACTACGAGATCAGCAAATCGACGCTGTTCCAGATGCGCCGGCCGGCCTGAGGCGCAACCCTGCCCTCAGTTGGCAGGGCGGTGCAGGTGGATCAGCAGCTTCAGCGTGGCACGCAGCTCGTCGGCCTTCTTCTTGCCGAGTGGCGCCAGCACGTGGTCCTCGTGGGCCCGGGCCTGTGCGATCAGGGTGGAGGTCAGCTTCTGCCCGCGTGGCGTGATGCGCACCAGCGTGATGCGCCGGTCGGTCTCGTGCGGGATGCGCTTGACGTAGCCCTGCGCCTCCATGCGGTCGAGCAGGCGCGTCACGGTGGGCTGCTTGGTCACCGAGACCTGCGCCAGTTCCCCGATGCTGATTGGCTTGCCGCCGGACAGCGTGGACAGGACGCGCCAGTCTGCGACGGTGAAACCATTGGCCTGCACGATCACGTGGAATTCGCCCGAAATCAGCTGGCTGGCCTGGGCCAGCAGGGCTGGGGTGTAGTTGTCGACGAAATCGTCGTCGGCGGTGTCGATGGGTTGGTTCATGCGGTCCGGTGGGCGGGTTGCGGCCTCGACGGCCGCGCGACGGGCAGAACATACCACGGCGGGAGCGTTCGTCCACGGCAAGGCGATTGAAAATGACAGGTGGTTGGCGGCCGCAGGCGTGATCACGCTGGGCCAGTTGGCCGACCGCGTTAACGGCCTCGGCGATGGCTGGACCCGGGCCATCCTCGGCCTTCAGCGCCGGCAAGGCCCGAGCGATCGAGGCGTTCCTCGCGGCGCACGCCACTACGCTGACCCTCTACGTTGGTGGGCACACCGCCGTGCCGGCGACCGCGCTGATGCCGCTTGACAAGCTGTTCGTGCCGCCGGCCTTGGACGGGCAAGATGGCTTCGTCCAGCCCATGGCCGCCTGGATGACATCGTGTAGCCGACTCTGTGTAATGTGCTCCGGAATGACCACGCGTCACCAAACCGGCGGACTCAAGCCGCGCAGCGCAATTCGGAGCTGAAGCACGGCGATCGCCGGCTGAAGATCGGATGACATGCGCGCATTCTATGTGCTCACTCGCCTCTTGGAAGTGGTACGGTCGTTTTCCCCCAATTTGGCGCGGACTCCCATGCTGATCGACGGCACGCCACAGCAGGTAGGGAGAGGTGGCGCCGTTTGTTCGGACAGGGATCCGGAGCTTTTAAGTGGAAGCGCTGGGGCAGTCAGGCTGCCGATTTGAGCGCTGGCAGCGTTGCGAAGTATGCCTCATCCGGGGTCTGGTCCGCCAGACTAGAATGGGGCCGTCGTTGGTTAATGGGATGGACGCCCCCACCCGTCACAGCATCGGCACGTTTTCGCGGCCGTGTGCGCGAACTCATCGAAGACGCCAGCAATGAGCTGCCAGGCAGCTTCCGGCTGTTGATCGAGCGCCTGCTCGATCACCTCAAGGAACTCGATACCCAGGTCGGCGAGCTCGAGGCCCAGATCAAGGCATCGCACCGCAACAGCGAAGCAAGTCGCAAGCTTGAGAAGATCCCCGGCATCGGCCCGATTACAGCGAGCGCGCTCGTGGCTACGGTCGGGGACGCCAAGAACTCTAAGAACGGCCGGCAACTCGCGGCCTGGATGGGCCTCGTACCCGCCCAGTCGTCCAGCGGAGGCAAGACGACCCTCGGCATCAGCGTGGCGACACCTATCTGAGAACCTTGCTCATCCACGGGGCACGATCCGCAGTGACGGCGTTTCGGAGCAAGCCGGATCAGCACAGCAATCCATGGCTGCAGAAGCTCCTGGAGCGACGGAACCTCAACGTCGCTGCCGTCGCTCTGGCGAACAAGAACGCACGAATCGTCTGGGCGCTGCTTGCATGCGACCGGGAGTACGAATCAGGCTTCTCGCCAGCAACGGCCGGCACAGCCGCTTAGCGACGGCAGACCAATACGCATCCAACCAACTTGACCCCGGAGAACTTCCACACCCCCCCAAAGATTGCTCAGGCAACACGCAGATTGATGGCAGGACAGGTCAGACCGTGACCGGCAGAGCCCGACTGGTACAACGAACTCCGAGTTCACTTGGTTGATGGGGCGTCGGTCAGCGGATTCCATCAGGGATCGCGGGCATGAGCCCGAACGAAATCCGGATACATGGCTGCAATCTACCTTTTAGCCATCGACCTCGCGCAGCGCTTGGCAAACCGGGGGCGTCCATACAGCCGCTGGCTCTTGCTGAGCCTGGATCGCTTGCCGACCGATCAACAATCGGGCACGTGCTGCTGCGCGACCCCAACCTGCCCGAAGCGATGCTGCCGCTAGACTGGCCCGGCCGCACCGCGCGCGGCTTGTGCCACACCCTGTATGGGGCGCTGCTCGACGTAAGCGAAGCCTACCTGCACCGCGTGGTGGAAGTGGCGGACGGTTCGCTGCTGGATGCCAACCGGAGCCTGCGCCTGCGCTTTGGGGCCGGCGCGCAGGCGGCCGACGGCAATTAGCCGGGCGGCGGGGTAATCCCGGCTGCGAAACTGCGCAATATGGCTTGCGCCGGGTTTCGCGCAGAATGAACTCGCCAGCTTCAGGAAGTTGCGTAGACGGCTGGTCATGATCCTCACGTGTGCCTTCCGCGTCCGTCCGCCCAAGCGCCCGATTTCGCATTCTTTGCAGAATCCGGATAACGGCAAGAAGGCACCCGCACCGATACTCACTCCAACGTTCATGACTCAGCCCGCAGCCTTCCGATGCCAGCCATTTTCCGCCCTCTTTCCTTCCGTCCTCCGAAGCTCTGCGCCATCAGTCTTGCCCTGGTACTGGGCCTGGGATTCGTCGGCGCCGCAGGACTTTGGTCCGCCCCCGCGCATGCGCACGGCGCAGCCGCACATATGGTTCCGCTCAGGAAAACCCTGGAGGATTTTGGCGCTACGGTTCGCTGGGACGCGTTCTCAGGTGTCTACACCATCACTCGCAACAGCACGCTGGTGCGAGTCAAGCCAGGCTCGCAGACAGCCCTGGTCAACGGGCAACCCCTGAAGCTGGACGCTCCAGTTGTGACGCGAGGCGGCAAGGACTACGTCTCGGAGCAGTTTATCAACCGGGTGTTTCAGTCCAGCCTGGACAAGACCTTCGTGGTCGAGCGCACACCCAGCCCACTGAATCCCCTGACGGCCGACGAGATCAAGGCCACCGTCGAAATTCTCAAGGCAGCCGGTCGCTACCAGCCAGGCTTTCGGTTCACCGAGATCAGCGTGAAGACGCCACCCAAGGACCAGGTGTGGACCTTCACCCTGACCGGACAGCCGGTGAAAACGCCACGCCAGGCCGAGTTCGTGATCCTGGACGGGCAGCATGTCATCGAGGGCACGGTGGATCTGGCTGCGCGCAGCGTCACCCGCTGGAAGCCAATCGAGGGCGTGCACGGCATGGTCCTGGTCGACGATTTCGCGACCGTGCAGGCGGCCATCGAGTCCAGTCCCGAATTTGCCCAGGTGCTGGCCAAGCGAGGCATCCACGACGTCAAGAAGGTAGTCGGCACGCCGCTGACGGTGGGCTACTTCGACGGCAAAGACGGATTGAGGGAGGATGGCCGGCTCCTCAAGGTGGTGAGCTATCTCGATGTCGGCGACGGCAACCACTGGGCACATCCGATCGAGAACCTTGTGGCTGTGGTCGACCTGCAAAAAAAGCAGGTAATCAAGATCGAGGACCAGGGCGTGGTGCCCGTGCCGTTGAAGCCGACGCCCTATAACGGCAGCGACCGCACCGTTACCCCGCCCCCAAAGCCCCTCGAGATCACCGAGCCCGAAGGGAAGAACTACACCATCACCGGCAACACGCTGCACTGGCGCAACTGGGATTTCCATCTGCGGCTGGATTCGCGCGTCGGCCTGGTGCTGTCGACGGTCACCTACAACGACAAGGGCACTAAGCGCAAGATCATGTACGAAGGCTCGCTGGGTGGGATGATCGTGCCCTACGGCGACCCGGACACTGGCTGGTACTTCAAGGCCTACCTGGACTCGGGTGAGTACGGCATGGGCACCCTGACCTCGCCGATCCAACCGGGCAAGGACGCCCCCGAGAACGCCGTGCTGCTGGACGCGACGCTGGCTGACTACACTGGCGCACCTGCGAGGATACCCCACGCGATTGCCGTGTTCGAGCGCTATGCCGGCCCCGAGTTCAAGCACCAGGAAATGGGCAAGCCGAACCTGAGCACGGAGCGTCGTGAGTTGGTGGTGCGCTGGATCAGCACCGTGGGCAACTACGACTACATCTTCGACTGGGTCTTCGCCGAGAACGGCACCATCGGCATCAACGCGGGAGCCACCGGCATCGAGGCCGTCAAGGGCGTGAAGTCACGCACCATGCAGGATGCGACTGCGGCCGAAGACACTCGCTACGGCACGCTGATTGACCACAATATCGTCGGCACGACACACCAGCACATCTACAACTTCCGGCTCGACCTGGACGTCGATGGCGAAGCCAACGAGCTCACCGAGATCGCCAATGTCGTGGCTCCCAACACGCGGGGCGGTCCGCGCACCAGCACCATGCAGACGGTGCAACACACGGCGGCGACCGAACAGCAGGCTGCCCAACAGTTCGACCCGTCAAATATTCGTCTGCTGAGCAATCCCGGCAAGACCAACAAGGTTGGCAACCCGGTGTCATATCAGTTGATCCCGTACGCTGGCGGCACGCATCCGATTGCGAAGGGCGCCAACTTCGGCAAGGATGAGTGGATCAGGCACCGCTTGAGCTTCATGGACAAGCAGCTATGGGTCACGCGCCACAACGCGGACGAAAGGTTCCCGGAGGGTAAGTACCCGAACCGGTCGAACAAGGACACCGGCCTGGGAGAGTTCATCCGCGACGACCAGTCCATTGTGAACACCGATAACGTGGTCTGGCTGACCACAGGCACCACCCACGTCGCACGTGCGGAGGAGTGGCCGATCATGCCCACCGAGTGGGTGCATGCGCTGCTCAAGCCCTGGAATTTCTTCGATGAAACGCCAACGCTGGGCCTGAACGAAGCAACAGCGCCTGGCAAGTAACCCTTCCCGACGTCCTCATCCACATCGCTACAGGAACTAACATGCACGGCTCGACGAAACCGGAATCCGCCGGCACCGACATGCATCGCCGCACCTTTCTCAAGCTGGGCGCCGTGACAATGGCAGCGCCCGCGAGCGCCTTCGCTCACTCGGCGGCCGCCCCCATTCCGGCGCCGAAGCCGACCGGGGAGATCACCGGCTGGACCGCGATTCAACTGTCCCAGGCCATCCAGTCGCGCAGCGTCTCCTGTGTCGAGGTAATGACGGCCTACCTTTCACAGATCGACAGGCTGAATCCGAAGGTAAACGCGATCGTCTCGCTGCAGGCGCGTGAGGGCCTGCTGGGGCAGGCGGCCGAGCGCGACGCACAGTTGGCGCGAGGCGAACGCATGGGTTGGATGCACGGCTTTCCCCAGGCGCCAAAGGACTTGGCCAACACCGCGGGAATCGTGACCACACAGGGCTCGCCGATCCTCAGGAACTACGTGCCCAAAACTGACGCGATCGTCGTCGAGCGTCAGCGCCGCAGTGGCTCCATCTTCATCGGCAAGACCAACACGCCCGAGTTCGGGCTGGGCTCGCATACGTACAACACCGTCTTCGGCACCACCGGAAACGCCTTCGACCCAGGCAAGAGCGCCGGCGGCAGCAGCGGTGGCGCTGCGGTGTCCCTGGCGCTGAACATGCTGCCGGTGGCTGACGGAAGCGACATGATGGGCTCGTTGCGCAACCCGGCCGGTTGGAACAACGTCTTCGGCTTTCGTCCGTCCTGGGGCCGCGTGCCCTATGGCCCGACGTCCGAGGTCTTCTACCAGCAATTGGGCTATGAAGGCCCGATGGCGCGCACGGTGGCCGACCTGGCGATGCTGCTGTCGGTGCAGGCGGGATACGACGCTCGCACGCCGTTGTCCCTGGACCAGGACCCGGCTCAATTCACTCGGCCGCTGCAGCGCGATTTCAAGGGCACGCGCATCGGCTGGATGGGCGACTTCAACGGGTACCTGCCCACCGAGCCCGGCGTGATGGCGCTTTGCAAGGATGCTCTGCGGCACTTCACCACGCTGGGCTGCTCCGTGGATGAGGTGCAGCCCGAGTTCGCTCCCGACCGCCTCTGGCGCACCTGGCTCACCTTGCGGGGCTTTCTCATGGCCGGCATCGCAGGCCCGCTCTACGCCAACGAAAAGACGCGGGCGCAGCTCAAGCCTGAAGCGGTGTGGGAAATCGAGAACGGCATGAAGCTGACCAGTGCCGACGTCTGGCGCGCGAGCGTCGACCGCTCCGCGTGGTACCAGGCGCTCAACACCCTGTTCCAGAAGTACGACTACCTCGTGTTGCCGTCGGCGCAAGTATTCCCATTCGACGCCAGGATCGACTGGCCCAAGTCGATTGCCGGCAAGACCATGGACACCTATCACCGCTGGATGGAGGTGGTGATCGGCGGCACGCTGGCCAGCGTGCCGGTGATCAGCGTCCCCGCAGGGTTCAGCCCTTCCGGGCTGCCGATGGGCCTGCAGATCCTTGGACCCGCGCAGAAGGATTTCGCCGTGTTGCAACTCGCGCATGCCTGGGAACAGGCGACCGGCTACACGAAACGCAAATCACCGCTTCTTGGCTGAGGACGACAGTCCTTGGCGCATCGATCCATCCACTCACATCACCGGCCCGTTCTTTGAGCCGGACGCGGGACTCTACGAGCTACAGGAGCACAGCTATGAAGACATTTCAGAACATCGTGAACGGAACTGGCGTCACATCCGCGCACAGCTTCGAGTCGATGAATCCGGCCACGGGCGAGGTGTTGGGCCTCGTGCCCAAGTCCACCCCGGAGCAGGTGGCCCAGGCCGTGGCAGCGGCCAAGGCGGCGCAGCCCGGATGGGCGGCTCGCCCTGACGCAGAACGCAAGGCGCTCACGATGCGAGTCGCCGAAGTCATCAAGATCAACGCCGAGTACCTGGCTGAATGGGTCACGCGCGAGCAGGGAAAACCACTCGGCGGCGTGGGCCCCGACCAGGTGCCCGGCGCCCGTTTCGAGGTGTGGGGCTGCGAGGTGTGGTCGCAGGTTCCCGCGAGCCTGGACCTGCCCGTGGAAGTGGCCTTCGAAGACGCCACGCGCCTCGATGAAGTCCACCGCAAGCCGTTCGGGGTAGTGGCAGCGATCGCGCCTTGGAACTGGCCGCTTTTGATTGCAGTCTGGCAGATGATCCCCGCGATCCGCGCCGGCAACACGGTGGTGATCAAGCCTTCGGAATACACCAGCATCGGCACGCTTGAGATGGTGCGCTTGATCGCCGAGGTGCTGCCACCGGGCGTCATCAACACCGTCAGCGGAACCGGCGCAGTCGGCGCGCTTCTGGTGGACAACCCGGACGTCGACAAGATCATGTTCACCGGCTCCGGCGCGACCGGTGCGCACATCGCCGCTGCTGCAGCGCGCAACCTCACGCCCACCACCATGGAACTGGGCGGCAACGATGCGGCCATCGTGCTGCCCGACGCAGACCCCAAGGCCATTGCCATGGGCCTGTTCTGGGGCACCTTCCTCAACATGGGACAGACCTGCGCCTGCGCCAAGCGGCTGTACGTTCACGACAGCCTGCACGACGCTGTGGTCGGTGAACTGAAGTCATTGGCGGAAACCATGCCAATGGGCAACGGCATGGACGAAGGCATCGCGATGGGACCGATTCAGAACCGCATGCAATACGACAAGGTCGCGTCGCTGGTCGAGCAGGCACGAGAGGCGGGCGCCACCATCGTCTGCGGCGGCAAGCCGCGAGGCGGACCGGGCTACTTCTATCCGGTAACCCTGGTCACCGACATCGCCGACGGCGCGAGCCTGGTGGACCAGGAGCAGTTCGGTCCTGTGCTGCCGATCATCCGCTACACCGACGTCGAGGCGGCCATTGCAAGCGCCAACCGGCTCGACGCGGGGCTCGGAGCGTCTGTCTGGTCCACCGATCTCGAGCAGGCCAAAGCGGTCGCGAGCCGCATCCAGGCGGGCACCGTCTGGATCAACCAGCATGGCGCCATCCATCCGATGGTGCCGTTCGGCGGGGTGAAAGGTTCGGGCTGGGGCGTCGAATTCGGGGTCGATGGACTGAAAGCGGTGACGCAGCCGCAGGTCATCAGCATCAAGAAGTAGCCGATGGCGCGGCACCCGACCCTGGGGCGCCGCGGCTTCCCGCCGTTCATGCCGGCGACGCACCTCGGGCACGTCGCAGGGTGTCGGAAGGCAACTCTGCAAATTGACGCTTGTAGTCGGCGGAGAAGTGGCCGAAATGCCAGAAGCCCCAGCGTGCGGCGACATCATAGATGCTTATGAAGGGATCGCGGACGCTGCGCAACTCTCGCCGCACCGCGTTCAGCCGGACAGCCTTGACGTAGCGGGCCGGGCTCATCCCGAGCACGTCCTGGAAGCAATAGCCCAGCTTGCGGGCGCTGGCACCAATCCTGTTGCACACCTCCAGCAGCGTCGGTGGCTCTTCGGGGTTGGCGAGCATCAGCTCGCAGGCTCGATCGACGAGGCGCTTTTGTGCGTAGGCGCCGTGAACTTCGTCGGATCGCTCCGCATCGGCCATGGCCTGGACGAGATGCAATATGAGACCGTCGCGAATGTCCCGCTGCACGATGGGGTCGTGAAAGGTGGCCGGTCTGTCGATCGCCAACTCGACGACCGACATCAGCATGGTGCGAAATGAGGGCAGCGACGTCTGGGGTGCTTTGATGTCGGGCAACGAGCCGGCGTCGAGCACGCGGCTCAGTTCCGGCATCGACGAGGCTGCGCTACGCACAAGGTCTGCGTCGATGACCAGGCCGGCGAGCGTGCAGTTTGCCGGTGTGCAGACGTCGAGCTCGGCCGAGTGGACCGCGATCAGCGAGCCGGTGCCGCCCCGCTTGCCGTTGATACGGATCGCGTCGTCGCCCGAAAGCAGCGTGGCGACCCCCAAAGTGTTCTGACCAAGGTGGCCCCGTTGGCGTACTTGCCGGGTAGTCGTTTCGACAAACACCTGCAGACCCGGCCAACGTATGTCGGTGAAGTTTCCGTCGAAGCGGCCACGGTCCAGTTGGTCATAGTGCAGGTTCCAGTCAATCAACTGCTTGGTATGGGCATCGATGTCGGTTGCCGCGCTGCGGCGAACCCGGACCGGTTCGGCGTGATGAATGGGGCGCATCGGAGCAGTGACAGATGTCATGACACGTCAGCCTTGCAAACCATGGAGTTGAGGGTTCGAGCGGCCGCCGTGCCGTTTGACAACCGAAGGCCAGGCCCGCGCCGGCGGCCACGACATATATTCGC
>JGI25151J46595_10002657_pt1 | contig 10497 bp, 8 predicted proteins | sample AraplaMF_Col_mLB_FD_46595 | JGI IMG/M metagenome (IMG submission 46595) | reverse complement strand
CAGGTAGCCGTTGATGACGTCGTGCGCGGAGGTCTGGTCGGTCACGATATCGGGCCGCATGCCGCCGGCCTGCGCGCGGCGCGCCAGTTCGGGCACGATTTCGGCGGCGTTGCCGAGCAGGCCCACCGAGATCGCCTGGCCCTGCTTCGTCGCGTCTTCGATCATCGCCAGCGCCTCGTCCAGCGTGGTGGCCTTCTTGTCCAGGTAGCGCGTGCGGATGCGGAAGTCGATGCGCGACTCCTGGCATTCGATGGCCAGCACGCACGCGCCGGCCAGCACGCCGGCCAGCGGCTGCGCGCCGCCCATGCCGCCCAGCCCGGCGGTCAGGATCCACTTGCCGGTCAGGTCGCCGTTGTAGTGCTGGTTGCCGGCTTCCACGAACGTTTCGAACGTGCCCTGGACGATGCCCTGCGTGCCGATGTAGATCCACGACCCCGCCGTCATCTGGCCGTACATCATCAGGCCGGCGCGGTCGAGTTCGTTGAACTTGTCCCAGGTGGCCCAGTGCGGCACCAGGTTGGAGTTGGCGATCAGCACGCGCGGGGCGTCGGCATGGGTACGGAACACGCCCACCGGCTTGCCCGACTGGACCAGCAGCGATTCGTCCTCGCCCAGGCGGCGCAGGCTGTCCAGGATGGCGTCGAAGCATTCCCAGTTACGCGCGGCCTTGCCGATGCCGCCATAGACCACCAGGTCTTGGGGGCGTTCGGCCACATCGGGGTCCAGGTTGTTCTGGATCATGCGATAGGCGGCTTCGATCAGCCAGTTCCTGCAGTGCAGCTGGCTGCCGCGCGGGGCACGGATTTCGCGCTGGCCGCGCGGGGTGTCGGTGAATTGGTGTTCGTTGGCGTTCATGGTGTGTCTCGGTATGTTTGATGACTGGTCGGATCTGGATGCGCTTGCGTCTCAAGCGGCGACGTTCGTCGGCAAGATGCCCCGCACCGCCTCGGGCCAGCCCGCGCCGGCGTCGCCCTGCACCACCCATTGCTTCATCGCCTCGATGTCGGGCGCCAGATAACGGTCGGATTCCACAAAGGCCACGCGGCTGCGGATGCGTGCCAGTTCCTGCTCCACCAGCGGCGACGACTTCAGCGGCCGATGGAATTCGATGCCCTGCGCGGCGGCCATGGCCTCGATGCCGACGATCACGGCCGTGTTGGCGGCCATGTCGCCCAGGCGGCGTGCGCCGTAGGTGGCCATCGACACATGGTCTTCCTGGTTGGCCGACGTAGGCAGGCTGTCCACACTGGACGGATGCGCCAGCGACTTGTTCTCGGACGCCAGCGCCGCCGCCGTGACCTGGGCAATCATGAAGCCCGAGTTCAGGCCGCCGTCGCGCACCAGGAACGGCGGCAGGCCGGACAGTCCAGTGTCCAGCAGCAGCGCCAGGCGGCGTTCGGAAATGGCGCCGATCTCGGCGATGGCCAGCGCGATGATGTCGGCCGCGAAGGCCACCGGCTCGGCGTGGAAGTTGCCGCCGGACACCACGTCGCCCTGTTCGGAAAACACCAGCGGGTTGTCGGACGCGGCGTTGGCCTCGATGCGCAGGACGCGCGCGGCGTGGGCCAGGTTGTCCAGGCACGCGCCCATCACCTGCGGCTGGCAGCGGATCGAATACGGGTCCTGCACACGCCCGCAGGCCTTGTGCGAATCGACGATCTCGCTGCCGTCGAGCATCGCGCGCACGGCGCCGGCCACGGCAATCTGGCCCGCCTGCCCGCGCGCGTCATGAATGCGGGCATCGAACGGCTTGACCGATCCCTTGATGGCTTCCAGCGACAGCGCCCCTGCCACCAGCCCTGCCGCGAAGGCATCCTCGGCGGCAAACAGCCCGGCCAGCGCCAGCGCCGTGGACACCTGCGTGCCGTTCAGCAGCGCCAGCCCTTCCTTCGGCCCCAGCGTGAAGACGTCCAGCCCGGCATGGGCCAGCCCTTGCGCGGCCGGCACGCGGCGCCCGTCGATCATCACATCGCCCACGCCAATCAACGTGCAGGACATGTGCGCCAGCGGCGCCAGATCGCCCGAGGCACCGACCGATCCCTTGGCGGGGATGCACGGCGACACGCCGTGGTTGGTCAGCGCCAGCAGCGCCTCGATCAGTTCCGGACGCACGCCCGAATGACCGCGCGCCAGGCTGACGGCCTTGATCGCCAGGATCAGCCGCACCGTATCGGCCGGCAGGTCGGCGCCGGTACCCACGCTGTGCGACAGCACCAGGTTGCGCTGCAGTTCGGCCAGCTTGTCGTGGGCGATGCGCGATTGCGCCAGCTTGCCGAAGCCGGTGTTGATGCCGTAGACCACGGCGTCGGCGTCGATGATGTCCTGCACCGTGGCCTGCGCGGCGCGCACGCCGGCCCAGGCCGATTCGGCCATCGCCAGCCTCACTTCGCCACGATAGATGCGGCGCAGGTCGTCCAGCGACACGTGGCCAGGGTTCAGGGTCAGGAGGGAGCGGGAATCGTTGGTCATCTGCGTACGTCTTTGTTGTATGAGCCTGTCTATACAGGTTAGTCGAAAAATAAACCCGATGGCCAGCTTTTGACTGACCGCGGGAATCTGTTCTAGCCGAAGGCGGGATTGCCGTCGGCGCGAAACCGGCTGCCCAGCCGATACCGGTTGCCCGGGTGCAGGCAGCGAACGAATGTGACTGGCACGCCATGCGTCCAGGTGCGGCGTGTCAGCAGCAGGCACGGTTGCGTGGGCGGCATCTCCAGATGCGCGGCCTGCTCGGCCGTGGCGGCAATGGCATCGACCACATGCTCCACCTGGTCATACGGCACGTTGCGCAGCAGGTATTCGCCGGGCTGCGTATCGGCAAAATTCTGGGTGATGAAATCGGGCGCCACGCGCGGATTCACGTAGCGGTCCTCCAGCTGCACCGGCAGGCCGTCTTCGCGATGGATGCAGATCGAGTGGTACACCGATTCGCCGGTGCGCAGTTCCAGCGCGGCGGCCACCTCGATCGACGCCGACACGCGCTCCACCAGGATCACGTCGCAGGCGTAGTCATGGCCGCGCATGCGGATCTCGTCCTGCAGGTTGACCACCGACAGCAGCGTGGATTGCGGCTTGTGTTCGGCCACGAACGTGCCCACGCCGGCAACGCGCACCACCCTGCCCTGTTCCGACAACTCGCGCAACGCCCGGTTGACCGTCATGCGCGACACCGAGAAGCGGTTCACCAGTTCCTGCTCGGACGGCACGCGGTCGCCGGGCTGCCACGCGCCGCTCTGGATCTGGCGCGCGATGTACTCCTTCACCTGCTGATATAGCGCGGCCGGAGCGTTGGACGGGGGAGGTGCCGGGTTGGCGGACGGATTCATGACCTGTTGCGGAATGCCGGATTGCCGGTTCAGTGCTCGGCCGATGCCATGGCTTCGGCGCGAATCTCCTCGGTGAGCCGCGCCTTGAGCACGGAAAACTCGGGCGATGTCTTGATCGTGTAATGGCGCGGATGGGCAAAGTCCACCGCGATCTCGCTCTTGATCCGACCGGGCCGCGCGGAAAACACCGCCACGCGGTTGGCCATGAAGATGGCCTCGTCGATATCGTGCGTCACGAATAATACCGTCTTGCGGTGCGACTCCCAGATGCCGAGCAGCAACTCCTGCATCAGCACGCGCGTCTGGTTGTCCAGCGCGCCGAACGGCTCGTCGAGCAGCAGGATCTTGGGGTCGTTGGCCAGCGCGCGCGCAATGGCCGTGCGCTGCTGCATGCCGCCCGAGAGCTGCTTCGGGTAGTGCTGCTCGAAGCCTTTCAGGCCCACGCGGGCGATGAAGAAATCGCTGCGCTCCTTCTGCTCGGCCGCGCTCATGCCGCGCTCGCGCAGCCCGAAGCGCACGTTCTGCTCGATCGTGAGCCACGGGAACAGCGTGTACGACTGGAACACCATGCCGCGATCGGCGCCCGGGCCGGCCACCGGCTGCCCGTCGAGCAGCACGCGGCCACCGCTGGGTGCGTCGAGCCCCGCCACGATGCGCAGCAGCGTGGACTTGCCGCACCCCGACGGCCCCAGGATCGTCACGAAATCGTTGTCGCGCACGTCGAAATCCACCGGCAGCAGCGCCTGCGTGCTGCCGCCGCGCGGGTTGTCGAACGTGCGGGAAACCTGCTGGATCGACAGCGCGCTCATTTGATCGAACTCCACGGAAACAGGCGCTGGTTGGCCAGCTTGAAGACCAGATCGGACACCAGCCCGATGCAGCCGATGACGATGATGCCGAAGATGATCTGCCCGGTGTTCAGCAGCGCCTGGCTGTCGGTAATCATGTGCCCGATGCCCGAGGACGAACCGATCAGCTCGGCCACGATCACGTAGGTCCAGGCCCAGCCCAGCACCAGCCGCAGCGTTTCGGCAATCTCGGGCGCGGCGCCCGGAATCAGCACGCGGCGCACGATGCCGCGCGGCGTGGCGCCCAGCGTGTAGGCGGCCTCCACCAGGTCCTTGCGCGCGCCGCCCACCGTCACCGCCACCATCAGCACGATCTGGAAGAACGAGCCGATGAAGATCACCAGCAGCTTCTGCGTCTCGCCAATGCCGGCCCACAGGATCAGCAGCGGGATGAACGCCGACGCCGGCAGGTAGCGGCAGAACGAGACGAACGGCTCGAAGAACGCTTCGGCCGCCTTGTACGCGCCCATGAAGATGCCCAGCGGCACGGCCAGCACCGCGGCCAGCACGAAGCCGCCCACCACGCGCCACACGGTCATGCCGATATCGCCGATGAAGCCGTACTGCGTGAACAGCAGCCAGCCCTCCTGCGCCATCGTGAGCGGATCGGCCAGGAACGTGCGCGGCACGAACCCGCCCAGCGTCACCACGGCCCACAGGCCGAAGAACGCGACGAAGAACGACAGCCCCAGCATCCAGCGCGTGCGCGACGACACCGGCACCAGCGGCGACAGCCACGGATGCCGTGCGCGCGGCGCGCGGTCTGCCACCTGCGTGACGATGGGCGCCGGAGCGCGGGTGGTGGTCGAGGCTTGCGACATGGCGGCCTCCCGCTTACTTGAGGAACCGGGCGTCATAGAGCGCCGTGACATCGGGCACCTGGCGGATCACGCCGATGTCCTTCAACACATCGGCCGCTTCCTTGCTGAAGCTGGCCAGCTCGCCCGCGAAGAATTTCTGGTTCGCGGCCTTGTCCTGCCAGCGCAGGTACGCCGACGACTTGGCGAACTGCTCGCCGGTCTGCTTGACCGCCGTGCCCATGATCTCGTTCGACTTCTCGGGCTCCTTGCGAATCATCTCCAGCGCCTCGAAGTAGCTGTCCACCAGCGCCTGGGCCGCCTTGGGGTTGTCCTTGAGCCATTTCGGCGCGCAGCCCAGCGTGTCGGTCACCATCGGGTAGTCGAGCGTGGTGGCCAGGATCTTGCCGCGGTCCGGATTGGCGCGCACCGTGGACAGGTACGGCTCGTAGGTCATCGCGCCATCGTTCTGGCCGGCCACGAAGGCCTGCGCGGCCGCCTGCGGCGACAGCGTGGTGAGCTTGACGTCCTTGAGCGTCATGCCGTTCTTCTTGAGCATCCAGGCAAGCCCGAAGTACGGCGCGGTGCCCGGCGCATCCACACCGATCGTCTTGCCCTTCAGGTCCGCAAAGGTCTTCACGTCGCCGCGCACGGCCAGGCCATCGGCGCCGTAGGACTTGTCGAGCTGCACGATCTGCGTGATCGGCACCCCGTTGGCGTTCCAGGCCACGTGGGTCTCCACCGTGGTGGCCGCGCACTGGATCGCACCCGAAGCCAGCGCCAGATGCCGGTCTTTCTGCGGAATCATCTTGATCTCCACATCCACACCATGCTTCTTGAAGATGCCGGCCTTGTCGGCCAGCGTCAGCGGCGCGAAGCCGGTCCAGCCGCTCATGCCGAGGGTTACCGGCGTGTTCTGGGCGTGGGCGGCGGAAGCCGCCAGGGCAATGGCAAGCGTGGAAAGGGTCAATGCGGCGCGGCGGTGCAGCTTCATGCTGTCGGCTCCCGTTGGGGTCTTCTGGATGGCGGTCCCGTCTCCTGGACCAGGGCGGCGCTGTACCGCGCTCGGCCTGACGGGCAATCTAGCAATCCTGTATATACAAGTCAAACCCGGGGTTTACCTGAGCCGGGCGGCGCTGTGCGGCGTACGGAACCCGCTCGGGTGGCGCCATTCGGGTGCATGGCGCGCCAGGCGCGCACCGTAGCGACTCGCATGGCGGGGTCCGGGCGGGGGCCGGCGCACCAACTTGTCTATACAGGAAATGCAGCGGGAGTGCTTATGCAAGCGACGTGCCCGGGGCAAGGCCGGGCGTTCGGAAACATGGGTAACACCGTCGCGGCGGGTGGGCGGAGGTCGCCCCGGCGGCCGGACCTTAACGGTCGAAGAACGAAGTGACGGTGGGATAACGCAGCCGCAACCGCAGTTCGCGCTTGAGACGGCGGTTGTCCAGCCGGCGCGACTCGCTCATGAAGCTGAGCAGCGTGGGATCGATGGTGTCGCGGGCCTGCTGCCGCGAAATGCGCGGCGGGCGCGGCAGGCCCTTGCGGTCTGCCACGAGGTCGAAATAGTCGGCCATGCGCAGTTCGGTGTCGTCGCTGGCATGCACCACGCGCTGGGGCCGGCCGCGCCACAGCGCCGCGATCATCGTGCGGGCCAGGTCGTCGGCGTGGATGTGGCTGGTGTAGACGTCGTCCTGCGGGGCCAGCGCCGGCGTACCCTTGTTGAGCCGGGCAATCGGCAGGCGGTCTTCGGCATAGATGCCCGGAATCCGCACGATGCTGGCGCGCCAGCCGGCCTCGCGCCCAAACGCGCGCACGGCGGACTCGGCCGCCACGCGGCGGCGGGCCCGTGCCGTCTGCGGGCGCACCGCGTGGAATTCCTGCACGCGCGCGCCGCCCCGGTCGCCGTACACACCCGTGGTGCTGGCATAGATGAAGGCCCCGGCGGCACGGTGCCGGGCCGACGCCTCAAACGCCCGGTGCCAGCCTCGCTCGGGTAGAATGGCGGCCTCGCCGGAACCGGCGCCAAGGCGTGTCATGCGTGCCCGGCGCCATGCCGTGCGCCGCAGTGCCGCAAGCAAGGCGCGCGTACGCGGATCGCCCTGGCCCAGGCCCGGTGGCGGCGCCAGGTCCATGACCCGGTCCGCCAGGCCGGACAGGCGCGCCAGCGAGGCGGGCCGGTCCAGGTCTGCCACCAGCGGCACCGCACCGGCCGCGCGCAGTTCGGCGCGGCGCGACGGCTGCGAAGTGACGGCGAACACACGCATGCGCGTGGCCAGCAGGCGCAGGATGCGCGTGCCAACGTCGCCGCAGCCAACGATCAACAGGCGCGGGCGGCCCAACCGCCGGCGCCGCGCACCCTGTGGAATTCCCTGCGGGGAAGACAACGCCGCTTGCGGCGACAGAATCTGGTTCATAGACGCGATTATGGCTTATCAAGTTACCGTCATGCCGAGTGGCCACAAGTTCGAAGTGGCCGCCGACGAAACCATCCTTGGCGCAGCGCTGCGTCATAGCATCGGCCTGCCGTACGGCTGCAAGAACGGCGCGTGCGGGTCCTGCAAGGGCCGCGTCGTCGAAGGCACGATCAACCAGGGCGACCACGCCGCGTCGGCGCTGTCGGCCCAGGAAAAGACCGAGGGCCGTGCGCTGTTCTGCTGCGCCAACGCCACCTCGGACATCACGATCGAATGCCGCGAAGTACACGGCGCCGGCGACATCCCCATCAAGAAGATTCCGTGCCGCGTCAGCACCATCGAGCGCCTGGCCGACGACGTCATCGCCATCAAGCTGCAACTGCCCGCCACCGAGCGCATGCAGTTCCTGGCCGGCCAGTACGTGGAATTCCTGCTGCGCGACGGCAAGCGCCGCAGCTACTCGATTGCCACGCCGCCGCACGAGGAAGGCCCGATCGAACTGCACATCCGCCACATGCCGGGCGGCGCGTTCACCGACTACGTGTTCGGCGCCAGGGAAGGCATGCCGGCCATGAAGGAGCGCGACATCCTGCGCTTCGAAGGCCCGCTGGGCAGCTTCTTCCTGCGCGAGGACTCGGACAAGCCGATCATCCTGCTGGCTTCCGGTACCGGCTTCGCGCCCATCAAGGCCATCGTCGAGCACGCCGCCTACACCGGCATCACGCGCCCGATGACGCTGTACTGGGGTGGCCGCCGTCCGGCGGACCTGTACATGCACGCGCTGTGCGAGCAGTGGGCGCGCGACCTGCCGAACTTCCAGTACGTGCCCGTGGTGTCCAACGCCACAGACGCCGACAACTGGGCAGGCCGCACCGGCTTTGTTCACCAGGCCGTGATGGCCGACCATCCGGACCTGTCGAACCACGAGGTCTATGCCTGCGGCGCCCCGGTCATGGTCAACGCCGCGCGCACCGATTTCACGGCCCAGTGCAAGCTGCACGAGGACGCGTTCTTCGCCGATTCGTTCACGTCCGAGGCCGATCTGCACCCGGCCGGGGCCGCCTGAGCGCCGGCGTCGTCCGTTCCGCCGACACAACAATGCCACCCGGGTCTGCCAAATTTCGCTTTGACACCCGGACGCATGCGTCTTATATTGGCCGCCATGAACACCGCCATGATCCGACGCCGCGCACGTACGTTGCTCCCCTCCGGGGTGCCGCGCGGCTGACCGTAGACAGCGTCTGTTCAGGTCAACAAGCCACGGGCAACCCCCGTGGCTTTTTGCTTTTGTCCGTCCATCGTTTCATGCCGACCCCAGGAGTCCGCCATGGCATTTGCTGAGTATCCCGTCCAATCGCTGATGTACATCACCAACCGCCCCGAACTGGTCTTCACCGAAGGCAAGGGCTCGTGGCTGACGGACCATAACGGCAAGCGCTATCTGGATTTCGTGCAGGGCTGGGCGGTCAACTCGCTGGGTCACTCGAACGAGGGCATGATCGAGGCGCTGGAAAAGCAGGCGCGCAAGCTGCTGAACCCGAGCCCCGCGTTCTACAACGAACCGATGATGAAGCTGGCCAAGCAGCTGACCGACAACAGCTGCTTCGACAAGGTCTTCTTCGCCAACAGCGGCGCCGAGGCCAACGAGGGCGCAATCAAGCTGGCGCGCAAATGGGGCCGCAAGCACAAGAACGGCGCCTACGAGATCATCACGATGGACCACAGCTTCCATGGCCGCACGCTGGCGACCATGAGCGCGTCCGGCAAGGCCGGCTGGGACACCATCTTCGCGCCGCAGGTGCCGGGCTTCCCCAAGGCCGAGCTGAACGACCTGGCTTCGGTGGAAAAGCTGATCACCGACAAGACCGTCGGCATCATGCTGGAGCCGGTGCAGGGCGAAGGCGGCGTGATTCCGGCCAGCCGCGAATTCATGCAGGGCCTGCGCGCGCTGGCCGACAAGCACAAGCTGCTGTTCATCGTCGATGAAGTGCAGACCGGCTGCGGCCGCTGCGGCACGCTGTTCGCGTACGAGCTGTCGGGCGTGGAGCCGGACATCATGACGCTGGGCAAGGGCATCGGCGGCGGGGTACCGCTCTCGGCGCTGCTGTGCAAGGCCGACGTGGCCAGCTTCGAGGCTGGCGACCAGGGCGGCACCTACAACGGCAACCCGCTGATGACGGCGGTGGGCAGCTCGGTGATCTCGCAACTGACGGCGCCGGGCTTCCTGGACGACGTGCAGGCCAAGGGTCAGTACCTGCGCGAGCAACTGCTGAAGCTGAGCGAGGAATTCGGCCTCGGCGGCGAACGTGGCGAAGGCCTGCTGCGCGCGCTGGTGCTGGGCAAGGACATCGGCCCGCAGATCGTGGAAGAGGCCCGCGAGATGGCACCGGCCGGCCTGCTGCTGAACGCCCCGCGCCCGAACCTGCTGCGCTTCATGCCGGCGCTGAACGTGACGCGCGAAGAGATCGACCAGATGATCGGCATGCTGCGCGAGCTGCTGAAGAAGCTGGCCTGACCTGCGTACAAAGCAGGTGGTCAGCTCCCCTCTCCCACCGTGTGGGAGAGGGCAGAACACACCGCCCGAGCGAAATTACTCGCCCAGATAAGCTGCCCGTACCTTCGGGTCGTCGAGCATCTGCTTGGCGTCGCCGCTCATCGTGATGAGGCCGGACTCCATCACGTAGCCGCGGTGGGCCGCCTGCAGCGCCAGGCGCGCGTTCTGCTCCACCAGCAGCACGGTCACGCCCTGCCCCGACACGGTACGCACCACCTCGAAGATCTTCTCGACCATGATCGGCGAGAGGCCCATCGACGGTTCGTCCAGCAGCAGCAGCTTCGGCTGGCTCATCAGCGCGCGCGCCATGGCCAGCATCTGCTGTTCGCCGCCCGACATCGTGCCGGCCAGCTGGTTGGCACGCTCCTTCAGGCGCGGGAAGGTCTCGAACATGCGGTCGATGTCGGCCTTGATGCCGGCCTCGTCGTTGCGCGTGTACGCACCCATCTGCAGGTTTTCGGTGATCGTCATGCGCGCGAACACGCCGCGGCCTTCCGGCACCATCGCCAGGCCCTGCTTGAGCAGCGTGTAGCTGGGCACGCCCTTGATGGACTTGCC
>JGI25151J46595_10002607_pt1 | contig 10647 bp, 13 predicted proteins | sample AraplaMF_Col_mLB_FD_46595 | JGI IMG/M metagenome (IMG submission 46595) | reverse complement strand
AGAATATGCATATAATCTTTGCAGTGCAAAAGGATAAACAGTACATTTTTGCACTAATTTTAAATCCGTTTTACATCATATCAAAAACGAAGGCCCTTTTCTAAGATATTGTTATACACTAATACCAAATGCGCAGATAAAATACTTGTGCTTTTGTTGGAGTGAAAATTTGAATCCTTTGTTATTACCTGCGAATGATCAGAATGCCCATTTAATCGATCAACTTCAAGAAAAGAGAGATTTCAATGAAAAAAGATAAAGATCCAAATATAGTCTCCGATGAATTACTTCCACTAATATTAGAAGAAATTGACATCGGTATTCATGTAGTAAACCATGAGGGAAAAACGATTATCTATAATCGAAAAATGATGGAAATTGAAATGATGAATGAAGAAGATGTACTACACAAGAATCTATTAGATGTATTCACTTTTCAAAATAATCAATCCAGCACTTTATTAGAAGCTCTTCAAAAAGGCAAAATACGCAAAAATATTAAACAATCATATTTTAATAATAGAGGGAAAGAAGTAACGACAATCAACGATACATATCCAATCATGAAAGATAATAAAATTGTTGGGGCAATAGAAATGGTTAGAGATGTAACCGAACTAAAACAATCAGTACAAGATGGTATAATGCAAAATCGTAATACTCGATATACTTTTGAACAATTAATTGGTGAATCACCTTCTTTTAAATTAATTATTGATGATGCGAAAAGATCAGCAAGAACTTCTTCTTCTGTTTTATTAATTGGAGAAACAGGAACAGGGAAAGAATTATTTGCACAAAGTATTCACAATGCTAGTCATCGATCCACCAAGCCATTTATTTCTCAAAACTGTGCTGCACTACCAGAAACCTTAATTGAGAGTATTCTATTCGGTACCAAAAAAGGAGCATTTACAGGAGCTATCGATAAACCTGGCTTATTTGAAGAGGCAAATGGCGGAACATTGCTTTTGGATGAAATCAACTCACTTAGCCCAAATTTACAAGCTAAGTTACTTAGAGTACTACAGGATCGGAAAGTCAGACGTATCGGTGATTTGACTGAAAAAGAGCTTGATGTTCGAATTATTGCAACAATTAACGAAGACCCGATCGAAGCAATTGCTAATAACCACTTACGAAAAGATTTATATTATCGTTTAAGTGTTGTATCACTTTTCCTCCCTCCTCTAAGAGAAAGAAAAGAAGATATTCTTCTATTAGCAAATTTCTTTATCCAAAAATATAATCGACTATTTGGACATTCAGTTGCAANNCTAGATGATCATGTAACACAATTCTTTTTACAACATAACTGGCCTGGGAATATACGTGAGCTTGAGCATATGATTGAGGGTGCAATGAATTTGGTTGAAAACGAAACAACTATTACTTCTTTTCATTTACCGACAAGATTTTTTCATGAAGTAAGTAGTATGAATGACAATCTAACTAAACCCCTAGACAAATTACAAGTAGATAAACCAATTAACGAGAATGAAGATAACCATTTCAATCTAAAAAACACTTTATTGGATAAGGAAAAACAACATATCTTAACGGTGCTTAGTGAGCAAAATGGAAATATTACAAAAGCTGCAAAAATATTAGGCATCTCTAGACAAAACTTACAATACCGAATTCGTAAGTTTAATATTTCAAATGAAAAATAATTTTTTCTATTCATTTACACATGACAATTCGTAAAAATTCTATCGCCCAAACTTTCCGCCTCTGTCCTGCATAGTGTAACTATGTAAGAGTTACGCTTATGAAAAAGGGGGGTTGAATAGATGTATAATGATTATCAATACCGCAGACCTTTCGGAGGAGGATTTGGTCGACCAGGTTTTGGCCGTCCTGGCTTCGGAATTGGACGTCCATTTTACCCAGGATTCGTTGGAGGTTTAGCAACAGGTGCTTTATTAGGAACATTAGCTGGAGGTTATGGATATGGCTACGGTTATGGATATCCGTCATACCCATATTATCCTTATTGTCCTCCAGGATATTATTGCTAGTACACCTATTTCTAAGTAAACATAAAAAATATAAAAGAGAAGGAAATTTGAAAATATCCTTCTCTTTTTTCATTTTATAATTGAATTGTTGAATAGCTCCCTACAATTTCTACAGAAAATCCAAGTGATTCTAATTCCTGTTTTACGCCGGGTAATAATACATCATCATATCCCATCACAACATCTATAATGAAAAAATAATTACCTAATCCTGTTTTCATCGGACGAGACTCTATTTTGGAAAGATCTATTTGTCTCCATGCAAATGCCGATAATACTTGGTGAAGCGCACCCGCACGATTTTCCGGCATCATGATGACAAATGTAGCTTTTGTATGATTTTTTTGAAAATAATTCGTTTCTACACTAGATCCTTCTTTTTGTAATACGATAAATCTCGTATGATTATACGAATTTGAATGAATATCACTAGCTACAATTTCTAGACCGTATTTCTTTGCCGCAAATTCATTCGCAATGGCTGCGATACATTCATGAGGTTGCTCGCTTACCAATTTTGCTGCTGCACTTGTAGAAGAAACTGGTTCTAATTTTGTATACTTATATTGATTATGTAAAAACGTGTGGCACTGAGCTAGAGCATGAGAATGAGAATAGATCAACTCGATATCTTTTGAACGATGAACCTGTCCTTTTGACATTAGTAAATGCTGTCTGATTGGTATGATAATTTCACCAACCATTTTTAATGGTTGTTCATGTACAAGATAATCTATTGTAGTCGTCACCGAACCCTCTACTGAATTCTCTATTGGGACAACCGCCAAATCTACTTCCCCTTCTGCTACACTATCCATGCAGACAGGTATACTCGAATATGCTATATGTTCATCTGATGTAAAAACCGATTGAACAGCAACATGCGTGAAAGTTGCTTCCGGACCTAAATACGCTATCTTCATGCACTACACTCCTTTTAATTTTTAATTATACTAAAAAGATAATTTATTAAAAGTAAAATATTTTATATTTTCAATTAATATAAAAAAAAGCCATACAATTTAAATTGTTCGGCTTTTAGTATATTATAAACTACTTTTTCTAATCATNAATTTGGTTGAAACAACTACCTTTTTAGGAATCTTTCTGTTCATTAATCTTTCAAGTAATAGATCAATTGCAGTTTCCCCCATCAGTTCTGAATATACTTTTACTGTACTTAAACTTGGAAAAAGATATTTTGAAAAAGTTAGATCATTCATTCCTATAATATTTACTCGATCAGGAACTGCAATATTCGCTTCGTGTAGCGCCCTTAAACATCCAATTGCCATCGTATCACAGCCAACAAAAAATGCAGTTGGCAATGTGTCCCCATGATCTTGAATTGCTTTATTCATCAGATTAAATCCTTCTTCCGCTGAAAAATCACCTGTATACACATAATCTTTCTGAAACAAGCTTTTCTCTGCCAAGTAAGTTTTAAATATTTTTTCACGCGTAAACAAATCCTTTGCGAAAGAGCGTTTATTACGTTCACGCCCACCAATAAAACCAACCTTTTGGTGGCCATGCGAAATAAAATGGTCTAATACCTTCTTTGTAGCACTTTCATAATCAGATACGACTGAATCATATATTTCTTCATTAGGAGATGAATCTACGAATACTATTTTTTTGGATATTTTTTTCAAAGTTTTAATTTGTTGTTCATCGAAATAACCTAATGCAACAATCCCTTGAAACTGCTCTTCCGCTAATCCTTTTTCAGTACCTTGAAAGAANTTAGTAACATGNATTCCATGTTCTTCACACTTATTTTCAATCCCGAATCGTATAGACATATAATGCAAATCATCTAATTCTTCATTCTCTGTATACCAATGAACGAGTGCAATCTTCGCTATATTCTTTTTTACTTTCGGTTTTTTTCTATACGATAGCTTTTCTGCAGTTTCAAAAACACGCTGCTTCGTGTCATCACTTACAGATAATTCAGGATCATAGTTTAACACCCTTGAAACAGTAGCAATAGATACACCTGCTTTTTCTGCAATTTCTTTAATGGTCGTCATTTATACTTTTCTCCTTGTACACTTCCGCTGTCGCATTATTATGATCAAACTTAAGCTGGCATCTAAACAATTTTCAAAGTTGTCATTCGTATAATTCATAATGATTTATATGTGTGTGTCTTCTTATAAAGGCTTAAAGTTTGATACTGGTTTATGATTATATATAGAAGTGTACCAGTCTTTCGCAAGATTTTTCAGGTGAAATATGGATATTTTTTTACACATTACTGATTTGTGTATTTTTTCACATTTTATATCCTGTTTAATCATTCTTTATTTTTATTTAGGTAGTTTTTAGTAAGGGAAAAGTCGTTTTGTGGGGTCGATCAAGAAAAAGTAATTTAACTTTTATATATTCAGTCGATCTTGCACTCATTTTTTATTAATATAAAGATTTTATGATGACAGCTGTTAATGCTTCAATTGATGTAGATGACGATAATCCAACTTCATTAGGAATATTGCCACAAATTAATATATCCATCCCGTGATGTATTCGATAGCCAGCTTCTTTTAAATAACGAATTGTGCTCTTGAGATAATTCGTCCAATCATGTCGTTTCTCACCATCAAGCTCTGATAATGAGAACTCAATGACCCCTAATTCTTCATAATTAAATGATACTAGTCTAATTTTATTCTTTTTATTTTTAGCGATTAAAACATATGTACCAAAATTTCGATTTCCGTTNTATTCTTTTTCATCTACTATTTCNATCAGTTCTTCATTGTGACCAGATACAAAAAATATGCGATAATCGGAATCGTAATAACGCTTAAAAACTAATGATAACTCATTAACATCCATTTACTTATCACTCCTTTAATCTACAAATATATTTTTATGACTGAGTCATTACTTCCTTCATGATCTTTTTTGGTCAAAGAAAATGGATTTCTCAATCATTGGAAAAGGATAATAGAAAACAATCTTAGGATTATCCTACCCCCCATTAAACTATTTTTCAATTAAAACTCAGTCATTTTTTACCTAATTTAACTATAATTTTACTTTGTTTATAGATCTGTCACATTTCGTTCTGTTTTGCTTGTTATCATCATTTTCATCTTTACGATTAATAGGTATTATCTTAATCCGTCTAAATACAATTGCGAATCAGTTATTAAAATAAGAGTTGTTTTAAGTACGAATGACCAAACTGTGAAACTTATAAATAATTAGTTGATTTAATTTCTGAGTGTCTAATAAACTGATAGAAAGGCATTAATTTTAGGAGGGAAACTAAATGTTTGGATTCGATTCTGATTTAGATGCATTTAAGATTATTGCATTTGTCTTTCCAATTCTATTTATATTTGTTTTCGCTAGCATCTTTCTTGCTCTTCTAAAAGTATTAAAACAGTGGAATGATAATAATAAACAACCTAAGATAACTGTTCAGGCTACGCTAATTACAAAATCAACTAAAGTAATTCAGCATAAAAGAAATCATTACATCATGCCAAATCCTACTTCCTACTCGCTAACTTTTAAAATTGAAGGTGGAGAAAGTATTGAGTTAAGTGTTGATGGGGTAACCTACGGAAAATTCATTGAAAACGAAACAGGAATTTTAACATTTCAAGGTAACAGATTGATATATTTTGAACGGTAATACAATCCATGATGAGGTGAAGCAATGAGAGTATTTGTTAGTGGAGCAACTGGATTTTTAGGAAAGCATACGGTTAAGAGATTAAGTGAAATAGGATATGATGTAATCGCTTTTGGAAGGAATGAGCAGGCGGCAAGTTTTTTTAAGTCGATGGACAATGTCGTTTTTGTAAAAGGTGATTTAGAGGATCAGGCGTTATTAGCTAAATTAATGAAAGATGTTGATTTAGTTATTCACAGTGCTGCGCTTGCAGCTCCATATGGACAATATGAACTTTTTTACCAAACAAATGTTGATGGTACACAAAATATTGTTAACGCTTCATTATCCTCAAACATAAAAAAATTTATTTATCTTTCTACACCAAGTGTGTACTTTACAAATGAAAGTCGAAAAAATGTACGAGAAAATGATGAACTGCCTCAAAGTCACACCAATTATTACGCACGCACGAAGCATATTGCCGATCTAATCGTTAAAGAAGCCGTACTAAAAGGGTTACCTGCAATATCACTTAGACCTAGACAAGTATTTGGTCCATATGATCATACGATTTTTGGAAGACTAATAGATACTAATAAGAAACGTGGAATCCCTCTAGTTAATAATGGTAAGATTTTAATGGATTTTACATATGTCGATAATGTAGTAGATGTCATAATGTTAAGTTTAATGGCCGAGGATCAATTTATTGGAGAATTTTATAATATTACGAACGATCAACCAATCTACCTAATCGATGCACTTACAATGTTATATTCTTATTTAAATGAAGAGCTAAAGACAAAGAAAATCTCTCCAAAGCTCCTTTCTTTTATCTCGTCGAGCTCAGAAATGATAGCGAATATAACAGGTAAACCACCTATTTTATCAAAACATGTTGCAAGCTTTTTAAGTTATGATTATACGCTCAATATAGATAAAATAAAAAAGGATTTACAATATACACCTAAGATTTCATTAGCCGAAGGAATGAATCGATATACAAAATGGTACTTACAAGAAAATCAGTAGAAGATACATAAAGAATAATTTGAGTTAGTTTTTAAGTACAATATGATCACACTATTAAAAGTCATATAAATTTACAATTTCTGTTCTAGCAATTACATTTCAATTAGAGGCTATTAAAAATCTAAGGAGATAAAAAAATGACTTCTTTATTTTCAACATTTACGTTAAAAGGGTTAGAATTAAAAAATAGAGTCATGATGTCACCAATGGTTACAATCCGTGCTGAAGAAAAAACAGGAGAAGTAAATAATTGGCATCATGTACATTATCTTTCTCGAATCGTTGGCGGCGTTGGTCTTGTTATGCTAGAGTCTACTGCCATTGCATCAAATGGTATGACTAATCCTCGAGATTTAGGCTTATATAATGATATTCAAGAAGAAAAGCTTACCAAACTCGTTCAAGAGGCTCATGCGCTTGGCGGAAAAATTGCCATCCAATTAAATCATTCTGGACGAAAAGCACCTGCAGATGATGATTTCGTTGCACCATCAGCAATTCCTTTTTATGAAGGTAACACTCCTCCAAAAGAGCTAACATTTGATGAAATACAAGAAATGATTCATCACTTTAAAAATTCTACTGAACGTGCAGTTCGTGCAGGATTTGATGCCATTGAGCTTCATGCTGCACATGGTTATTTGGTTGAGCAGTTTTTATCTCCAATAAGTAATCATCGTGATGATGAATATGGTGGCAGTTTTGAAAAGAGATTACGCTTCGCAACCGATGTCATTCATGCTATGAAAAGTGTAATGCCAGAGGATATGCCTTTATTCATGAGGGTTTCTGCCACTGAATATGATCATAATGGCTATGGCATAGAGGATATGATTCAAATGTGTCAAGTGTTCAAAGAGCATGGTGTTGATATGATCGACGTATCTAGTGGTGGAGCTGTACCGACTTTTCAACAAAAAATATATCCAGGCTATCAATTACCACTGTCAAATGAAATTAAACAAAATGCGTTTATTCCAACAATTGCCGTTGGGAAGCTAGAGGAACCGCACTTAGCTGAGCATGCACTTCAAACAAATCAAGCAGACTTAATTGCAATTGCGAGAGGATTATTACGTAACCCCTACTGGACAATTGATGCTGCATTGAAATTAGGCGCTAACCCACCGATCGATCATTCATATACTAGCGCATATCCTGAATAATATAATAAACTAAGACAATATGAAAAAAGATAAACTAGAAAAAGAAGCTTCCATCAATGATGTAAGCTTCTTTCTTAATTTAAAACATACAGTTGTCCGTGAAGGTTTTCGTTATATTAGTAGCAAAATTAACAATAAACTACTTTCGTTTTTGCAATATGGTCATGTAATGTCTTTTTATCTTTTCGGAAGATCATAAATGAATCTACTATATAAATAAACATCATTCCTTCTGGTATGACCGGTAGATTGATACCACTTACAATAAGAAAGATTGAACGGATTGTCATCGTTTTAAAATCTACATCTTCACCTTCATCGGTAACGACTCTGATCCTTAATAATTTTTTCCCAATGGTTTGCCCGTTCCAAAAATAAGTGGGAATTACTATATCCAGTACAATGATTGATAAGATTAGAAAAATTGTATACAAAAATAAAGAAAAACTATCGAACATATAGTGATGTAAAAATTCCTCATTCGTTATTCCAAATAATAATAATCCTATTTTTGACAATGCGATACTTGCCATTCCATCAATCCATGATGCAAAAAACCTTCTTTTTCTACTCGATAATTCAAAATCCATATAAAGTTAACTCCTCCTTGTCAATCAAGCTCATAATACCTAATACCTTCTGAACAAAAGTAATGATTAATCTATAAACATCCTAAAAAGGCTGAACTTATTTATGATACAAACGTATTACCACTAGAGAAAAACAGCACTTATAATGTAGAGTAAAATACATCTGATAAGAGCACTTTCAATATTTGATATATTAATTATAACACTTCTTATTCAACCNAACTNNCTGTTACCATCATAAAAAAAAGTCGCAAATGCGACTGGTGATTTAGATGTATTAACATAACCGATTCTTCCCCAAAANTAACATTCTAATTGTTCAATATTAAAAACAGTATTTCAATGTAGTCTTAGTTAGTTTAAATCTTTGAAACTTGTCCACTTAGGAACCTCACATATTAGTGGATAATAGCAGCCCTCAAACTATTGATCCCATTCTCTAAATAAGCTTTTAAACAAGTTAACGTATATACCCAACCTTCTTTTTGTCCTATCATTTTAGCTACAACCTCTGGATCATCTTCTTTTAGACCTGATTCAATCACTTCAATGATTGTATTTGTGTCAACCTCAGTTAGCGTAATTGTAACTGTAGTCTCTTGTCCTTCTTCGCCCCATGAAAACACTATTTTTTTATGATCTTTGATTTCAATTACATTTATCGAGCCTTCTGCATTGTACTCATCGTACTTCAATGTAATTGTCATGTCTTGTTCCCATCTATTTGAACTGGATGAAAACCAAAAGTTGCCTATTTTTTCAGGGTCTACTATTGCTTCAAATACCTCATTAGTTGGCTTGTTAATCTTTAATTTAGTGATTATTTGAGTATTCATTTTTAAACCATCCTTTTAGATATATTTTGTTTGTCCAGAACAAATGTAGTATTCCATGAACATAAATTTAATTTAAATCTGTTTTATTTTTAGATTCTGCTGCAAGCTTAATCCATTCTAATCGTCTATCCCAATCTGTCGCTAGTCTTGCCATCCACTCCGCTGTTGCAGATAGTTTTTCCGGTGATACTGAATATCTTACTTCCCTTCCAACGCGATTGGATGCAACGAGTTCAGCCCCGTTTAAGACTGTTAAGTGCTTAACGACTGCCTGACGGGAAACAGTTACCCTTGTTGCTAATGTCGTAGCCGTCGCCTGCCCCATTGAAGCAATGAGGTTAAGTAACTGACGGCGTGTTGGATCTGCTAACGCAATCAGAACATCTTCAAAATCATTATTATTTGTGGATTCCATTTTATTTTTCAGCCTGCTTTCGCAATACTTCCAGTTGTTGAGCCCAACCTTTAACATTACCTTCAAAGAAATGTCTTCGTTCCTCTTCTGATGCTTCCAGACTAGCAAAACCACTTTCAACTACGCGAAGTAAAGTTCCTCCTTCCTTCGTTGTTAATATAAATTCAACAAGTGTAGAATTCCCTTCTCGTGGTTCCTCTCCAGGAAAAGAACTTGCCCATCGACAAGCAAGATAGATCGGTGCTTCTGTTTGCTCAATTAAAACCGGAAAAGAACCATATTTTGATGTTTCCGCTACAATACGTGCCCCATCGACTTGTACTTTGTCAGGACCTGGTGCATCCCCAACCCACCATGCAGGTTGATTCACCAACTCCCATACAGTTTCAATTGAAGCCTCGATGAAAATTTCTCTTTCGATTCGATCATTATTCATTTATTACCCTCCTTATTTACATGTGCAACCAAATAGTAGCACATAATTTAGGCACGTGCAACTTCAAGGTTGCTTTAATTACCAAAAAAATTTGTTCTTGGTTAAATCTAATTTTGAAAACAACTAAATCTATTACCATTATTACCTTTCAAACAACCTAGTTATTCAATTATGGATCAAAGAAATCTATAAATAGTATTTTTTATAACCATAGAATTACAGTCAGTTAAATTAACCATATTGATGTAATTCCTTATACACCTAATCGTAACGATTTCTCAATTTCTACTTTATAAAAAAGGTTTTTCAATAAACAAAAAAGCTGCCGAAGCAGCTGTCTGAAATGGAAACAATTAATCATCTAGTTTTGAATGTACCTTATGATGGAACCATTTACGTATCTTTACCGCAAATTTAGCTCCAGCGCTCTAATTTCTTTAAGAATTTTTTTGTGTACATTTTATTTAGAAAAAACTTTTCAATCTTATTCATATCTGAATCCTGAAACCTTTTTAAA
>JGI25151J46595_10002566_pt1 | contig 10758 bp, 7 predicted proteins | sample AraplaMF_Col_mLB_FD_46595 | JGI IMG/M metagenome (IMG submission 46595) | reverse complement strand
GATGACGATGAAGTCGTGGCCCGTGTCGATGGAGAAGTCATGGTGTCGTCCAGGTTCGTGGTGTTCTCCCGGCCGACCGGAGCGCGCATGCGAACGCACCCCGACCGGCAAGGGTCGTGGAGTGCGTTGGTTGACGTCAGACGCTTACGGCCAGTGCGACTGGCACTGCGGACACCGTGGCGTCCGCGTTGGAGTGGTGGCGGTAGTCAGCCGGGCTGCTCGATGCCGCTCGACAGACGAAGGCCGGCCGGTTTCATGCGAGCCGCATCGACAGTTCGACGTCATCGCCGAAGGGCGTGGACATGTAGCCCGAGGCGGGCGAGCGCACATGCGCGAGGTACTCGGGGCAGTAGTCGGCGTTGTCGGCGACGACGAATGCGCCGGGCCTCAGGCGGCTTTCGACCAGCGCGAGGATCTCCGGGTANAGGGCCTTGGCGCCGTCGAGCAGCAGCAGGTCGATCGACCCGGGCAAGTCGGCTGCGAGCGTGCGCAGCGCGTCGCCCTCGCGAATCTCGACCAGGTCGGCGAGGCCGCCAGCCTCGAGGTTGCGGCGGGCGCGCGCCACCTTGGAGGGCTCGAACTCGGTGGTGACGACGCGGCCGCCGCCGTTGTCGCGCAGGGCGGCGGCGAGGTGCAGCGTCGAGATGCCGAAGGAAGTGCCGAACTCGACGATGTTCCGCGCGCCGCCGCTGCGCGCCAGCATGTAGAGCAGCAGGCCGGTCTCGCGCGAGACGGGCAGCGGGACGTCCTTGAGCCGCGCGTAGAGATCGATGTAACCGGTCTTGCTGCGCATCAGCTTCGAGCGCTCTTCGTCGGACAGGCCGGCGATCGCCGCGCTCATCGCGGGCGATGCCTCGGCGGCCTCGGCGAACAGGCGCTCCAGCAGGGGCGCCAGTGGTTTGTTGGTGAGGGTTGTCACAGGGGTTCTTCGTGTCGGAGTGAAGGTCGGCCAATAATATGAAGGAACATTCACATTTCCTATTCGCGTTGCGAACCCCGCCCATGGCCGACCGTCAGAACCCGCCGATCTCCTCCCGAAGAAAGCCCAAGCAGGCCCGCTCCAACGACCTCGTCGCGGCCATCCTCGAGGCAGCCCTTCAGGTTCTGGAGAAGGAAGGCGCGCAGCGCTTCACCACCACGCGCGTGGCCGAGAGGGCCGGCGTCAGCGTCGGGTCGGTGTATCAGTACTTCCCCAACAAGGCGTCGATCCTCTTCCGGCTGCAAAGCGACGAGTGGAAGCAAACGAGCGACATGCTCTGCGGCATCCTCGAAGACGCGCAGCGCCCGCCGCTGGAGCGGCTGCGCATGCTGGTGCACGCCTTCGTGCGGTCGGAGTGCGAGGAAGCCGGAATGCGCGTGGCGCTCAACGACGCCGCCCCGCTCTACCGCGATGCGCCCGAGGCGCACGAGGCACGCGCCGCCGGCGACCGCATCATGCAGACCTTCATGCGCGGGGCCTTGCCCGACGCCGGCGAAGCCACGCGGGCGCTGGCGGCCGACCTGATCACGACCACGTTCAGCTCGGTGGGCAAGCAGTTCTCGGAAAGTCCGCGCACCGACGCGGAGATCAAGATCTATTCGGACGCCATGGCCGACATGTTCTGCGCCTACCTCCAGAGCCTCGGGCACGGCCAGCAGAAGAAGCGCCCTCGCCGACGGCAGGCCTCTAGCCCTCGCACCTTTGTCTTTGTATTTCGCACGAAACACTGCTTACCTCTTGATGCAGTTCAGGGTATGCCTGCGCCACACGGCGTCACGCCCGTAGCGCGCTGGGCCTCAACCGGCGGTGCAGGCGAGCATTGCCCGCACCCGCCTCGGCAGCCATCGGCCCCCGCTTGGGTACCCGCTTCCGGGCATATCGCCCGCCGCAACGCGTACTTACATTTTTGGCTTGCAAATCGAAAACGACGGCATGTGCAGGCGGAGGACAGATTCGCGCCCGCACGCGGGAGCCTGCCCGTTCAGGCGACGAACGAACAAGTTGGGAAGCCATGAACAAGGTTTTTCGGACCCTCTGGAATCAAGCCCGCGGCACCTGGGTCGCCGCACCCGAGACCTCGCGCGGCCATGCGCGATCGGCGCAACAGCCGGCCGAGGCGATGGCCATTGCCTTCGCGCTCGCCCCTGCCTTCGCGGCGCTGCTGCTGGGTGCCGGCCCGGCGCTGGCGGCGGGCGGCGCGGGCGGCCAGCCCGCCAACGACACCTCGCTGCACGCCGGCTCGGGCGGTGCCGACGGCAGTGGCGGCAGCGGCGGGCTCAACGACACCACGGTGAATGCGAGCGGCGGCGCCGGCGGATCGTCGACCGACGCGGGCCCGACGGCCGGCTCCGCAGCCAACATCGGCTCCTTCGCCGGCGCCACCGCCGGCACGGGCGGCGCGGCGGGCGCGGGCAGCAACGTCGTCAGCCCCGGCGTGCTGCAGGGTGACAACGGCGCGGCCGGCCAGTCGCAGACCGGCGACTTCAGCAACGGAAACGGCTACGGCGGCGGCGGCGGTGGCGGCTTCCAGGGCGCGTCCATCGGCACTGGCGTCACCACCTCTTCCGACAGCTACACGGGCGGCGCTGGCGGCGCGGGCGGCAACGGCTACTGGGCGGCCGGTGGGGGCGGTGCGGGAGGCTACGGCTCCATCCTCATCGGGCCGACCGGCAACTACACCGCCACCGGCAGCTCGACCGGCGGCGCCGGCGGCAAGGGCGGCGACGCCTTCTCGCAAGCCGGTGGCGGCGGCAGCGGCGGCGCCGGCTTCTTCCTGAATGCGACGACCTCGGGCATCGTCTTCACCAACAACGGCGTCGTCGCCGGCGGTGCCGGCGGCGCGGGCGGCTCCGAGCTGCTGCCGGCGCGCGCCAACGCATCGGGCGGCGGCGGCGGCGCGGGCGGCAGCGGCATCACGCTGGCGGGCAGCGCGGTCTCGGTGACCAACACGGGGGCGGTCAGCGGCGGCGCCGGTGGCGCGGGGGGGGCCGGCGGCGGCGGCGCGGGCGGAACCGGCTCACCGGGCGCCGGCGGCGATGGCGGCATCGGCCTGCGGGCGACGGGCGCCAGCACGATGATCACCAACAGCGGCTCCATCACCGGCGGCAACGGCGGCGTCGGCGGCGCCAGCAGCAACGGGGGCGCGAGCGGTGCCAACGGCGCGGGCGGTGTGGGCGTGTCGGGCGCCAACCTCGGCATCGTGCACAGCGGCAGCATCACCGGCGGCATGGGCGGCGACGGCGTCACCCGCGCGGCGGCCGTGGAGTTCACCGGCGGCAGCAACAGCCTGACGCTGAACGCCGGGGCGGCGCTGACGGGCGCCGTGGCCATCGACGGCGGCGCCACCGCCAGCATCGTCGCGGGCGCCGATGGCCTGAGCCTGAGCAGCCCGCTGCTGCTGGGCGGCACCGGCACCATCGACACCAACGGGCACGACATGGGCTGGTCGGGCCCCGTCTCCGGAACCGCCGGCCTGGTGAAGAGCGGCGCGGGCACGCTGACGCTGTCGGGCGCCAACGTCTACACCGGCGCCACCAGCGTCAACGCCGGCACCCTGCGCGCCGGAGCGGCCAATGCGCTCAGCAACGCGAGCGCATTCACGGTCGCGTCGGGCGCCACGCTGGACCTCGCCGGCCAGAGCCAGACCATCGCGTCGATGGCCAATGGCGGCACCGTCTCGCTCGTCGGCTCCGCGCCGGGCACCACGCTCACCGTGACCGGCCCGTGGGTGGGCAACGGCGGCACGCTCCGGCTGGGCACTGCACTCGGCGACAGCAGCAGCGCGAGCGACAAGCTCGTGCTCAGCGGCGCGACCGCCATCGCCAGCGGCACGACCAACGTGCAGATCACCAACCTCGGCGGCCTCGGCGCGCTGACCACCGGCAACGGCATCGAGGTCGTCAGCGCGATCAACGGCGCCACCACCACCGCGCAGACCACGAAGAACGCCTTTGCGCTCGCGGGCGGCCACGTCGACGCCGGCGCCTACGAGTACCGGCTGTACGCCGCCGACGCGAGCGGCGCGGGCGAGAACTGGTATCTGCGCTCGACCGTCGCGGCGGTGCCTCCGACCAACGGAGGTGGCACAGGCGGCGGCGTGGTCGTGCCGGCCTACCGTACCGAGGTTCCNCTCTACGCAGTGCTTCCCGAGCAGTTCCGCCAGGCCAACCTGTCGATGCTCGGCAGCCTGCACATGCGCATGGGGGATAACGTCCGCCCCGCCGCCAACGACGCAGGCCCTGCCGTCGCCGGCCAGAGCTACCGCCAGGCGTGGGGCCGCCTCATCAGCACCGACCGCACCACCAGCCAGACCGGTACCGTGAGCCCTACCAGCAGGGGCCGCCTNACCGGCGTCCAGGCCGGCACCGACCTCTGGGCCGATACCCACTGGCGCGCCGGCGTCTATGTCGGTCAGCTCGACGGTGACATGCGCGTCAACGGTTTCGCCAGCGGCCTGCTCGATCTCGGCGTCGGCATCAACGACCTCAAGAATCAATACTTCGGCGNCTACGGCACCTGGAAGAACGACAGCGGCCTCTACATCGACGGNGTGCTGCAGGGCGGCCGCCACCGCTATACGGCATCGCCGGTGCTGGGNCTGGGCAGCGGTGGCAAGGGCAGCAGCCTGCTGGCCTCCGTCGAAGTAGGCCAGTCCTTCGGCATCGCTGCCGGCTGGACCATCGAGCCGCAGCTGCAGCTGGTGCACCAGCGCGTGAGCCTGGACGACGCGAGCATCGTCGGTGCACTGATCCGCCAGGACAGTGACAGCGGCTGGCTGGTGCGCGTCGGCGTGCGGGTCAAGGGCGAGATCGACACCAGCGCGGGCCCGCTGCAACCCTATGCGCGGCTGAACCTCTATCACACGGGCAGTGGCACCGATGTGGCGCGCTTCATCGGTCCGGCCGGCTTCGCCGACATCGCCACGCGCACNGGTGGAAGCAGCGGCGAGCTGGCGGCGGGCGCATCCTGGCAGTTGAGCCGCAGCACCAGCCTGTACGGCGAACTTGGCAAGCTGTGGGACATGAGCGGCGATGCACGCAACAGCAGCGGCGTCAACGCCAGCGTGGGTGTGAAGGTGCTCTGGTAAGAGCCGGAGATGCAGGCGGTCGGACACGCATGACGGCGGTCTGTCGCCTGCCTCGAAACCGCCCCGCACGCCAAATCAGGACGCGGAACTCGGTAGAATCCGCCGCTGCCACTTGAGAGCAATCGTACTCAAGTCATTGATTTTCCAGGCATCTCTTCAGCCTGGAATCTGCCCGTAGCTCAGTTGGATAGAGCACCTGCCTTCTAAGCAGGTTGTCGGGGGTTCGATCCCCTCCGGGCAGGCCAATCCAGTCCTTCACGCAGCCTCGCAAGATATAAGCTGGCCGGCGCGGTCCCGGACGGTCTCATGCCGCCGTGCGCCGGATGGGCCTTGAAAACGCCGAGATAACAACTCGCAGCTTTCACGCAATGGCACTCGATCCCGGTCGAGCAAAGGATGCCGAGCCCAAGGCGATCGGAGCCCAGGCCAGCGCCTGTTGCGGGTTGATCATCAGCGCGCAACATGCTGTCACTTTTTGGCCGCCCAACAATGAAAACAAAAGGGCTACACTGCACCCGGGCAGCCAATCTCTCCCTCTACCCTCCTCCTATGGCTGCTCATTTAGCCCGCTTCGGCGGGTTTTCTTTTTGATGCGATGGGCTCGCGGCGCCAGCGCCTCGAGCGCTATTGGTCGACCGAAGCCCACCCGGAGCCATCAAGCGCCCTCTCCTGCAGCCACGAACCGCCGCTCCCGCATCCACTTCGTCATGACCCACTTGTCCCCCCGGGTCACCGCCGCGCTCGCATGCAGAGACCGCGCATCGACGCGGCCGCGGTCGTCGCAATATTCGAAGTAGCAGGCATTCCCGCGAATCGGCGATACCGCGAGGCCGAGCTGCGGAAAGACGGTCTGGCCGCCTTCGGGCACGTCGTCGAGATAGGTCACCAGCGTGCTCACGCGCTGGCCGCTTCGCGCGACGGATTCGCGGTTGGCGGCGTTGGTGGGTGCCAGGTAGTCGTAATGAGGCTCGCTGCCGGCGCCGGTCGGATAGTGCAGCACCTGCAGTCCCTCGCCGTTTTCCAGCGGAAGGTTCATCAGCGCCGAGAGCCGCCGGTCGAGACGGGCGACCAGGTCGTTCTCGCCCGGACGGAAGAACATGCCCCAGCTTGCGCGCTTGTCGCTCACCACGTCGCGGCCGCTCATCGGGTCGACCAGGGTGGAGGGCTTCAGCCGCGGTCGCGCCATCTCGATGATGGCCTTGCACTCCTCGGCGTCGACCACGTTGCCCAGCACGGCAAAGACCGGATCTTCGCCGCGCGAATGCACGACGATCTCGCGACCGGCGGCCAGTATCCGAGTGCCCGGCGCGAGCCGCGCCACCGGCCTGGACGACGCTTCGTCCGGAAGTTCGACGGCGCCGTCCGGCATCGCCCCGCCCTGCCGCCGCGCATCGACAAACGCCGCGACGATGGCGTGCGCGGCCCGCTCGCTCATTCCCTGCTTCAGCATCGTGGCCAANACCGCCTGCGGCGCAAGACCCGCATCCAGGTTGTGCGTGAGCCAGCGGCCCAGATCGGGCGAGAAGCGGACGATGGTGCTCATGGGAACCCGTGTGTTCGCCGTACCGCGCCTCAGACCGGCCCCATCTGGGCGACCCAGCCCCTGTCGTCGCGCCGGAAGCCCTGGCGCAGCTGCAGCGGGCCACCCGCGCCGTTCATGATGCGCGTGATCATCGGAAACACGCGCTGCGCGTCGGCGTTGCGCATCCACGGCGCCGTATCGACCTGGTAGGTGTAGCTGACCACCGCCAGTGGATGCCGTGCGTCGGAGGCGTCGACCTTGACGTCGACGATCTTCTCGCGCNTGAGATGCGCCACGCAGAAGTCGCTGGCGTGTTCGGTGCCATGGCTCGCGTGNGGATGCGGCTTGTAGAACTGGCGGCCGGCTTCGGTCAGATCGAATCGCTTGATCGCACCGTCGGGNTTTTCCTTGCTCTTCGGTGCAGCGACGATGGTGCTCTGCACCAGCCCCAGTTGTTCCATCACCGGAAACTGGACNGCGTGGCGCGCACCGGNGCCGGCTTCGGCTTCGGTCAGGTCGATCGGCCAGTCGAACATGGCAAGGCAGATGTCGCCGCGCCGGGCGAGGTAGTCATCCAGCGGGGCGGCGAGATTCTCGGCGGTGGGCGCATTGGCGTCACGGCCGGCACTGCACGCGGCCAGTGCACAGATGACGGCGAGGCCCGCCAGGGTCTTGAGCGAATTCAGGATGCGCAGGCTCGGTTCGATGAAACGGAGATTCATGGGATTTCTGGTTGGCTTTCTTGAATGTCAGTGGCGAATCGCCGGCTCAGTGCTCGTCGAGTTCNTCGGCAACCCAGCCGTGNCGCGTCAGGTGAACGCCGAGGCGCACCTGCATCGTTCCCTCGCGCTGGATGGCACGCGCCAGCAGCGGGAAGGCTTGCAGCACTTCGGGCGTCGAGGCCCACGGCTCGNGCGCGATGCGGTAGGTGAACAGCAGCGAGGTCGCGGTGCGGCCATCGCGCGTTTGCGGCGGATCCCAGCCGATCAGACGATCCAGGCTCAGGGTGGCCACGCAGAAGTCGGCCGGGTGCGTGATCGTCTGCGTCGTCGTGCGTATCACCACGGGCACCTGCAGGTAGTACTTGCGCCCCGCCTCGGTCAGCNCGTATTCGCGGGCTGGGGGCTGAGCGGCGACGACATCCTTGCCGCTTACCAATCCCAGCTTCTCCAGCACCGGCATCTGCTGCGCATCGGGCTCGTGCGATCCGGCNGCCACGGTGATCGGCCAGGCGTACTTGGCCAGGCACACATGGCCGCGCTGCGCGAGGTAGTCGTTGGTTGNCGCGGTGAAGTTGTCNCGGCTCGGAAAGCGCGCCTCTTCGTTGTCGCAACCGGCCAGGAAGACCGCGAGCAGCATCGCCAGCAGGACCTGGATGCCGCCGAGGCGGCGCATCGCTCGACGATCGGCTTTCATTTCGTGCACCTGTCGGTGGCCGATGCCCTGGCGGAAGGCTGATAGCCATCGCTCAGCGTGCCCAGGAAGCAGACCAGGTCGGCGATCTGCTGCNGCGTCATCGCCGGGGCGGAGCCAGGCTGGCGCGGGCGCGTGCCGCTGGCAAGGGTCTTTTCGCCGCCCTCGCCGGTGCCCAGCGGCACTTCCTCGTCGAGGCTGCCGTGCTGCGATTGCGGCAGGTCGTTGTACTTGTCGAGCGTCGCACCCGGCACGTGCGTGGGCTGCAGCGCCCAGGCCGGGTTGGCCTGCGGCGCGCCGCTGCCGTCGTTGCTGGCGGGATACCAGTACTCCGGGTTTGTGTCCCGCGTGTTGTAGAAATTGACGACCTGCTCCAGCGAGTGGAACACGCCGTTGTGGAAGAAANCGCCTCGCGACGCCACGTTGCGCAGTACCGGCACCTTGAACATGCCGCAGTANGGNTTCGCCGTATCCGGCGTGGCGGGCATGTGGTCGGTGCGGAANGGGCCGCACAGCCCCATGTCGAAGTACTTCGGATCGTCGTTGGCCGGAATGGGATCAGGGTTGTTGGGAATCGACCTGTCGTTGCGCGGTGCACCCAGGGCCTGGTAGGTGAAGTCCGTCATCAGGCCCGTGTTGCCGTTGAAGTTGGCGCCGGTGTAGTGGCAGCCCGAACAATTGGCGACGGCGCTGCTGTGGAACAGCACTTCGCCACGCCGCTCGGCCGGCGTCAGCNTGCCGCCGGCCTTGTTGAAGACATACAGGTCGTACTTGCTGCTGTACGGGTGGAAGCTCAGGTCTTCCGTCTCGAGCGCCTGTATCGCGGTGCCAAGGGCGTTGAAGGCTGCATCGGTGTCGTTGAACACATCGGCACCGAAAGCCTGCTTGAACAAGCCCGCATAGGNGCTGGCCTGAACCACCTTCACGACAGCTTCCTTCGAGGTGTTGTTCATCTCGACCGGGTTGAGCAGCGGCATGCCGGCCTGTATCGCCAGTGTTGCCGCGCGGCCGTCCCACATGAGGCCGCCGCCCGGCGAGCTGGATGTCACTCCGTCGGGGTTGGGTGCGTCGTCGCTGTAGGGCGGCGTCGCCGAGCTGTAGCGCAGCGAAGGCACGGCACGTGCGCCGATTTTTGTGACGTCGGAGCCCAGTTGCACTGAAATGCTGTTCGGCGGGCCATAGGCGTATTGCGGGTCGTGGCAGCTTGCGCACGACATGTTCCGGCCACCCGACAGGTTCTTGTCGAANAAGGCCAGTTGCCCCACCTGGGCCGCCGGGCTCAGTGNNGNCGCGCGCGGGACGGTGTTGCCCGCCNTCGCCGCGCCCTTGTCATCACAGGCCACGAGACACCACAGCGCAACCGAGAGCGCCATGGCGAGCGGGACCACTTTTTCCATTGCCGGATTCATCATTCGCTGTTGTTCCCCAAGTGCGGCAAGTCGCGCCGGACCTGCTCACCTTGCGGGATTCGAGGAGCCCGCGGGACGGCGGAAGAAACCTCTTCCAACCGTCCCCCCGGGCTTGCTGCCGCAATCCGGCTACCTGATTGCCCAGACGTTGTTCTGGCTCGTATCAGGACCGACCTGAGGAGTGATCTGGCCTTCCAGCTTGCCTGTGACGGGGTCCTGCACACCTACGATGTCGTTCGCGTACAGCTTCTGGGTGTAGTTGGCCGGGATCACGTAGGCATGGTTGATCGGCCGCACCGAGTCGAAGTGCGTGTCCGCGCTGCCCTGGTATTCCGGCAATGCAAGGATGTTGGCCGTGATGAACGCTTCCGTGTATTTGGTGCGGTTCAGGTACGACGCATCCACGGCCGGGTCGGCGATCTGGAACATGTCCTGCAGGGTGCGCAGGAACGAGAAGTGGCTGTACGAGTCGCTGTCCGCCACCTGCTTCTTCGCCGTGCCGACGTCCTGCTGGTTGGTCATGATGCCGAAGATCGAATTGCCGTGGCCGAAGTTGCCCCCCGCATAGTTGGGCGGCGGCGTGGTGGCCGNCGCCTTGCCGCTCGCATCCACGGTCACCGGCGCCGCANCAGAGTTCGGGCCACCCGCGTTCCAGCCGCAGCAGGAGCCATTGCTGCCGCCTTCGCCTTCGTCGTACATCACGACAATCGCGACGCGCTTCTGCGGGTTCTTCCACAGCGCCGAACTCCGGATCTTGTTGATCACCATGCCCAGGTAGATGTCGGCGCGCGTGGTGCCGGCGGCCTGNCCGTCGTTGTTGGTGTTCGCGCAGCTGGTGTCCTTGCCAACGCCATGCATGTCGTCGCACTGGTCCGGAACGATGAAGTTGATGTTGCCCACGTCACCGACGTCCAGGTCCTTGCCGAACTGGTCGTAGATCCAGCCTTTCGGAACCGGGTAGATCGACGAATTGAGCCAGTCCGCTTCCTGGTACTGCGTGCCGAAGATGGTGCGGTTGTTGGCCACGAAATCGGGCAGGCTGCGCGCGCCCTGGAAGGCGATCGAGGGACCGTGCTTGACCTTGTAGAGGCCGCCTTGCGCGGGGAAACTGGGCGAGCCGACCAGGGTTGGCGGNGCCGAGCCGTCGAGGTTGGTGGCGCCCTTGAGCTTGCTGGAGTCGTAGGTGGCGGTGACGGAGTTGTCCAGGATGCTGTCGGCGCGCACGTCCTGGCCGGGGTTCATCGACTCGCTGTAGGTGCGGATGGTGAGGCCCGCCTTGGACATCGCCGTGAACAGATTGCTGCCCGGGACGTTGTGCACGGTGCCCCCGGTCGGGTGGTCGCCGCAG
>JGI25151J46595_10002552_pt1 | contig 10803 bp, 9 predicted proteins | sample AraplaMF_Col_mLB_FD_46595 | JGI IMG/M metagenome (IMG submission 46595) | reverse complement strand
CTATCGGACGCGATGCTCGCGCACCGGCGGCCCGGGTTGACGATGCCAGTCCTGCGCGATGTCGGGGAAGACATCGCACTCGCCACGGACGATGTTCTCGATCGTGGCGCAGATGCCTTCGGTACCGCGCGGTCCCACGCACACGAGGCTGCGCGGGGTGTCCGAATGGGCCGGAATGGCGTACACGTGCATGCCCTCGCGATACAGCGGATGCTTGACCAGCCGTTCGTTCAGGATCTCCACAAAGCGGCTGGGGCTTACGGTCGGCTTGTCCATCGCTTTTCTCCCTACGGGCTTCCAGCCTATGGCGCGGCCCGCCCCGGATCAAGGGGGGCGCCTGTGCTTCAAGCGCTCATTGGGTCGCATCGTCACGGAATGTCACGCAAATTCATGGATCTGCGCCGCGCGGCAGCACATCTTGCCGGCGGTGCGGGTATTCAGTGCGTCAGGCGGGGCGCGGCGGTGATGTCGCTGACGGCGCGCGGGGTGTCGAGCATGCCGTTGCCGGCGGCCCAGCAGGCGGCTTCGGCCTCGGCGTGCGAGTTGTAGTCGGTATGGGCCTCGATCATGCTGTCGCAGTCGGCGCCGCCGCACTTTTCTTCCACGACGATGCGCCAGGTGTAGCGCCCGGGCGGGTCTTCCAGCACGTGCATGACCAGGGTGCGGCGTTGATCGGACAAGGACATCGGATGGGTGGACATGGCGGCTCTCCCACAGGCAGGACCGGCGCCGCCAAGCGGCGCGGCGGACTTTCACCATAGCACTGGCGCACGCCATTGCCAGCCCGAAATGATGCGGTGCGGCGTTCGCGGCCTTTGCAGGGGGCATCGGGCCTGCTATCTTGTCTGGCCTCGGTTTACTGGGCGACGTTCCCGCCCTTCAGGCNCCTACCGCCATGCTCGTTTCGCCGACCCTCATCGACCGGATTGCCGCGCTGCTCGCGCATTTCGACACCGCCATCCTGCCCGCCTGGACCAGCGCCGGCTGGAATGGGTCGATGCAGCTTGCCCATGAGGCGCTGGATGGCGCCAACGGCCGGCCGCTGCCGGACAAGCGCTATCGCGCCATGGCCTGCGCGCGGCAACTCTACGTGTTTGCCACCGTGGGCAACCTGGCCCATGCCGATACGCTGTACCGCTCGCTCGTGCGCCATTTCGGCGATGGCGCGGGCGGCTGGATCTACAGCATCGATCCGGCCGGCGCGCCGCTGGACAGCACGCGAGACCTCTACACGCATGCGTTCGTGGTCTTCGCCTGTGCGCACTACTACCGCGCCAGCCGGGCGCCGGCCGCGCTGGACACGCTGCGGCGGACGGTGGCGGTAATCGAAGACCGCTTTGCCGACGGCAACGGGCTCTATTACGCCGCGTTGGCCGAGAACTTCGGCCGGAACGGCAGCGACATCCTGCAGAACCCGGTCATGCACCTGACCGAAGCCTATCTGGCCGCCTTCGAGGCCACCGGCGACGCCTGGTTCGCGCAACGGCTGGCGGCGCTGGCCGATGCGGTGCATGCGCGCTTTGTGAATCCGGCAGACGGCTGCGTGGCCGAGCTGCCGCAAGGCACGCCGGGCAACCGGATCGAGGCGGGGCACCAGTTCGAGTGGTATTCGCTGGTGATGTCGGCGCCCGCGCTGCTGGGTGGCTCGCCGCTGGCGGCATCGCTGCCGCAGGCATTCGATTTCGCGCAGCGCCACGGCGTGGCCAGGGGCACGCTCGGGGTATGCGCCGCGCTCGATGGCCAGGGCGCCGTGCAGGACAGCACCGAGCGGATCTGGGCCCAGACCGAGTACGCCCGGGCGCTGGTCGTTCAGGCGACGGTCACCGGCGATGCCGCGCCGCTGGCGACGCTGGAAGCGTGGATCGACCGCTTCCGTGCCCGCTTTCTGCATGCCGACGGCTGGCACGAATGCATCGCGCCCAATGGCGACGTGGTGCGAGCCGAAATGCCGTCTACCACGCCCTATCACCTGCTGACCGCCTGGCAGGCACTGCGCACGCTGCTGCCGGGGTATTGAGGCCGGCAACCCCGGCCGGCATGCCGNGTATCCCGCCCGGCGCGCGCCGTCAGTCCACGCGCGCCGCGCGCAGGTCGCTCTTGCGGATCAGTTGCAGCAGTGTCTCGGCCGGCCGGGTCAGCCGGCGCGCGGCCAGCGTAATGAACTCCACCTCGGGCAGGGCGGGCAGCGCGTCGACGTTGACCGGCGGCAGCAGGCCGCCACCGGTCAGATTCTGTGCGCGCACCGTGATGCCGAGCCCGCCGCGCGCCGCCGCNATGCAGCCCGAATGGCTGCTGCTGGTGCACACCACGCGCCAGCGCCAGCCCGACGTGGCCAGCGTGTCCAGCACCACCGAGCGCGTGACGCTCGGTTCGTTCACCAGAATCAGCGGCAGCGGCTGCCCCACGTCCACCACGGTGCCCGGGCGCGCCAGCCATTCGAGCTGGCCCCTGAACAGCGGCACGCCGCGCCGCTCGCCCTCGCGCCGCTTGCCCACGAGCAAATCGAGCATATCGGCCTCCATCCACTCATAGAGCTTGCTGGTCATGCCGATGGTGATTTCAAGCTCGACGTCGGGATGGGTGGCGCGGAACGCCGCCAGCACATTGGGCAGCGGGCCCTGCGCCAGGTCTTCCGAGGTGCCCAGCCGCACGCGGCCCTGCAGGCGAGGGGCGCTGAACTGCTGTTCGGCGCGGGCCAGCGATTCCAGAATCAGCCGCGCGTGCACCAGCAGCGCCTCGCCGTCCGGGGTGAGCGCCAGCGAATGGGTATCGCGCACGAACAGGCGCCGCCCGACGTGCTGTTCGAGCCGGCGGATATGGTCGCTGACCGACGACTGCGACAGGCCGAGCTGTCGCCCCGCGTCGGTGAAGCTGCGCGCGCCGGCCACGGTGGCGAAAGTCTGGATCCATACGGGATTGAGCATCGCGGCATTGTCATCGGAGTATCCGATGGCAGTCAATAAGTCCAGAGGGGTTCCCGATGGGGTGGCCAATGCGTACCATGCACGCAGATGTTCGCGTTTTCCCTGATTTCCGGGCACGCCGCATCGCCCTGAGATTGCCCCATGCCCAACGCTTCAGCCCCCGCCACGGATCAGGCCTTTTCCCAGAAGGCCATGCTGTGGATCGTCTTCGCCGGCTTCTTCATGCAGACGCTGGACACCACCATCGTCAACACCGCGCTGCCCTCGATGGCGCACAGCCTCGGCGAAAAGCCGCTCGACCTGAAACCCGTGGTGGTGGCCTACACGCTGACCATGGCGATGCTGACGCCGGCCTCTGGCTGGCTGGCCGACAAGTTCGGCACGCGGCGCGTCTACTTCAGCGCCATCCTGATCTTCGTGCTCGGCTCGGTGTTCTGCGCCACCGCCCACACGCTCACGCAACTGGTGATCGCGCGGGTGCTGCAGGGCGTGGGTGGGTCCATGCTGCTGCCGATCGGCCGGCTGGCCGTGCTGCGCAATATCCCGGGCGAGCAGTACATTGCCGCGCTGGCGTTCGTGTCGATAGCCGGGCAGGTCGGGCCGATCTTCGGGCCGGTGCTCGGCGGCTGGCTGGTGCAGAGCGCCTCGTGGCACTGGATCTTCCTGATCAACGTGCCGGTGGGGCTGGTGGGCCTGTTCGCGGTGCGCCGCTATCTGCCGCAGGGCGAGGCCGGCGTGGCGCCGCCGTTCGACTGGACGGGCTGCGGNCTGTTGTCGCTCTGCATGGTCACGTTCTCGCTGGCGCTGGAAAACGGTGCGCATAGCGGCTGGAGCGCCTTGCTGCTCGCGGTCAGCGTGGCCAGCGCGCTGCTCTACATTCCGCACGCCCGGCGCCATGCCACGCCGCTGTTCCGGCTGGCCCTGTTCCGCGAGCCCAATTTCAGCGTGGGCCTGATCGGCAACCTGGTGTGCCGCATCGGCTCGGGCGCCGTGCCGTTCCTGCTGCCGCTGCTGTTCCAGCTGCAGCTGGGCTACTCGCCGTTCCACTCGGGGCTGATGCTGCTGCCGGTGGCCATTGCGGGCACGCTGTCCAAGCGATGGATCGTGCCGCTGGTGAACCGCTTCGGCTACGACACGTTTCTGCTGGTGAACACGGTGATCGTGGGCGCGTCCATCGCGTCTTTCTCGGCCATGTCGCCCGGCTGGCCGCTGGCCTTGTCCATCACGCAGCTGGCGATCTTCGGCGCGGCCAACTCGATGCAGTTCGCGGCCATGAACAGCGTGACGCTGAAGGGCCTGAACCGTGAAGACGCCGGCAGCGGCAACAGCCTGTTCTCGATGGTGCAAATGCTGGCCATCGGCCTGGGCGTGACAATCGGTGGCGAACTGGTGAGCCTGTTATCGGCGCGGTTCGGCGTGGCCGCCCCGGCCTATCGGCTGGCCTTCCTGACGGTGGGCATCATCACGCTGCTGTCTGCGCTGGTGTTCCGGCGGCTCGATGCCGACCAGCTCAATCCCAAGCGCGTGAAGCGCGGCGCGGTGCAGGCGCCCTGACGNCCCAGGCAGGCACGTGAAGGAGNGTGGCGGATCACTCCTCCACGCCGTGTTCCCGCAGCATCCGCTCGCATTCGTCGAGCATGTCGTGCGCAAACGCCGACTGGTAGTTCGGATCGAGCGCCTCCATCATCTCGTGGCTGGCNTAGAGGCCGGCTTCGCGCGACAGCGTGCCGGCCAGCTGGCGCGCCAGCGTGTCGCTCAGCTCNGANAGCAGGCGCCGCTCGGCCAGCGCCANCTGCAGCTTCGAGCGCGAGAGCCAGTTGCCGGCCAGCGTGGCNCCCTGCGCATCGGTCATCCACTGCCCGTGCTCGTANAAGGCCGACAGGCGCTCGGCCATCAGCGCAAACATCAGCGCCTTGCGCGTGTTGAAGTCGATACGGGGCGGGGGCGAAGCGGGAATCATGGCGCGGTGTCGGGATGGAGGTGGCGCGCCGTGGTGGCGCGCGTGCTGCGGTCGGGCGAAGCGGTGGTCAGGTGAAGGCGATCAGGCGGAAGGCGAATCAGGGGAAGGCGATCAGGCAAAGCGCTCGCGCAGCCACGCGCCGATGTCGACGATTTCCTCGATGCACACTGAGTGCGGCATGCCCTGGTAGGTCTGCCACGTCACGGGCTGACCCAGTGCCACGATGAAGTCGCGCGCCTGGGCACCCAGCGTGACTGGCACGATCTCGTCGTCGGTGCCGTGCGCGGCGAATACCGGCGTGGCGGCGTTGGCCGGGTCGAATTCGGTCATCACCAGCTTGGGCGAGGGCAGGTAGGTGGAGAGCGCGATCACGCCGGCCAGCGTCTGCGGATGCGTGAGCGCCGTGGTGTAGGCGATGGCGCCGCCCTGCGAGAACCCGGCCAGCACGATGCGATCGGTGGGCACGCCACGCGCGTTCTCGCGCGCAATCAGCGCGCGGATGGCGTCGCGGCTCTTCGTGATGCCGGGGATGTCGGCCTGGCGGCCGGCTTCGTCGAACGACAAGATGTCGTACCACGCCGGCATCACGTAGCCGCCGTTGCAGGTCACCGGGATGGCCGGCGCGTGGGGAAAGACGAACCGTACCGCGAGCGTGTCGGGCAGGCCCAGTTCGGGCACGACGGGCACGAAGTCGCTGCCGTCGGCGCCCAGTCCATGCATCCAGATCACGGCATGCGTGGGGTTGGGCGCGGTTTCGATTTCAATGGCAGGCAGCAGGTCGCTCATGGCCGTCCAGGAGTAAAGCCGGAAAGCGCGCAGTATCGCACAGGGGCCCAAGGCCCGAACGGGCCCGCGCGATCAGGCTGGACGACGGATGGGCAGATCAGGCGGCGGTGGGCACGATCGGAATCGTGGCCAGCCCGGGTGTGCTGCGGGTGGGGGCGGCCTGCAGCGCGGGTGCCTCGATGTGGGCCGAGCCAAAGCGGCGGTCGGCCACGCCTTCCACGCCGGTGGCCCCCACCTCTTCGAGGAAGGCAATCATGTTGCGGTAGTAATCAACTTGCATCTGCGCTTCAAGCAGGCGACGTTCTGCCTGGAAAAGCGTCAGCCTCATGTCTTGCAGTTCCTTCTCGGCGATCTTCTCTGGCGTCGGCGGACTGAACAAGTTTGCAAGCGAACGCATGGCAGTTACCTCCCGGGGCTGTCGTACGGCGAGTGAGTCATTCGGTTTGTGGGCGCCATGCGGTCAAATATAGACGATCCGGCGCAAGGTACACGATGGGTCACCATGGACCATGTGGGGTCCCCCACAAGAATGATTGCCGGCACGCGGACGCTGCGGTAGATTGTTCGCCCATCAGCCAGGGTTTGCCGCAAGGCANGTCCTGGCTTTGTCTTTTTTACCGGCGCNCGTTGCGCGAACCTGCCGATTGTGGCGAGAACTGCCGTTTGATAACGTTTTCGGCCCGAAAGCGGGCGAAATACTGCCGTCGGTAAAAAAACGACAGCGCGTCGGCATCGCGCAACAGCAGCGGCCGCNTGCGTATCAAACGGATGAGCGAAGCGCTACGCCACGCGGGTAGAATGCAGCGCCGACGCCGCTTCGCGCCGTCTGCCTCCCGTCCGCCTTCCCGTCTGCTTCCCGTCCGCCGCCTGTCTTGTTCCGTTCCCGCCCCGTGCCCCCGTTGCTGCCGCCGCACTTGCCCTCCGCGTTCGCCGCGCTGGCGTTGACCGCCGCGCGTCGGCATCTGCTGTGCTGGCTGGCATGCCTGTGCGCGTGGCTGCCGATACTCGCGNACGCCGCGCCCGTGCGGGTGCTGGTGGTGACCACTCAACCGCACCTGCTGCCGGCCGCTGCCGCAGCGTTTCGGGCCGCCCATGGCGACGACGTTGCCACCTTCGCCTTCACAACGCAGGCCCCCGATGCGGCCACGCTGGCACGGGCCGACGTGATCGAGGCGTGGTTCGCGCCGGCTGCCGTGCTGCGGCAAATGGCGGCCGGTGTGCGTCAGGCGCGCGAACGCGGCGCGCTGGTGCTGGCATCGCCGGTGGAACCGGCCGAGGCCGCGTGGCAGAGCCGAGTGGACTCGACGCTCAATGCCGCGGTGCAACCATATTGGGAGGCTGGCGGCGTCGACAATCTCGCGGGTGTGCTGGCGGTCGTCGTGGCGGCCCACCAGCGCGCCCATGGCGCGGCACCGATCGCCGTGCCGCCGGTGCGTCCGGCCCCGGCGGCCGGCATCTACCATCCGCGCGCGCCACAGCCGTTCGCGTCGTTGACCGACTACCTGGCGTGGTATCGACGTATGGGGCAGGAGGGACTGGAAGGGCAGGAAGGCGGGCACGCCCGCCGCTTGCCCGCCGATGCACCGCTGGTCGGCCTGGCGTTCTATGCCACCAGCTATCGCCAGCGCGACCTGGCGCATATCGATGCGCTGATCGAGGCGCTGGAGCAGCAGGGCGTGGGCGTGGTGCCTGTCTTCGGCTGGCCGGTGTCCGGGCTCGATGTCCTGCTGACGCAGGATGGCGTCACGCCGCTGCGCGCGCTGCTGGCGTTGAACCTGACGATTCCGCGTGCCGAAGACAAGGANTGGCTGGCGCGGCATGGGCTGCACACGATTAACCTNATCGCCACGCGCGANAGCGCCGCCGCNTGGCAGGCCGATCCGCGCGGGCTGGCCGGCGATCGTNTGCCGCTGCTGCTCACCGCCCCGGAACGCAGCGGNGCCACCGAGCCCATCCTGTTCGCCACGCAGGAAGAGCAGGCCGGGGCCCGGGCCAGCGCGGCGGTGCCCGAGCGCGTGCAGGCAGTGGTGTCGCGCGTGAAGCGATGGATCGCGCTGCAGGACAAGCCGGCCGCGCGCAAGCACGTGGCGGTGCTCTACTACAACAACCCGCCCGGCCGCGGCAACATCGGCGCCAGCTATCTGGCCACGCTGCCGTCGCTGGCGCACATCCTCCAGCGGTTGCGCGCCGCGGGTTATGACACCGGCAACACGCTGCCCGATGCCGCCACGCTGACCACGCTGCTGGAAACCAATGGCCGTAACGTGGAGACCTGGTCGCCCGGCGAGCTGGCGCGCATGGTGCGCGCGGGACACGTCACGCTGGTGCCGATGGCGCAGTACCGTCGCTGGTTCGACGCCTTGCCCACGCCATTCCGGCAAGCGGTGCTGCGCGCGTGGGGCCCGCCCGAAAGCAATCCGCTGATGCTGGCGCGCGATGCGCGCGGCGAGCCGGCCTTCGTGGTGCCCGGTCTGTCGTTCGGCAACGTCTTCGTCGGTCCGCAGCCGTTGCGCTCCACGTTTGCGCGGGCGATGGACGTGTCGCACGACACCATCACGCCGCCGCCGCATTCGTACATCGCCGCCTACCTCTGGTATCGCCACGCGTTCGGCGCCGATGCGGTGGTGCATGTGGGGCGCCACGGCACGCTCGAATGGCTGCCTGGCAAGCAGGTGGCGCAGGCCGGCGACGACAGCTCGGAGGTGCTGCTCGGCGACCTGCCGAATGCCTATCTCTATATCCAGGATGGCGGCGGCGAGGCCATCCAGGCCAAGCGGCGCGGCGCGGCGGTGCTCGTCAGCCATCTGTCGCCGCTGCTGGCGTCGGCCGGACAGCCGCCCGCGCTGGCCGCGCTTGACGAAGCGGTGGAACAGGCCGAGGCCACGCGCGACAGCAGCCCGGCGTTGTCGGCGCAATACCGCGCCCAGGCACTGGCGCAACTGCGCGCGGCGAAGCTGGACGCGCAGCTTGGCCTCGATGCCGATGCGCCGTGGGACACCATCGCGCCCACGCTGCACGCATTCCTGCACAAGGTGGAAGCCGAGCCGATGCCGCTGGGCATCCATGCGCTGGGGCAGGCACCGTCCGAGGCCGATCAGGTCGAGGCGCTGGCGATGATGCTGGGCGCCCAGCTCAAGGCCGATGCCACGCAGCGGCACGCCTGGGCCGCCGATCTCGCGGCCGGCCGCATGCCGCAGCCGCCGGACGCCAACGCGCAACGTGCGCTGGACGCCGGCCGGCAATGGCTGGCCGACTTGCGCGCGTCGCCGCAAGCGGAAGTGGATGGGCTGGTGACCGTGCTGGCGGGCCGCTACCTGCCGAGCGGGCCATTGGGCGATCCGGTGCGCGTGCCGGACAGCCTGCCCACCGGCCGCAACCTCCATGCGTTCGACGGCGCGAAGATCCCCACGCGTGCTGCGTGGGCGCTGGGNCGCGAGATGGCCGAGCAGACGCTGACGCGCTATCGGCAAGCGCACGGCAAGTGGCCCGAATCGGTGTCGATGGTGCTCTGGTATGGCGAGACCGAGCGCCACCAGGGCGCCATGGAGGCTGAGGCCATGGTGCTGATGGGCGTGGAGCCGGTCTGGAATGCCCGTGGCAACGTCGAGGACGTGCGCCTGATTCCNGANGCGGAATTGGGGCGTCCGCGCGTNAACGTGCTGCTGACCACGTCGGGCATCTACCGCGATGGCTTTGGCGACAAGATCGCGTTGCTGGACAAGGCGGCGCGACTGGCTGCCGCCGCNGGCGAAAATGCAATTAGCCGCCATGATCGGGACGTGACAGCGGAGTTGGTCCNGCAGGGGGTGGATCCGGTACAGGCTGGCCGGCTGGCACGGGCGCGGGTGTTTGCGGCCAAGCCGGGCAACTACGCGATTGGCGTGCAGCAGATGGTGGAGCAGAGCCGCGACGCGCAAGGTCCGCGCGATGCGCTGGCCGGGCAGTATCTGCGCTATATGAACTTTGCGTATTCGGCCGAGGGCTGGGGNGAATCGGCGCCNGCGGCGCTGGCCAGCCATCTGAAGTCGAACCAGGCCGTGCTGTTTTCGCGGGCCAGCACGCTNTATGGCGCGCTCGANAACGACGACACCTACCAGTACGCCGGCGGGCTGGCTGCNGCCACGCGCGCGGTCAGCGGCAGCGCNCCGCCGCTGTGGCTGCACAACCTGCGCCGCGCCGGCGAGTCGCAGACGGTGGACGCGCGCACGTGGCTGGCCACGGAACTCAACGCGCGGCAATGGAACCCGAAATGGATCACGGCCATGCAGCAATCCGGCTATGCGGGCGCGCGCGAGATGTACAAGGAAGTGGAGCACCTGTACGGCTTCCAGGCCACGGTGCCGGAGCAGATGCCCGGTGCCTTCTGGCAGGGCACCTATGACGTGTACGTGGCCGACAAGCTCGGCCTTGGCATGGACGCCTTCTTCCGCGCGGCCAATCCACATGCGAAGCAGGGCATCCTGGCCCGCCTGCTGGAGGTGGACCGGCAGGGCAGCTACCGCTTTACCGATGCCGAGCGCAGCGAACTGCTGCGCCAGTACGCCGAGAGCGTGCGGCGCGATGGCTTGTCGTGCACGGCCAATACCTGCGGCAACCCGCTGCTGATGGCGCACGTGGCGCAGGCGGGCCGGGACGCCCACATCGACATGCGGGCGCTGGGACGGGCACTGGCCGATGCCACGGTGGCGCAGGCGAGGCCAACGCGCGAGGTGGATAGCCTTCGGCCATCGGACACCGCCACGTCGGGCGCACGGACCTCGCCAAAGGCGCAACCGCCGCGCACCGCGCCGCCAGCGCCCACGGCCACACCCGCAGCACCCGCAGCGCCCCAGGCACCTGATACGCCGGCCCCCACCACGCACGTGACCGGCCAGCGACTGGCGCCGCAGCCGGTGGCGACGTCCAGCGGTCCGGCACATCGCGCCGAGCACCTGTGGCTGGCGCTGGCCCTGGCCGCGCTGACCATCGGCGCAGGCGCCTATGCGGGGTGGCGCCGGTCGCGGCACTAACGCGGCACTAACGCCTCGGTAGCGCGCCGCTTGCCCGCCGCTTGCCCGATCACCGGGCGGGCCATTGGACAGCCCCTCCGTATCTCCGTATCCTGATCGCCTTCCCCAACCGCGCCCCGCACCG
>JGI25151J46595_10002541_pt1 | contig 10831 bp, 8 predicted proteins | sample AraplaMF_Col_mLB_FD_46595 | JGI IMG/M metagenome (IMG submission 46595) | reverse complement strand
CCTTGCCCGGATACTTAATCGCACTTCTCGTAAGTGCCTTTTGCCTTTGGACTTTTGAGCGATTCAGCGGAGCTTCCGTGATATCGATGCTACCGACGATAATCGTACTCGGCCTCCCGTGTTCGATAGGTGCTGCTGCCGCCAGACTAATATTGTAGGGGTGATTTACGTGCCAAAGAGCAAACGCAGACCATCAGCCAAACCACATCCAATCGAATGGGCGATTGGTATTGCAAGCACTGTGTTAGTTGCGGTTATGATCGCTATTATTGGCTACGAGGCGTTAACGAGCTCCGGATCGCCACCGAAATTCAGCATCTCCCGACTTCCATCGGCGCTGAGTGCGAAAGACGGGCGCGTTCGGTTCGCAATCAGCAACAGCGCGGATACCACCGCTGCGTCCGTAGTCGTACGCGGCGAATGGCGGCGCAGTGACGGGACGACAGAAACTGCGGAAACCACCCTCGATTATGTTCCGGCAGAATCGACCGCGGAGGGTGCCTTGATTTTTTCCGCCGATCCCGGTTCAGGAAACCTGTCAATGCGAGCGGTTGGCTATGCGGACCCCTGAGTAATGGAAGAGCAATGACAACGAAGAGACGTAAGCAGACATGGCTGCGTGACAAAGGCGCCGAGCAATCCAAGGCGAGCTTTCCAGAGCTGTTTTTTGATCTGGTCTTCGTATTTGGTCTCATTCAGCTCTCCCACACTCTCGCCGAGGATTTTACATCGACGGCGGTCGCGGAGGCGCTTTTGCTCATCCTGGCAATCTGGTGGCTCTGGATCAATACGACTTGGGTGACAAACCTCCTGAATACAGACAGCGAGCAGGTCCGCTATCTTTTGTTCGCGCTTATGTTTGCTGGAATTCTCATGGCGATCGCATTGCCCGAAGCATTTGGGGATCATGCACTTCCGTTTGCTGCTGTTTATGCCAGTATGCAGGTCGGGCGTTCGCTTTTCGCCTGGCTTGCATTTCGCGATCACGACAAACGATCGGCATCAACCTTCGTCCGCATCACCCTCTGGGCCTGTGTTGCCGGTTTACTTTGGATCGTAGGTGCCGTCGTATCGATGGAATGGCGGTTAATCGTATGGAGCCTCGCCCTTGGATTTGAATACGGAGTGCCTCTGCTGCGNTTTCGTTTTCCCGGCCTCGGCAGCGCCGACAAGGAAACCCTGAACCTAAACGGAGAGCATATGGCGGAGCGCTGCGCGCTGTTCGTCATCATTTGCCTCGGTGAAACAATCCTGACGACCGGCCGTAACGCCGTTGAGCATATGGGCCCGGACCTGACTTTCCTGGTGTTTTGCGGAGCGTTTTTGAGCACCGTTGCAATGTGGTGGATATATTTCCATCGTGGCCAGGAGGAGGCGGCCGAAAAAGCGGAAGCGACCTCGGCTCCGGAAGCGGTCGCGCACAGTCTATTTACCTACGGCCACCTACCGATCGTCGCGGGCATAATCCTGACCGCCGTCGGCGAAGATTTCGCTCTCTCTCATCCCGAACAGCACACAGATCTCAAAAGTGCCTTTGCGATCGTTGGTGGTCCTATCCTCTTTCTATGTGGGAACATCTGGCTGAAGCTGGAAGCGGCCAAAAGACTTCCCTTTTCGCATCTCATAGGCGTGGCAGCACTTCTGCTGATCGCGATCGCCACGCCGGTGCTGCAACTTTATGCGCTGAACCTTGCAACAACCGCGGCACTTCTGTGCGCAGCTGTGCTCGAGTATAGGGCCTTGCCCCCTTCGTCAGCTCGTCCTGCATAGGCCCACGCTTGCCTGCAAGACGCCAAATTAAGCCTTACTCGCCGGTGCGATATTGTCTTGCGCACAAATGGAAGGATCTCTTCTCACACCGATGCATGCTTTTTGCACTGGATCGAGGTCAGCGTCTTGAAGAGTGAGATGGTCTGCGGATCCCGAACTCGACTGCGGCATAATCCCTGAAAAGCCTGCCCGTAGGACGGCTAGCTGTCGGCCGTGGTCGATCAATTCGCGCTTGGCTCAATGGGTGCGGTAACAATTGTCCGCAAGCCTGGCCGATTTTCTTCTTCCTCGACATTGCCCTTGAGACGATCGACAACGGCGGCCAGCATTTTGGCCCCGAAGCCTGTTCCTGCGATATGATTCTTTTGCTTTCCCTTGCCGCTGTCAGCAACGATCAGCCTCATTTTGTCACGGTGCTGTTCAAGCTTGACAGAAAGCGGACCGGGCTTGCCGCCGTAGGCATACTTTTGGGCGTTGATAACAAGCTCGGTCAAGATAAGCCCGACGTTCACAGCGCGATCCGTCGAGATAAGGACCGGCGAAAGATCGAGATCAAACTGGCGAGTCCATTCTGCGTCCATCGTCGTGTGCATCTCATGGACGAGGTCCTCGAGGTAGCGAGAAAGATCAATCACCTCAACGCTGTCATCCCGATAAAGCCGGCGGTGGACGAGCGCGACCGCATTCAGGCGCCGGTCAGCCTCATCGAGTTGATGCCTGACAGCTTCGTCGCCAGACGCCTTACTCTGCAAACGCAGGAAGGCCGCTACGAGCTGTAGCGAGTTCTGGACGCGATGGTTGACTTCCTTGAGCAAGAAGTCCTTCTGCTTTAGCAGGCTCTCGTTCTCCCTCAGCGTTGTCGTAAGCTCGCCGTTCAAAAGTCGCACGCGCCTGTTATTGCGCTCTTCCAGCATGAGACGCACGATGCGTGACGCCGTTTCCACCTCGGCATGATTCCAGGGTCGCGAGCGGTAACGGACAATCTCTGTCCAGGCGGCAAACGACGAACGCGGGTTCAAAGCAGCATTGGGTGCGGACGGAACATCTTTATGAGGATTGCCGGCCCATTCGACCTTTTGCAAGTGTTCGGCGCGGAACCAAATGAGGATTGTCGGGACCTCGGTCGACATTGTTACCGCAAGAACGCCACTTGCCAGATCAGCGAACGCTATAGCTTTAGGCATGGACTTTGAAAGGCTGTCGGTCGCCAGCGGCTGCAGTGCCGCCGGCTGCCTGACGTAATTAGCGATGTCGCGCACGTCAATCTTATCGGGGCAGCGTCCAGAGATGAACAGATCCGAGCCCTGAACGGCGGCAAAGCCGTCCGCCTCCAAAAGCTTTGCGAGCTCGCCTCCAGAGTTCCTGAAGAACTCCGTCAGATCCGTGTCTGCCCCAATTTTACGCAGGACGGCTTCTTCCTGGGTGCGGAGCCTCAGCCGCTCACGAAGATGCTCGCTTTCTTCCTTTGCACGGATCTGTCGCGCCAACGATCCAGCCAGCGCTTGACAGGCTATTCGAACATCGAGCGAAATTTCTCGAGGCTCATGGTGGTGACAGGCGATAAGCCCCCAGAGAATACCGTCCTTAACGATCGAGACCGACGCCGAGGCCGCAACGCCCATGTTTTTAAGATATTGAATATGAACGGGGGAGACGCTCCGCAGCGTGGAATCGCTAAGATCCAGTTGCCGCAGATCCCCCGAGAAGGATCGGATTGGCTGTGGCGTGTAGCCAACGTCAGGAATGACGCGAACCTTATTCCGAACGTACAGCGCGCGCGCCTGCCGGGGGATGTCGGACGCGGGAAAGTGGTGGTTCATGAAACTGGAAGCTTCGCCGTTCAGGCTTTCGCCGACTACGACGCCCGCATCGTCGTCTAAAAATTGATAGATCATTACGCGGTTGTAGCCAGTCAGGTCGCGATAGGTATCTGCGGCGACGCGGTAAAGGGCATCAAGGCTCCCGGATTTCTCGAACGACGTCACTATCGCGTCGAGATCTGAAAGCACAGTCGCCGTGATCGCCGCTTCGACATCCGCCGTGTCCACTTCGACAACGACATGTCCGCCGGACCGGTATGCAACTGCGTTCAACCAACCTTTCGGTCCCTCGAACTTGCCTAGAACCGTAGTTCTGCCTTCTTGGGCGAGGGAAATCCGCGCGTGGCATACTGGGCCGATGACCTCGCAGAGCGTGCGTCCCTCCACGCCCCTGCCCAGCAAATAATCAACGTGGCCGGCCGTCCCTAGAATCCGCTGAGCGCATCCATCCGCGACAATCATCGCTCCATGGGGCTGGATCGAGCCGGGGATGTGAATGGGTTCGAGATCACAAGCGGTGACATCCGCAGTATCGACCTTGTTAAACACAAAACCTCCTGACCCGCCAATCCACAGTATCAGAAAAGGGAGAGGCCTAGATGCGAGTTAGCTTTCTGCGAATAACACCTTCGACTTGGCGAGTCATTGAAAAATGACACGTTCAAATGGATGTTGTGCCGACACCTTAATTGCACGTCGACAAGACCGATCAAGATTGGGAGGAGGGGGCACACCCCCATCGGAAGGCAAATTCGGTTACGTTGCATCCACCAAACATCGTTTCGATTCTCCACTTCCGAATCTGACGCAGCATCGTGTCCCATGGAGTGGTGTAGCTGGATTTCATAGCCATCGGTGATTTCCGGTAGGGTCGGGTTGCTTAGAGCCAACCTGGGGGACACCACCGATGACCGACGACATGATGAACCTGCGCTCGCTTGTTGAGAAGAGTGCTGATGCCGATTTGCTACGCGAGATGATCGGCTTTGCTGCCGAGCAGCTGATGGCGCTGGAGGTCGGGACGAAGACCGGCGCGGGCTATGGCGAGAAGAACGGCTTCCGACTTGCCCAGCGCAACGGCTATCGCGACCGGGATTGGGAAACACGGGCTGGCACAGTCGAGCTGCGCATTCCCAAGCTTCGCACAGGCAGCTACTTCCCGAGCTTTCTTGAGCCACGCCGGATGGCCGAGAAGGCCCTGACGGCGGTCATCCAAGAGGCCTATATCCAGGGCGTTTCGACCCGATCCGTCGACGACCTCGTCAAGGCGATGGGCATGAGCGGCATCTCCAAGAGCCAGGTGTCGCGCCTGTGCGAAGAAATCGACGAGAAGGTGAAGGCCTTCCTCGACAGGCCCATCGAAGGGGAATGGCCCTATCTCTGGATCGACGCGACCTATCTGAAGGTCCGGCGCGGCGGTCGCATCGTCTCTGTTGCAGTCATCATCGCCGTGGGCGTCAACACTGATGGTCGGCGCGAGGTGCTCGGCATGGAGATTGGCACTTCCGAGGCCGAGGCGATCTGGACCGAGTTTCTGCGAAAGCTGAACAGACGAGGCCTGCGCGGCGTTAAGCTCGTCGTTTCCGATGCGCATGAGGGCATCAGGGCCGCCGTATCGAAGGTGCTCTCTGCCACTTGGCAGAGGTGCAGAGTTCACTTCATGCGGAATGCGCTGGCTCATGCCGGAAAGAGCGGAAGGCGTGTCGTCTCCGCCTTCATCGCCACCGCCTTCGCACAGGACACCCCGGACGCGGCAAGCACCCAATGGCGCAATGTCGCCGACCAGATCAGGCCGAAGGTGCCAAAACTCGCCACGCTGATGGATAGTGCCGAACAGGATGTGCTCGCCTACATGACCTTTCCCAAGCAGCGCTGGGCAAAGCTTCATTCGACAAATCCGATCGAGCGTCTCAACGGCGAGATCAAGCGACGCACTGAAGTCGTCGGCATCTTTCCCAACGACGATGCCATCGTCGAGTTGGTAGGTGCATTGCTGCTCGAGCAGAATGACGAGTGGGCCGTTCAGCGATCCCGCTACATGACACTGGAAACCATCGCCACGATGAGCGATGATCCACTCATCAGCCTGCCAGCAGCAAGCTGACACTCATCCGGCCCCGCTGGGATGAGCCGTGGTCGTCTAAGCTACACCACGTCCTGGGACATGATCTGACGCAGTCACTACTTCGCCCTGCGACGAGTGGAGCGGTCCGATGCAGACCGCCCCGTCGTCATGAGTTAGCGCAGGGACTTGAAGGCAGCTCGTAGCTCTTCAGCAAAAAGTTGCGGCTGTTCCCAAGCGGCAAAGTGCCCACCTTTTGTTGCTTGATTGTAGTAGATGAGGGAGGGGTAGGCATTTCTACTCCAACTCTCAGGTGCCTTGTAGATTTCCTTCGGGAACGCTGTGATGGCGACGGGTACTTTGATGTCTTTGGTTTTCTGAGCATCGGCACTGAAATTGTTATTGTTGTTTTCCCAGTAAAAGCGGGATGACGATGCACCAACGTTATTGAGCCAGTAGAGCGTAATGTCGTTTAACATATCATCAGTGGAGAGCACGCGCTCAGGCGCTCCGTCGCTGTCGCTCCATTGCACGAACTTTTCGTAGATGAAGGAGGCGAGGCCAGCTGGCGAATCCGAAAGCGAATAGCCGATCGTCTGCGGTCGAGTGACCATCATGGCACCATAGGCTGCGTTTCGACCGAAAAACGTGGAGAGCGATTGGTAGGCTTGCTTTTCGTCCCCTCTCAAGGTCTCCGGGGCTGGTTCACCGGCATTGATGCCTTTTATCAACGGGCCCGGAACTGTTGCTGGCATATTCAGGTGAATGCCAAGCAGGCCTTCGGGCGCCTGACGTGCCAAGGCGTCGGAGATCACCGAGCCATGGTCGCCGCCCTGTGAAACATACGTCTTGTACCCGAGACGTTTCATGAGGACGTCCCAAGCCTTGGCTACGCGATCTGGACCCCAGCCCAGTTCGGTCGGTTTGCCAGAAAAGCCGTGCCCTGGAATGGACGGGATGACGACGTCGAAGGCGTCTGTTGCAAGCCCGCCATGTGCAGTCGGGTTAGTCAACGGGCCGATCGATTTGATAAACTCGAACTGCGAGCCCGGCCATCCATGCGTCAGGAGAAGCGGCAACGCGTTGGGCTGGGGCGAGCGGACATGAATGAATTGAATGTCGACGCCATCTATGGTGGTGATAAATTCTGGCAAGGCGTTTAGCTCGCGTTCGGCCTTTCGCCAATCGTAGCCATCGCCCCAGTATTTGACCAGTTTTTGTACTCGATCGAGTTGAATACCCTGGGAGATGTCGTCGACGGTCTCTCTGTCCGGCCATCGCGTCTCTGTAATACGCCGACGCAGATCATCCAGTTGAGATTGTGGGACATCGATTTTAAACGGACGAACGGTTTCATCTTGTGCGTTCGTCTGCATGCCGATCGCACCAGCAGTTGCTGCATATGCATCCTGCATGGCTCCTGGCGCAATTGTGAAGGAGCCAATCGCAGCGCAAAGAGCACGGACAGCAATCGGCTTATAGTGGCGACAAAAAGTTTCAGTGGCAATCATGGAACCTCTCCTTGTTTTGGTCGCTCGGAAGGCGGCAACCAGTGCAGAGGCGTTTTAAAAACCCAATTTGTCCGGCTTGTTTCTCGAACTCAGGGAGTTTGTATCAAAGCATGTATCGATTTGCGTTGTTGCTGGAGTCCTTTCGTAAGGTGATCTGGCTGTTGCGTACCAGGTCCCATTATGTCGTCGGGCGTTCGCGGTTCAGATATCTACCGATGTTTATGAACTGGATAGAATATCGCAAAAAAGCCTCATCGTGTAGAGCGCGATGAGGCTTTTTCGTTGTTGCTTGGACTGCAACGAGGGGAACGTCGAGGGCGCAACGTTCAAACAGGAAACTCACATTTAAGCGCTGTGGTTCCACAACATTGAAAGGTGTACGTTATCGTACATATTTTCGTTGGATCCCAGGCGGATTGCCGACAGAGTTGACGAGTTCCGCATCACCGTTCCATCAGGATCCTTCCTGCTTGGCAGCAATCACAGGAATTGGAAAGTTATCCCCTGCCATTTTCTCGTCGACGGCTCCGCTTCCTGCTCGACGGCTGCGGATGTAGTCGGCGATATCACCGCCACATCCCTCGGTTAATTGGTCGACCGTATAGCCTTCTGCTTCGGCAGCCGCACGCAGGCGCTCTGCCTGCTGGTCGATCGCGGAGTCATGTGTGAGATCCAAAGCACCGTTGAGATCGTCGACGGTGTCTTCTAACCAGTCCTGTATCAGCTTCATCTCTTTTCTCCTACTTCGATAAAAAAGGAAACGGTTGTCAGCTAGCAATGTTTCATCAAGCCAGCATCTACCACGCGCTGTTTGTCGAAAGCTTGAAAAGGGAATGTGACCGTTTGAGCATCTCAGACGTAAAGAGGCAGGATTATTCAGAGTTTCCGGTCGGCGCGATCAGATCTTCTTCTGTCAATCGCTGACTCGAGCATATTTGGGATGGCTCTAGGCTGTCAGCATCGACGTCTCAGTGGCAGTTGTCATTTACACCGTTTGGAGATTGCGCAGCTTCTTGTTCTGGTGCTGTGACGGTCACCTAGCAAGAACTCGTAGTGGGGTTTCAGAAAGCGTTTGCGTTTTCTTGGCGGTTGTGACGCCTAGAATTCGAGGACGGGTATCATGGCTGAACTGATTATCACGCGGCCTCTGTGGTTAACGATCACAGCCTGCGGCTTTGCCGCGGTTTTGTTCTCAAGCATCGCGATCGGCGGCACCGCCTGGTATCGACAATCAATTTAGTTTCAGGCGGCTGCGACGCCATGCGATTAGCCGCAGCCTGCCTGCCATATCCTCGCTCGTGCGACTTATAACTTTCGTTGCGCCCCCCCACGGGACAGAGGCATCGCCTGCGGAGATTAGACTCCCCTCGGTGGCCTATAGCCGCAAGGCTGCTGCTGCGTCGAAGGCGGCTGTTCATCTGGGACGCGACTGAAAACAATACCTGCTCCCGGCCGGAGCGCGCGGGGCATCGTCGTCCAGTTCACCTCCGATGGCAGTGGGGAAAGCTCAGGGTGACAGCCAGTTAACTTCATTACGGGTCTGGGTTTATTGCTTCCAAGTCGGTTATCTGCTTGACGCAATCGGCGAGGGATACTCCGCTCAGCACTCTTGCTACGGCCGCATCGGCGCGCTCGCTAAGCTGGCTGCTGAGGGCACCGATATTGCGTGACACCGCGCAAACCGATGGGATCGTTTCGCGCGCTGACCACGATTTTTGTTCAGGCAAAATAGCGTTGTGAAGGTCGAAGAGCTGAATGTCTTCAGAAGGTCGGGCGAGGCGGATGCCGCCGCCCGCGCCATCACTCGACGCCAGGATGCCAGCCTTCCCCAAAATTGACACAAGTTTCCTCACGAAGCTTGCGTTTGTATCGAGCGCTATCGCAAGCATTGGGCTGGTCGTGCGCACACCGGCGGTCTCGTTTATCGCTACGGTGATGACAATATGAAGCGCTGTCGGAAAACGTGTGTCAGCCATGCCCTGTGACATACCGTCACCGAGGGCAAAAATCCAGCGATGTTGACAGATTTGTTAACTCCTGACGCTGCGTCAGAAATGAGCGTGCTTGTCACTCAGGTTGGGGTAACCACCCGACGCCGACACGTCAGCGAGTTCGAACTGCCCCGCCGAAATTGCCAACGCTATGTTTTCGTCAGCATAAGCGAGCCTTCAATCAGCGTTGTGGCAACTGCTCCCTAATGTAGCATCTTTCTCGCAGGGCGCTTGCTCGCGGATCTTGCGATGTATCTCTTGAGGCGGCCAAGTAGCGACGGCCAGCGGGAAGTCCGCCTCAAGTGCGGGCTTGCGCCAAATTCCGACAACCCGCTCAGATCGCCCATCGTACTGCGGGATAGTGGACCTCGCGCGTCTCAACGTGCTTTTCTCGTCTCGTCGAGCCATGCCTAGAAGCTCGACTGTGGATAATCCCAGGCGACGTCTAGAAGTTGCTGTTGCGCTGGTCTTGTTTCGAATAACTGGAGTCCTCACGTTTGGAAGTATGCGTTCGATCGCGAATCCTGCGCGCCAGCCGTTTTGGCATAGTATAGCTGCGAAGTGAGGGCTTTCATCTGTTTAGACCCTCGTTTTATCACAATTTAGGAGGCGTGGGTCCAGACAGCTGAGCGGTCAGCCGCACGAGCTACATAGAGGTCATTTACGTGGATACTATTACTAACGATCTGCTCAAGGAGCTTATGAGCTATCTGCGAGACGCAGCGGCTCAAGAAATCCTTCCGCGATTTCGATCTGTGTCGTCGGACTCCAAGCGGGCAAAAACCACTTCCGACGATATCGTTACGGATGCAGACATTAACTGCGAAAATCTCATCGGTGAAAAGCTCAGGGCACGGCTGCCAAACATCACGGTGATCGGCGAAGAGGCGGTGTCGGAAGACCCAACATTGTTAAATCGTCTTGCCGGGGCCGATCTTGCCGCCATCATCGATCCGATCGATGGTACTTGGCATTTTGCGCACGGTTCGCCGATGTTCGGAAGCATCCTCGCGATTGTATCCAAAGGCAGAACCATCGCTGGGATAATTCACTATCCGGTGCTTGGCGACTTTCTCATTGCCAGGCCGGGTGAGGGGGCTTGGCATATAGCAGCGGATGGCGCTCGGACGCGCTTGTCTGTCGCCGAACCTGGCCCGCTAAGTGAAATGCATGGATTTGTGCCCGTCCACGTATTCGAGGCTCACAAGCGCACATCCCTTGCTTTAGGCGTGCTGAATTTCATGCGGGTGACCTCCTGGCGCTGCTCGGCTTGGGAATATCGGATGCTGGCCACGGGCGCCATGAGCTTCTGCTTCAATGAAGGAATGAACGTGTGGGATCACGCCGCCGGTATCTTGATCCACGCGGAAGCAGGCGGTTACGCCGAGACGACCCTGGGCGAGCCCTATCGACCAACGTCAACGAAAGGCCATCTCTTGGTTGCGCCAAACAAAGCGTCTTGGCGTGACATACTGGAGGCCCTATCCATAGAACCACACGGCATCGGCTAGTTTGCACTCGTCGATCGTGGAGGGTTCTGTATCGCAGAAGACTGGTCGTGAAAATCTGACGCTAGCGAAAGCCAGCTGAGACCAGTATATGTGTGTGACGCAGCCGGGTATTTCCGGCATTCTGGAGCAGTTGCCACAAGATTCCCATAACGGCTGATGCTATCTC
>JGI25151J46595_10002518_pt1 | contig 10890 bp, 8 predicted proteins | sample AraplaMF_Col_mLB_FD_46595 | JGI IMG/M metagenome (IMG submission 46595) | reverse complement strand
AGTGCCTCAGAAGGTTTGCGCGGATCAGGCCACGCAGCGAGTTGCCGATATAAAGCGTGCCGGCATCGAGATCGGCAAGCGTGAGGCGGCCGACGCGGGCCTTGCGCTGGCAGATGAGTTCGGTGCGCAGCACGCCGGCGAGCAGGCCGCAGGAGATGGGCGGGGTGCGCAGAATGCCGCTCCCGTCGTCGAGGAAGATCGAGGTGATGGTGCCCTCGCAGACTTCGTCGTGCTCGTTCAACAGGATGACTTCATCGGCCTCATCAGGCCCATATTCGGCGCGGGCCCTCTCGTAGACGGCACGGCGCGTGGTCTTGACCCGCAGCAGCCTGTCGGCGGAATCCAGACGGGTCTCGGCGAGGCGGACGATCCAGGTGGTATCGGGCGCCAGTGGCACGAAAGCGGCGCTCGTCACCTCGATGCGGCCTTGCGCGTCGAAGGTCAGGCGGATGCGCAGCGGACCGGTAGCGCCTGCAACGGCTTGGTCGAGCTTGGCCGCCGCGTCGACCGGTTGCGGGAAGCCGAGGCGACGGGCGGAGCGGGAAAGCCGGGCGAGATGCAACTGCCGCCGGATGAAGCCCTCGCCCGGCTGCCAGCGCAGCGTCTCGATCAACGAAAAATCGATCATCGTGCAATCCATTGATCGCCGACAGCGAAGCGGGCCTTGAGCAGGCATTCCTCATATTCGGCCTCGGCGGTCGAATCGAAGACGATGCCGCCGCCGACATTGAAGACGGCCCTGCCGCCCTCAAAAAGCGTGATGGTGCGGATGGCGACGGAAAAACGCATGGCGCCGGCGGGCGAGATCATGCCGATTGCGCCGCAATAGGCGTCGCGCGGGGCATCTTCGAGCGCATGGAGAATTTCCATTGCCCGCATCTTCGGCGCGCCGGTGATCGAGCCGCAGGGAAAAAGCGCGGAAAAGATGTCGCGGATCGAAAGATCGGGGCGGAGCCTTGCCTGCACATGGCTCACCATCTGGTGGACGGTCGGATAAGTCTCGATGTCGAAAAGCTTCGGGACGTCGAGCGTGCCGACTTCGGTGATGCGGGAGATATCGTTGCGCAGGAGATCGACGATCATGCGGTTTTCCGCCTGCGTCTTGATATCGCGGCGCATGGCCTCGATGATTTCGGCATCCTCGGCGGCGGTGGCGCCGCGTTTCGCCGTACCCTTCATCGGATGGGTCTCGATCCAGCCCTGTTCGTCGGTGCGGAAGAAAAGCTCGGGCGATCGCGAGAGGATGACCGGACCGCCGAGATCAACCAGCGCGCCGTATTTGACCGGCTGGCGTTCGATCAGCGACCAGAAGGCGGCACGGGGATCGCCGTTCCAGCGGGCTTCGACCGGCATGGTAAGGTTCGCCTGATAGGCGTCGCCGAGCCGCAGATGTTGGTGGAGTCGGTCGAAGCGCTCTTTATATATATCGAAATCCCAGGCAGCTTTCGGAGCAGTGAGGAATTCCTCGTTTTCGAGACGCTGTTTGGGCTGGGCAAGCGGATGCGCATCCGGCTGCGGCGCATCGAAGACGCCGAAGCAAAGCAGCGGTGTTTCGCGGTGTTCCCCAGCGAAGGGGGCGAGTTTCTCCTCAAAGAAGTATCCGACCTCGTAGGCCATATAGCCGGCAAGCCATTTGCCCTCGGCCTTGGCCTGCTCCATCCGGGCAAGGCCCGCAAATAACTCGACGCGTGTGCTGGCAACGATGATCTCGGCCGGTTCTGCGAAAAGCATCACCTGCCCGGTCGTGTCGTCGCGGAAGAGGATGTAGGGTTGGTCAGCCACGCGCCGCTTTCAATTTGTTCTGCTCCTCATTGCTCAAAATCCAATGGGAGCGTGAGGCATTTTTCCGCTTCTCCCCACGGGGGAGAAGATGCCCAAAGGGCAGATGAGGGGGCGGAGCGGAGCGACGTCCTGAGCACATGCGAAGGACAGGTTCTGGCGTGTCGCCCCCCATCCGCCTGCCGGCACCTTCTCCCCGAGGGGAGACGAGACCCGTTGCTGCCCTTCCGCCTTTGGAGAAGAGATTTCAGCCTCTATCCAACGCTTCCAACTCGTCGATCAGCCCTTCGATCATCGATAGGCCCTGGCTCCAGAACGACGGATCGGTGGCGTCGAGGCCGAAAGGCTTCAGCAATTCCGAGTGATGCTTGGTGCCGCCGGCCCTCAGCAGTTCGAAATACTTCTCCTGGAAGCCCTTCTCGGCCTTCTGGTAGACGGCATAGAGCGAATTCACCAGGCAATCGCCAAAGGCATAGGCGTAGACATAGAAGGGCGAGTGGATGAAGTGGGGGATATAGGCCCAGTAGGTCTCGTAACCCTCCGAAATGTTGATCGCCGGCCCGAGGCTTTCCGACTGGACGGAGAGCCAGAGTTCGCCGATGTCGTCGGCTGTCAGTTCGCCTGATTTGCGGGCGGTGTGGAGCTTGCGCTCGAATTCGTAGAAGGCGATCTGGCGCACGACCGTGTTGATCATGTCCTCGACCTTCTGGGCGAGCATCGCCTTGCGCTCGCGCGTGTCGGTGGTCTTTTGCAGAAGCGCGCGGAAGGTCAGCATCTCGCCGAAGACGGACGCGGTTTCGGCAAGCGTCAGCGGCGTCTGGCACATCAGCGCCCCTTGCGCACCGGCGAGAACCTGGTGCACGCCGTGCCCGAGTTCATGGGCAAGCGTCATTACGTCGCGCGGCTTGCCCATATAATTGACGAGCACATAGGGATGGGCCGAGGGAACCGTCGGATGGGCGAAGGCGCCTGGCGCCTTGCCGGGACGGACCGGGGCGTCGATCCATTGTTCGTCGAAGAAGCGCTTGGCGATGGCAGCCATCTCCGGGGCGAAATTGCTGTAGGCCGAAAGAACCGTGTCCTTTGCCTCCGGCCAGGAGATGATGGCGCTGGAGGTTTCCGGAAGGGGCGCGTTACGATCCCAGAAATTCATCTGCTCCATGCCGAGCCATTTCGCCTTCATCTTGTAATAGCGATGCGAAAGGCGGGGATAGGCTTCGCGGACGGCCGCGGCCAGCGCATCGACGACTTCGCGCTCCACCCGGTTTGCCAGGTGGCGGCTGTCGGCGATGTCTTCGAAGCCGCGCCAGCGATCGGCGATCTCCTTGTCCTTGGCAAGCGTGTTGGTGATCAGCGTGAAAGTGCGGATATTCGCCTTGAAGGTTTCGGCGAGCGCCATAGCCGCTTTGCGGCGGGCTTCAGGGTCCTTTTCCTGCAGCCTGTTCAGCGCCACTTCGAGCGGCACTTTCTCGCCATCGATGTCGTAGCGAAGTTCCGCCATGGTTTCGTCGAAGAGGCGGTTGAAGGCGGCGGCCGATGTCATCGACTTCTCGAGGAAGAGCTGTTCCAGCCTGTCGTCGAGCTGGTAGGGCTTGTCCTTCCTGAGATCGAGCAGCCAAGGGCGATAGTGTCCGGCGGCCGGATCGCTCGCCATGCAGGCGTCGACCACCGCGTCGTCGGTGCGGTTCAACTCCAGCGCGAAAAACAGGAGGTGGCCGGAAAATTCGGTGATCTTGGCCTGCACGTCGCCGTAGAGCTTGCCGTTTGCCGGGTTGGTGGTGTCGGAGAAATAGGTGAGGCCGGCAAAGGAGCCGAGGCGGCCGATGATATCGTCAAGCGCCTCATAGTCCTTCAGCGCCGCGCCGATGCCCTCGGCACCGGTCTTCGTCGCGGCCTCAGCGAGTTTGCCCTTCCATTTTTCTTCAAAGGCGATTGCCGCCTTGCCGGCCTTTTCCATGTCGGCGACGAAAGCGGTGGAGGTGGCGGAAGGGTAGAGATCCTGCAGCTTCCAGACCGGCAGATCGCCAAGCGCCGGATCGGCGGCCCCAGCTGGCGCTGCTGCCGACAATAGAAGGCTGGCGTGCGGGAGCTTGATTTTCATGGGTGCAATTCCTCTCCACTTTCATAACAGGTCTGATTGTCTAGCGCATCGGCCCGAAAATCGGAATCGATTTTCGGAAAGCACGATGCGCAGGTTCAAAGTGTTACAGCGCTTTAAGCGTGAGAAGCCCCCGCATCAAGGGACTTTCGGCGCATGAAAGGCGTCGCTTCGGCACGAAAATGACCCGTTCCAATCGTTAAAATGCAATTGTTTCTCAAAACTGGATGTTCAAGCCTTTCTGTCAGAGTGCGCTTTATGGTTTCGCATGAAGTGAGGCGACAATGACCGGTTACAATGAGCTCAAGGGAGCAGGGCAAATCCTCGTGGTCGAGGACGACCCGGTGCAGCGCCGCCTGCTCAAGAACGCAATCGAGCGTCACGGCCATGTCGTGCACCAAGCGGAGAACGGCCGCATCGGCCTGGAAATGGTCAAACGCGATGGCGGCCTTTTCAACGTCATCGTGCTCGACCTGATGATGCCGGAGATGACCGGCCTCGAATTCCTCGACGCGCTTCACGAGTTCGGCACACAGATCCCGGTCATCGTGCAGACAGGGCAGGGCGGCATCGAAACGGTGGTGCAGGCGATGCGCGCCGGCGCCTTCGATTTCGTCGTCAAGCCGGTCTCGCCCGAACGCATCGCCACGTCGATCTCGAACGCGATGAAACTCGACCAGCGCGAGGTGAAGGCGCGGGCCGGACGCCGGTCGCGCTCAGGCTCGGTCGGCTTCGACGACATCGTATCGGCAAGCCCGGCGATGATCCGCGTCATCGATCTCGCCCAGCGGGCGGCCCAATCCAACATTCCCGTCGTGCTCGAAGGCGAATCCGGCGTCGGCAAGGAACTGGTGGCGCGCGCCATCCAGTCCGGCGGCGACCGCTCGAACAAGCCCTTCGTCACGGTCAATTGCGGGGCGATCCCGCATAATCTCGTCGAGAGCATTCTCTTCGGTCACGAGAAGGGCGCGTTTACCGGCGCGACCGAACGCCATATCGGCAAATTCATGGAAGCCGACGGCGGCACCATTTTCCTCGACGAGATCGGCGACCTGCCGCTCGAAGTCCAGGTGAAGCTCCTGCGCGCCGTGCAGCAGGGCGAAATCGAGACCGTCGGTGCGCGCACCGCGCATAAGGTCAATGTCCGACTTATCTCGGCGACCAACAAGGATCTGATCGAGGAGGTCAAGAACGGCCATTTCCGCGAGGATCTCTACTATCGCCTCAATGTCTTCCCGATCACCATTCCGGCGCTGCGCAAACGCAAGGAAGATATTCCCAATCTGGTGCGCGTCTTTGCCGATCGCTTCTCCAGCGAACAGAAGAGCGGCCGCCGTATGACGGTGAACTCAGGCGCGCTGGCGTTGCTGACCGCCTATGACTGGCCGGGCAATATCCGCCAGCTCGAAAACGCGATCTTCCGCGCGGTCGTTCTGGCCGAAGGGCCGGAGCTGACCGAAGCGGACTTCCCGCAGATCGCTGCCCAGCTTCCGGAATACGAGGTGGTGGATCACCTGGCGCTGGTTGCCGACAATACCGGCCTCGATCCCGACGATAGCTATGGTGAGGAGTTCCGGGCGTCGATATCGGGGGAGGTGCACCACCACCGCCTGTCCGAAGCCTCGGAAAACGCGATCGCCAGCGTCAATCCCGCCGGAGATGTGCGCAAGCTTGCCGATGTCGAGGAAGAACTCATCCGATTCGCACTCAAATTCTATCGCGGGCAGATGAGTCAAGTGGCACGGAAGCTCGGCATTGGCCGATCCACACTTTATCGCAAGCTCAAGGATTACGGTATCGATCCCGATAATCCCCAGAAAGATGCGGCTTAAGCGCTTTTTGTTAAGACTAAGGCAACCACGATTTGTTACCGGTCATAAACCACTTGTTAGTGGCTCGTTCACTATGTAAAGAAAAGGTTGATCATGTGTGGCATTTTTGCCATCGTGTGACCGCATTTGACAGTCATCTGAGACAGTACGGGACATTGTCTGTCTGACGGGGATCGAGTTGCCGAATCTGAATGGGAATTCTAAGCCTTCGCGCTTGAGCTGGCGTTCGTTGGGCGCCAACATTTGCGGAAAGGCAATAAGGACGGTAGCGGCCGCCCTTCTTGCGCTTGCGGTTTCCTCACCGGTATTCGTTGGTACACCTTCGCAGGCAGCGGGCGACACCCGCAGCCTGAAGCTCTATTTCATTCATACCGGCGAAAAAGCCGTCATCACCTACAAGCGCAACGGCAAGTTCGACCCCAAGGGTCTGGAGCAGCTGAACCGCTTCCTGCGCGACTGGCGCAAGAACCAGCCGACGAAGATGGACCCGCGCCTGTTCGACCTGATCTGGGAAGTCTATCGCCAGAGCGGTTCGAGGGACTATATCAACGTCGTCTGCGGTTTCCGTTCGCCGGGAACCAACGAGATGCTGCGCGGCCGCTCGCGCAATTCCGGGGTCGCCGAAAAGAGCCAGCATATGCTCGGCAAGGCGATGGATTTCTTCATTCCCGACGTCAAGCTGGCGACGCTGCGCGCCATCGGCATGAAGATGCAGGTCGGTGGCGTTGGTTTCTATCCGAAGTCGGGCTCGCCCTTCGTGCACATGGATGTCGGTGGTGTTCGCGCCTGGCCGCGCATGAGCCGCGACGAGCTGGTCCGGCTCTTCCCCAACGGCAATACCATTCATATTCCGGCTGACGGCAAGCCGCTACCGGGCTACCAGCAGGCGATGGCCGACTATAAGCGCCGCGCCAGCGGCACGCAGATAGAGATCGCCAGCGCTTCCGAATCGGCGCCAAAACATAAGACGCTGTTTGNNGCGCTNTTTGGCGGCGGAGCGGACGAGCAGGAAGACGAGTCGGATGATTCGACGCCTGTTGCCGTCGCCAAGGCGACGCCGCCGAAGGCGGAGCCCGCCCCGGCTGAGCCCGCTCCGGTCGAGCCGCAGCAGACCGAAGTCGCCGATCTGAACGCGCCCGTGCCGCAGGTTCGCCCNGCATTCAGCGGTCAGCCGGCCGGCAGCGAAGTGGCGAGCGCGCTCGTCGCACCGCCTTCGGGTAATGCCGCACAGCAGGCTCTTGCGGCGGCCCTTCCGGCCGACCAGGCGCCGCCGCAGCAATTCGCCGATCTCAGCGCCTACAGCATTCCGGTTCCCTCGCTTCTCGGCCCGCGCCGCGCGCCCGGCGACGCCGAGGTCGCGTCCGTCGATCCTAGCGTGCTGACGGGTGCGAACGGATTGCCGGTTCCGACGCCGATCGAACGCCCCTCCGTTGCCGAGAACCTGCTTGCCGCCGCCGATGCCGATCCGGAAGCAGATGCCGACGAAGCCGATCAGGACGCGCTGTCTCCTGCCGTCGCCGATGCGCTCGAGCAGCAGCGGAATGAGGGTGAAAGCGAGATCGCGTCGAAGGGGCCGGTCACGGTGGAGCAGGCGATCAACGCCGCGATGACGCAAAAGCCGGCTGCAAAGCCGCCGCTCGAGCTTGCAGCTTTGGCGCCGATGACCAAGTCGGCAAGCTTCGGCGATGGTTTCGACGAGCCGGCCGCCGAAAGCGCCGTGGCACAGGGCCTTCCCACCAAGGGTGGTCGCCCGACGCAGAAGGAAGCCGCAGCAGCGGATGCCAGCCGCACGACGGTGCGCACCGAGCCGAAGCTGACGGAAAAGATGATTTCGCAGTGGGCGCTTACCAACGCTCGGCTCGAAATGGCTTCCAAGCAGGTCAAGGCGCCGCGTTTCGTCAGCCAGACGATGCGCGCCCAGCCGACCGCCGTCTACGCCGAGGGCTTCAATATCAAGACCGCCTCGGTCGACCCGGCCCGCTTCAGCGGCACGGCTGTGAACTTCATGGAAGTGCGCAAGTTCAACACGAATTGAGCCGGCCAATCACGGAAATATCGAAAAACCGCCGGAGCGATCCGGCGGTTTTTCTTTTGGCTGCTTCGATCGGGCAAGATGGCCGTTTGGCCAAGCGGATTCTACGCAAAAGAAAAGCCGCCGGGCGAAGGCCCGGCGGCTTGGTCGACATCGATATGCCGGCGGATCAGCCTTCCGGCGGCGCCTCGATCATCCCGAGCGCGTGCAGATAGGTGTCGAGGATTGCTTCCTCTTCCATGCGCTCCTGCTCGTCCTTCTTGCGCAGCGCCACGACCTTCTTCAGGATCTTGGTGTCGAAGCCCATTCCCTTGGCTTCGCCATAGACGTCCTTGATATCGTCGGCGATGGTCTTCTTTTCTTCTTCCAGCCGTTCAATGCGCTCGATGAAAGCGCGAAGCTGATCGCGGGCGACGCCATGAGCATCAGACATCGTGTTCTCCTGATTTTCCGGTGATTAATTTTGGATGCACGTGACTGCCGCGAAGCAGCGTCACGGTCAAGCCTGTTCGGGGTCGGCCAGGCTATTTGTGTGGGTTGTTCAGTTCAAAAGCAGCCTTTTGCACAGGCGAGGCCTCGTTCTGATGAAGATTCTTCCATTCCTCATAGGGCATGCCATAGACTATCTCGCGCGATTCGTCCCGGGTAACGGTGACACCCTCGGCCTCTGCGGCCTCGCGATACCAGTTCGACAGGCAGTTGCGGCAGAAGCCGGCCAGATTCATCAGATCGATGTTCTGAACGTCGCTGCGTTCACGAAGATGTGCGACGAGGCGGCGGAAGGCGGCGGCCTCGAATTCGGTCTGCTGTTCCTTGCTGAGCGGGGTCATTTCGCTCTCCTTCTTTCAATAGGGGCCGGCTTTCAATAGGGACCGGTGCGTGAGAGGTGGACGTCGTATTCGTGCAAGGCGGGATCGGCATTCATCGCCGCAAAGATCGGCGCCAGGCGTCCGGCCCATGCCGATATGCCGGCCTCGTCTCCGATCAGATCCTGGCGCACCTCGAGCAGCGCGTGCGGAATGCCCGTAATCATGCAGTGGCGGTACATGGTATCGCCCTTCAGCGCCCCGTCATAGGGTTCGTTGTCACCGACCACGAGATCGGGATCGGCGCGCAGCATGTCAAGCAGCGGGCCGACGGCGCGATGATCGCTGTCCCAGAGTACGGCGGCGTGCCAGGGGCGGGGAGTACCTTTCCAGGCCGGGGTGAAGGAGTGCAGCGACAGCACCAGCGGCGCTCGGCCGGTGGCATTCGCCACGCTATCGACCGTTGCGGCCACGGCATCGTGATAGGGGCGATGGAAGGTTTCGATGCGGTGGTCCCACTCTTCCTGGGTGATCGGATGGTTGCCGGATATGACGGCGCCGTCTGATATTTTCATGATCAGCGTCGGATCGTCCTCGCCGCGGTTCGGGTCGATCAGCAGGCGCGAGAAGCCGCCGAGCACGGCGGGAACGCCGAGTCTTGCCGAAAGCTGCCGCGTCAGACCCTCGATGCCGATGTCATAGGCGATGTGGCGAGCAAAGGCTGCGTCGGGCAGTCCGAGCCGGCCATATCGCGCGGGGAGGCGGTTCATCGCGTGATCTGCGAGGATCACCATGCCTTTGTCATGTTTGCCGGATAGGATTTCGAAGGATTGGAAGTCGTCCATCAGGGAATTGCCGTTCGTCATTGCGCCGTCGGGCGCAGTGATCGCATGCACCTGCGGCGGGTTCAAGCGCGGCAGGTGGGGAGAGGTCGAGCCGCACCCTCGACAGGCGGTATATGAAAGGAAATATAATCGATTAGCATTGCGTTGACTTTCGCTTGACGGCGGCGCAAGAAGACACGGATACGAATAACCGTGGAGCTATTTGGGAGCCGTGTTGATCCAAGCCGCGCCAAGTTTCCTCACGCGGTCCGGACCGCTGGTCCGTCTCGCTCTGTTCGCTCTTGCAGCTGCCATGCCGTTTTTTATCGCAGATGCCGCACGCGCCGATTTTCGCGTCTGCAACGGAACACAGAATCTCGTCGGCGTCGCCATCGGATACCGGGCTAAGGATGGCTGGGTGACGGAGGGCTGGTGGCAGGTGCCGGCAACGACCTGCGCTACGCTGATCGAGGGAGAATTGCAGTCGCGCTATTATTACCTCTACGCAGAGGACGCCGCCCGGGGAGGACGATGGACGGGTGACGTGCAGATGTGCGTGGCGGAAAACGAATTCAAGATCACGGGTGTGCAGGATTGTTACGCCCGCGGTTACCAGAAAATGGGATTCAAGGAATATGATACGGGCCGCCAGGGTAGCTGGATGGTTCAGCTCTCCGACACCCCAGGGACGCAAGAAAGCCAGAATTGATGAAGCGCAATCGCAAAATTAAAATCCTCGCCACCCTCGGGCCAGCCTCCTCCGAGGAATCGATGATCGAGAAGCTGCACCAGGCCGGTGCGGATGTCTTCCGCATCAATATGAGCCATGCGAGCCACGACCTGATGCGTACGCTCATCCAGCGCATCCGCTCGGTCGAGGCGCGCTCCGGCCGGCCGATCGGCATTCTCGCCGACCTGCAGGGGCCGAAACTGCGCGTCGGCAAGTTCGTCGACAGCAAGGTGGACCTGAAGCCTGGCCAGACCTTCACGCTCGACAACAACGAAGCGCTTGGCGATCAGAACCGCGTCTATCTGCCGCATCCGGAGATCCTGGAATCGGTGCAGCCCGGCCACCGCCTGCTGATCGACGACGGCAAGCTCGCTCTGCGCGCAGAAAAATGCGACGGCAAGAGCATCGTCACGACAGTTATTTCGGGCACGCGCATTTCCGACCGCAAGGGCGTCAGCCTTCCCGACACGCTGCTCGGCGTCGGCGCATTGACGGATAAGGACCGCGCCGACCTCGACGCCGTGCTCGCCACCGACGATGTCGACTGGGTGGCACTGTCCTTCGTCCAGCGTCCGGACGACCTTGCCGAAGTGCGCAAGATCGCCCGCGGCCGTGTCGGCCTGATGTCGAAGATCGAGAAGCCGCAAGCTCTCGAACGCATCGAGGAAATCATCGAGCTTTCCGACGCGTTGATGGTCGCCCGCGGCGATCTCGGCGTCGAAATGCCGCTCGAATCGGTTCCTGGCATCCAGAAGCAGTTGATCCGCGCCTGCCGCCGTTCGGGCAAGC